>Ga0308158_10002216_pt1 | contig 18779 bp, 16 predicted proteins | sample PhyBR2_FD_201038 | JGI IMG/M metagenome (GOLD analysis project Ga0308158, IMG submission 201038) | Phyllosphere microbial communities from UC Gill Tract Community Farm, Albany, California, United States - DLSLB.R2 | ecosystem: Host-associated > Plants > Phyllosphere > Unclassified | place: USA...
GTCTTCGCCGTCGAACACGGCATCCTGAGCAGCAGTGCCCGATAGCGGGCGGAGCAGGGTGCTCGAACGGCATCACATCGCAACAGCTGACATCGCAGTTACTTTCCCGGGATCTCTGTGAAATATAAAGACTACTACCAGACCATGGGCGTGCCGCGCACCGCCAGTGCTGACGAGATCAAGCAGGCGTATCGCAAGCTGGCACGCAAATTTCACCCTGATGTCTCGAAGGATGCATCGGCCAAAGAGAAATTCCAAGCAATTGGCGAGGCTTATGCGGTCTTGAAAGATCCGGAAAAGCGCGTTGCCTACGATGCGCTTGGCAAGGCGCCGGAAGGCGCCGACGTTGCGCCGCCGCCCGGATGGCAGAACAATTTTAGTACTGCTGGGGCCGGCTTCGACGACGCCGACCTTGCCGATCTGTTCGCCGCGTTCGGACGTGGCGGAAGGGGTGGTCAAGCACGCCGGCCAGCGCCCGTCCGGGGACAGGATGTGGATATTTCCGCGGACGTCACGCTCGAGCAGATTCACGGCGGCGGCGAGATTGAAGTGCGTGCGAATCTGCCCGAGTCCGATGCCCGCGGCATGCAACATCTGGTCAGCCGGACGTTCCGCATCACGATCCCAGCCGGCGCGGCCAATGGCCAGCGGCTGCGCCTGGCAGGCAAGGGTGGTCCCGGCCACCATGGTGGCCGGCCCGGCGACCTGTACGTCGCGCTGGCATTGACGCCGCACCCGTTGTATCGCCTCAGCGGGCGCGATCTGTACATGGATCTGCCACTTGCTCCCTGGGAGGCCGTGCTGGGCGCAGCGGTTCGGATTCCGACACTGGACGGTCACGTAGAACTGACTGTGAAGGCAGGATCCACCGCGGGCCAGCAACTGCGCCTGGCCAAGCGTGGCTTGCGCGGGCCAGATGGTGTTGCCGGTGCGCTTTACGCGGTCATCGTCATTAAGGTCCCATCGCAGGTCAGCGATGCCGAGCGCGCGCTGTATCAGCAACTGGCAGAGCTATCCAAGTTTCAGGCCCGTGCCAACTTCGGCTAAGGAGATTTACTCATGTCCATGCAAGTGACTCATGCGGTCTGGCTTAACGATACGGCGGTGTGTTCGATCGAGCATCTGGTCGAAGTATCTGGTCTGTCGCCCGATGACATCAGGAACCTGGTCGAGGATGGTGTGATGGCGCCAGCCGATGCGTCGAACCCGGGTGCCGGTTTTCATTCGGTGCACGTCCTCACCGTCAGGCAGGCACGCCGACTGCGGGACGACTTCGATCTGGACCGCAACGGTCTTGCGCTGGCGTTGACTCTACTGCGCCGTATCGAGTCTCTGGAACAGACGTTGCACATGGCGCAGTCTGGCCATTGGATGGTCTTGCCGGCACCCGTGGCGCTACCGTGAGAGACAAGTCGGCAAGTGGAGGGCATGATGCCCCCCGGGTGATCAACTTCCGCGCGACACGCTCGGTGCCATACAGACGCTTACGGAACTGTTTGCCTGGCCGGTCATGCAGAGCCCGGACGCTGCTGCCTATCTGCAGTTCGACGTCGCTTCGGTGGCATGGCCCCCGGTATCGTGGCAGCAGATGGAATTGCGTATCGAACGCACGGCGCAGGCGATGCAGGCGTTGCGGTTACGGCGCGGCGAGCGCGTTCCCATCCTGCTTCCGAATAGCATCGACGCCGTCTGTGTCGATCAGGCGGCATTGGCCCTTGGCTGCGTGCCTGTGCCCATGCATGCGCTTGATAACCCGGCGGGCATTGCATTCATTCTTGCCGCCAGCGATGCATCGTTGCTGGTGGTGCATTCCGAGGCGCAGTTGCTCGCCATCGCAGGGACCGGCACGGTGTTGCCGTACCTGTGCCATATCGTCATCGCCACGGATACCGCGGCGAGCGGCAACGCCGCATTCGGGCCTCCTGTCACGACCCTTGCAGGTTGACTGAACGGTGCAGCGGGCGCTACGCGCGTCGAGCGCGAAGCGGCCCGGCACGACGATCTGGCGGCCCAGGTCTACACGTCGAGGACAACCGGTAAGCCTGAAGTCGTCATGCTTACCCACGAAAATGTGCTGTCGAACATCGAGGCAACGCTGCTGCGGGTTGAACCGGCCGCAATCGGTGTCTAACTGTCGTTCCTGCCGCTTTCGCATACGTTCGAGCGTACTGTCGGCTATTATCTGCCGATTGCGGCCGGTTGCTGTGTCGCCCATGCGCGCTCGGTAGCCTTGTTGCGTGACGATCTGCGGTCAGTGCGTCCCACCATTCCCACGTCCACCGACGGCTGACTGCGAACGGGTGACCAGGCGGCCATCGAACACGGGCGCCTGCGTATTCTCGGTCGGATCAAGGAAATCATTGTCACGTTAACGGGCGAAAAGATTGCGCCAGCAGACGTGGAGCAGGCCATCACTACGGACGCCAAGTTCCAGCAAGCATATTCGTTCGGCGATGGGCATCCGTTCATATCTTGCAGCATCGTGCTTGTCCGCGCCCAATGAGAGCAACTGGCAGCGCGACTGAATATCCGTGCAGATGCTGTCGGCTGCCTATGCGATGTGCGCGCGGTGGCGTTCGTGCTCGACCGTGCGCGTGCCCAGACACGGGATTTTCCCTACTATGCGCAGTCGCATGCAGTCATCCTGAGCTTGAGCATGGACGCCGGAAAATACCTTGCTGACACCCACGCTCAAACTCAAACAGTTGGACCTGGCAAATCAATTTCCCAGCGATATCGCGCGGATTTATGAGCACTGAGGTTTTAACGTCAAGGCAGATTTCGGAACTAATGTTGTTAGACACGTAAACGCAAACTAATAGTAGAGGTGATGTTTAAGCGCGCTCCATCTAACAGGTTTACTTCACGAGATTGGAACTAAGACTGTCACATGGGCAAAAGCGGAACTAACTTTGTTACTTCGGTTTCGATCATGAGCGATCCCGACACCAGATAATGGTAGGAGATCCAGCAGTGTGCAGGTTCCACACCTCGTTTCCAACAAACCAAACTTCCAGTTGAGTTACCGACCTACATAGGTATCACGAAAACGATTTTCTTCACTCTAGCGACTCTGCCTACCACGCAAGGGCAGTCGGAATCAGTCTGAGGAGGGGGCGCGTCGATGACGACGTTCATCTGTGTTCAACATACTCTCTTGCGTAGCCTTTGGTTATACGAGATGACCAACCTTCCAATTCGGGTGATTTTCTGTGATTATTGCTACTCTGAAAATATGCTATCGTGAATTTACGTTGGAAACCGGTGGCGACAATAAGCCGACGGTTCGGACAATTCGTTAGATAAGCCGGCCCTCAGTTTTGAACGGGGCTTTACTGAATGTACATGGAGCGTGAACTTGAATCAGCAAGGCAACAATAAATTTGGGGCGGATCCTGACGGGAAAGAAAGCCATGATTATTTATCTGAATTTATGATGGTCGGCCAAATAATCGATAATCGCTTTAAAATCACATCCGGACCCAATAACGGTGGTATGTCGGCAGTATATTGCGCAGACGATCTCGATTATGGCGGAAGTCGGGCGGTGAAAATTTCCCTTCCAACGTCCGATCAAAACTTGTCAAAACTATCGTTTGAGCGTGAAGAACGTGCGCTTCGTGATCTTGCACATAAAAACATTGCTCAATACGTCGAGTCCGGCATTGCTAATGGAATTTATTACATAGCAATAGAGTGGTTGCCCGGGGGCTCATTGGCTGAAAAGATCTTGCAGAAAGGTTCGGTGCCGTGGGTTGAATTCTATGAAAGGACGGGCCGTCCAATCTTAGAAGCATTGGCCTACGCGCATCGGCGAAATTGGGCGCATAGGGACCTGAAGCCACAAAATATCCTCTTTAACTCAGATGAAATTCCAAAAATAATTGATTTTGGAATAGCTCGGGATGTGACTCAGTCACAACTAAATCAGACGTTTTTCAGATCGGGGTCGCCTCCATACACGCCGCCAGAGGCTGATGATAGTTATCAGTCTACTAAACGAGACGTATTCTCTTGGGCAGCAATCGCTGTTTCCTGCCTCACCGGCGAGGTTTATACGGATTATGAATCATTGAATAGTGCCTTGGACAGACTGGGAAATAAAAGCATTCCAAAAGCAGATTTAAAAGCAGCTCTGAGTTTGAAAGTATCATCACGTCAAGAAGGTGCCAACATACTGTTAGCAGATATGGACAAGTACCACTTATCGGTTCTTGCCGCATCCACAAAACAAATTTCAATTTATATCCAAGCTCCGTCAGAGACGATCAAACGTGAATTGATAGAATACTATGCCAGTCTGCCGCCAGCAGAAGTTGCGAATTTTATCGAAAGTGATTTTAATTCTGCTTGGGCAGCGGCCTACGAGGAGGAAGAGAAAACCTTGACAATTGTAGGGGCAACAATCCGAGCAGTGTGCCGAGTCGAGGAAACAGCACTTCGGCTACTAAAGTTAACTGTTCAAAGTCCCCAAAGGGCAATTGAATTGCGTGAGGCGCTTTCCTCCGTACCATCAGTTAAGTTTGCATGTGGGGTAGATGGCGATTTTAAGTTGGCTCGAACGAATATACGTGCGTTAGTCACGCGGATTGAAATCAGTGACGAAGTTTCTGCAGTACGGTCCGAAGAGAAAAGAAAAAATTATTGGTTCGATTGTTGGTCCGACTTTCTGCGCGAGAAAGAACGGATCTATAGGACTAAGCAACTTGGCATTCGGGCAACGCATGTCGCTTCTGACGGCGAGTATTATGTTGCGAATGTTGAGGGCGAAATTGAGCGTGATCAGCTCGGCGAATCACTTGTGATCCAGACCGGCGCTGGTAAGCCGCTAATATTTTCGGTTGTTGATCTGATTGCAGACCAAATGATTCTCTCTTTGCGTTCAGGGGTCCGCTCGGAAATACCGCGCCGGAATGTTTTGTTTGAAACAAACTTTGAGGCGGAACGGAAATCAATTCAAAAGCAGCGAACCGCTCTAGATGATATACGTACTGGAGGAGCTGTGCATCCGAAGCTACGCGATTTCTTATCGTCGCCTGAAACCGTGGAAGCCGTGTCGATGTCTGGCGGCATATTTCCAGAATTCCTTAGTGAAGACAAGCGTCAAGTGCTAGATAAAGCACTTAGCGTGCAAAATATTTTGGCAGTAAATGGCCCGCCGGGAACTGGTAAAACCACCTTGATTGCAGAGCTAATAGGTGCTTACCTAGGCAGGTTTCCGAATAGTAGAATTTTGCTATCGTCGCAAACCCACGTAGCATTAGATAATATTATCGTGAAACTAGTCGACAAAGGTCTTTCTGAACATATTGTCCGGGTGGTTTCGAGTGGTTCCGAAAACGTACACAAGGTCCATAAGGCCGCAGAGGCTTTGACACTCGAGTATAAGGTGAGAGAGTGGTGCATAAAGGCGGAACTATTGTCTGAAGAGTTCGTCGAGACCTATGCGCAGAAAGCAGGGATGAACTCGTATGACTTGAAAGCAGAATTGCTCGGCAAATCGTTCTGCAAGACTGTCGAGCAATTGAATGCTCTAACTCTAGAGCGCAAGCAGATTCATACGCGAAGCGTCGAAATCGACGAGCAACGCGAGGAGGCTATTGATAAAGGGTTTGTCCCCGACCGCGAAGAGTTGCTAGTCAAAACTCAGAATATTGTTTTGGATATCGAAGCTTTAAATGAGGCTATTGATTCTGCCGAGGCTCGACTCTCTCGTTTAAAAATTGCGCTAAATAAAATGGAAGGATTAGGTGATCTTTTCGAATCTGCAGCAGGGGCTGAGCTGACGGAATTACTCAACGGGCTTGTCAAGTGTGAGGAGGGTCGTGATGCCATTCTTCCGGTTATTCAACTTCATCTCGACTGGATCAACCGACTTGGTTCCGAGCGTTCGTTCCATAGCGCCGTGCTCAAAGAGGCGCGCGTCATCGCAGGCACCTGCATTGGTTTAGCGGGAACGTTCGCTTTCCAGACGGAGAAATTCGATCTGTGCATTGTAGATGAAGCGTCCAAGGCGACAGCAACAGAGACTCTTGTCCCAATGTCCCGTAGTCGTTGTACCATCCTGGTCGGAGATCCCGAGCAACTACCGCCATTTATTGAAAGTGAAAGCAACGGCGCCGAAACGGCTTTCAGTGATGATTCTAAAAAGAGTCTGCTCTCGATTCTTTTAAATTCGCTTCCAAAGGAGAATGTCGAAGAACTTCTCGAGCAGCGACGAATGTGTGAATCTATCGGAAGCATGGTAAGCGAGATATTTTATGAAAATAGACTGAAAAACGTTCGTCCAGATTCCGAGCGATTAAAAAATATCGCCACGTTGTACAAAAAGCCGATAACTTGGATATCGACTTCAAATAGAAACTTTTCGGAGCAGATAACACTCGAAAAATCTTTTAAAAATGAAGGTGAAGCTGAAGCCATTTTGGACGAACTCCGGAAGATTGCGCGGCAAACTCGGGGGGCAAAGAATAAAACGCATGTGGCGGTAATTTCTGCGTACTCGGCTCAGGTGAATTTGTTGAAACATTTAGTGGATCAGCATGTCGGTACACATGCGTCGTTCTCAATCGAGATAAATACCGTTGACGCATTCCAAGGGCGAGAAGCCGATATTTGCATATATAGTGTAACTAGGTCTAATGATAAACGCCAGATTGGCTTCCAAAAGGAAAAGCGGCGCCTGAATGTTGCTCTCTCAAGAGCACGCGATGCTTTAGTTCTCGTAGGAGATGCCAAGTTCTGCGGCGATCTTCAGAAGCGTAGTTCTTTCGGTCGCGTTATCGAATATATTAAATCAAACCCGGATTTTTGCCAATTGGTGGACTTATGAGCACAATATACGAAATTGCACAACGTTTTGATAGTTATGAAAATCAGTCGCTTGTTGACTTCTTCGGTGTTCACATCCCATGCCAAATCCTATTGGTAGATACTGTGGGTGTTGAACGTCGTCGCACACCGGCAATGACGGAATTCATTTTAAAATCGATTAACGCTGGGCTGACGAATATTAAGGACGTTGCTGGGTTATTAGGATTGCAGTTGGAATTTTGTACGAGCTTATTTCACGAACTTCAGCTTGGTGAATATATCGGCATTGACGGGTTCGGCACCTATTCGGTCTGGAAGCGGGGAAAGGAGCTTTTAGCGAACGGCAGTGAGGATTCGCCAATAGATCGCCGCCTCAACATTGTATGGGACCCGCTGTGCCGGAAATTTTTAGGAAGGGTACCGATGTATACAAAGCGACGTGCTGATTCGGACGGAGTCATTATTCCTCTTGCAGGCGCGTTCGCCCCCCCTGACTTAAACGAAGTCGGTGCGCCAGCATTGAGGGAATCGCAGTTGAGTGTAGCTGGCGGCCGCGGCGAGCGAGCCTCATCATTTGAAGTCTTGCGGGTAACAAAAATTGAAAAGTCAATCGCCCGATATCGTGAGGCTCTCGCACTTGTATATAAGACCGACAAGGGCGATGTTTCACTGATGATGGTGACGAATGGCAACATCGATGCCGAGTTAACGACCGCATGCGCCCAAGCTTCTATCGCGAAATTAATCGGTGTCGATGGAGTTTTTTCGTCACGGCACGGGGGAGCGGGTGTCCGTAAGCGGTTTAGTGAAATTGCTAAAAGCCAGAAAAATAATGTGAGTCTTGAGAGCTTGGTCCGTCGACGTAGCCTTCTTCGGTTTAAGGCCAGTGCGTTGCGCGTCCGACTGCTTGAGACCGAGCAGCCGGAGTTACTTGCGAGGAAAGAGGCTGCAGAATTGGATCTTACAGCCGTTGACGGCCAACTTAAAAAGTTTCCGATTCTTCCGGTCCGGTGCCACGAGGTCACGAACTATGTTATGTCAGCTCTCCAATCGGCAAGCAAAAGTGTACTAATCACTACTACGATGCCAACTGAGGTCAAGCTCGATTTCGCGATGGCGGGAGCGTTTGCGGAGTGCCTAAGTAGGGGGGTGCAAATCGATCTCTACATTGCCGATCGTCCCAATACTGATGGAGGAGCCGTGTTGAGTCGTCTCGATAAGTTGAGCCGTTCGGGAAGTTTCAATGTATTTTTTCTAGCTTCCGAGGCTCGCTCGGTTTTTGAGATCTCCTTTGATGAAGAAGATCTGTGTTTTTTCAATGAGCCACCTCTTGGAGCACGGCGCGGTCCGATCTTGCCGAGGGAATTTAATGGTTATTCTGTCCGCGATCACGACCTCGTTTCCAAATACAAGACGGAGTACCTGACTTTTGGTCCCGGGGATCTTATTTCACGTCTTAGAATTCCTGTAAAGCAGGCGTCAAAGACGAAACCTAGCCAAAACAAGAAAAAATCTTCGTGAATTGAGGAAAACCGACGCTAAAGGGTTGAAGCAGAGTTAAGTTGCGTAATCGTTGTTAGCGAGTTCGGGGCTAGCTAGATTTTTCTCAAAATCTTCAAAAAAATTGAAGACACTCACGATAATGCGGGCACGGCCTCGTAGCTGCAGTGGCCTTCTTAGCAATCAACTTGACGCTGCGGCCTTGGGAAACATGGCGCAGGCATTCAAACGAGTAGGGTCCATTGCTGCGCTTGATCAAACTGAAAAAGTCGCGTTGCGAGAATTTTTATCGAGGGAGTCATGCGTTTGAGTAACCACTAATTCTGCGATTCTGCACCAGCGCACCAGTCTTCTGGCAAATAACGCGCGCCAGATCATCGCGCGCTTCCTCAGCGGCACTCTCCAGCCTGAGGGCTGTTCGAGCGACGGCGAATTAGGTAGCTTGTCCAACTCGTATGAGCTGGCTTCCGATGTCTGGGGGTATCGGGTATCACATACACGCAGTTCTTCTTTCCGGTGGATTATCGGACCTCGGTGTGGGAAGCGCTGCACCGTGCCTCGGGAAGCATCGCGGCGCAGGGCGTCCCGATGGAGCTATATCTGCCTGACGATCGAGGAGTTGCTGCTATCGTTGAGACGCCAGGACAGCCCTGACTTCGCCCTGAGTAAAGAAGAGATCGATGCAGCGGTCGCGGCATCAAAACCACGAACTTATAGAGCTCATCGCGCGAGCTGGTGCCGGTGAATTGCTCGAGGTGCCCGCGGCGGCGCTCCAGAACAGTTTCTGGGAACCAGCTCGGGATGGTAGTTGAACGGTTCCGTGAATACGAGCTGCGGCATGAAGACCAGGTCCACGGGCTACAAACGGAACTGTAGCAGCCCCAGCTTGCGTTTTTGCTCAAGCAGGAAGAGTTGACGCGATTGAACAAGGAGGCGGCCGCGCTTGCGACCGAACTCAGTTCGGTCAAGCAGGCTCTGCATCTTGAACGTGAAGCCAGCCGCAACCAAGCGAAGAAGGTCGAGCACCTAAAGGCCGTCGAGACTCGCGCTGCCGTGGTCGAGGCACAACTGGTCGACAGCAGGACGCGGTAAGCTGAGGCTGGCGAAAAGGCTGCGCGCGCTGACATCGCGTCCAACGAATTGCTGCGGCACATAGTATCGCATAATCTATATTATGTTAAATGCGCTATGTGTGCGGATGGCAGATTGCAGATAGAGCGTCGGGCATGCCTCCCTCTCAGCGCAATCTACGATCTAGTCCAGATCGCTGCAGATGCATCGTCTGACGCTTTCACCGCGCGTTCTGCAGTTCGTGCACTCGTGGCTTCGTAGTTCCGCAACTTGTCGAGTTGCGCCTTGAGCCCTTCGGCAATGCACGCCTCCACCAGCGCCGAATCAGTGTACAAGCCGTAGAGATCGACCAGCCGATAGAAGCCATCGGTCATCACCAGGACGCTGGCGTCGTGCGCGAGGTCGACACTGTGTAGGCGCGCCTGGAACGGCCCATGCGGATCAAGACACAGGACACCGGGCGCTGGCGCCAGGTTTTGTGATTCGCGGCGGACTCGCAGCATCGGGAGCATCTGTTCGCGTCGACTTGCCGGATCCTCGATACCGTCGGCTGTCAATCTGGCAATCACATCCTGCAGAACAGCTTCCTGTGGATTCACGAATGGATCCAGGTCGATACAAGGCCCGCTGGTCGTGTACAGCAGCGTCTTGCAGTCGCCAAGGCAGTACAGCGTAGCGCGTGCAGCCTTGGCGTGATGCGAAATCCTCAACCAGGTCATTGCTGCAATTGGCCACGCATGCACTGGGACGTCATGACCGGCTGTCAGGTGCATAAACTGCGCTCGGACATCGGCGATCGCCATCCTGACGCAATCATGCTGATCGCGCCCTGGTATCAGCATTTTTTGAAGTGAATCGGTAAATGCATGGACGAACCATGCGACATCGCCGCGTACTTCGTCGATGTAATCCCGTTCTGCCACGGATGAGCCACCGTCAATGACGACAATGTCGCTCACGCCAGCGCATGTGAACACTGCGATGTGGTCATCGTTGTGTGGCGAATTGGGGTTGGTACCAGCAGAAACATGTTCAATTTTCATTAAGCAACGTATATTTGATCATGCTGGGACTCTACCCTTATCAAACACAGGGGACAAGGACATACACCTGCTTTGAATTCTAACTCGACAATATATTCCCTAATGTCGATTGAGATTATTTCAGGCTGAATCACTCTCACGCCTCTCGATGTCTGACACGTCTTGGCTGCACCTTGCCACCAACGTCATCTTCTCTCACCTCGCGGAAAGTCGCAGATGAAAAACCTGGCCATCCCACTTGTTTATTTTGCTGGCATCACAAGCGCTATTGGCGCACTCATCCACTTCGCTGCCATTGCTGGCGGAACCGGCTGGTTTATATTCTTCAATGCCCCGCAGCAGGTGGTGGCATCATCGCATGCCGGAACCTGGCTGGCACCATTGAGCACCAGCATCATCGGACTACTCATGGCGGTGTGCGCGGCCTACGCCTTTTCCGCATTGGGACGCTTGCCGCGCCTACCGCTACCCCGCCTCATGCTGGCCGGCATGGCCGGGGTCTGCCTGTTGCGTGCTGCAGTGATCGTGCCGCTGGCGATCAATCACCCGCAACTGCGCACTACTTTTGAACTCATCAGCGCCGTCATCTGGGGCCTTGCCGGCGCTGGCTTCCTGGTCGCCTGCCTGACACCCGTTCGCCAACCGCCGCCGGTGGCGCGCACGCCGCTCAGAACGATCACCCGAAGTTCCTCCCCTTGAGGGTATCGAGATCCGTTGCCCCCTCACCGTCGACTGACAGGATCAATGCTCAATGAACATCATCGAATTCTGGTTCGATTTCGGCAGCAACTACAGTTACCTGAGCATGATGCGGATACGGCGCGCAGCGGCCGCTGCCAACCTGCGTGTGGAGCTGAAGCCGTTCATGCTCGGCCCGATCTTCAAGTCGCTCGGGTGGGAGACGTCGCCATTCGTGCTGCAGACGCTGAAAGGCGATTACGTATGGCGTGACATGCGCCGCCAGTGCGTCAAATACGGCTTGCGCTGGCAACGCCCTTCCCTATTTCCCCGTAATGCGCTGCTTGCCGCGCGCATCGCACTACAGGGCGAAGGCACGTCCTGGCTTGAAGGTTTCTGTGAACAGGTCATGCTGGCCAATTTCGCGGACGACCGCGAAATTGGCGACGAGGCGGTGCTGGCCGGGATTCTCGCCGAACTTGGCGCTGATAGTGCAAAAATCATCGCGGCAGCCAAAACGGATGCGTGCAAGGTCGCGCTGCGTGCGCGCACAGTTGAGGCTCAGGCCCGCGGTATCTTTGGCGCGCCCATGTTTTTCGTTGGCGACGAGATGTTCTGGGGGAATGACCGTCTCGAGGATGCGATCGCTTACGCTACGACAATGGTAACGGCGGCAGCCGCATGAGTGCGTGCCGTGCCGTGCCGTCAAGTAGGCAATCTATGTTCCGAGTCGTGTTGGGTTGAAGATCCGATAGATACCACGCTGCTCAGGAACCGGCTACTTGCAGCGGGCGCTGAACACGCAAGAAAATCCAACGACGACATGCTCCCCTGCTCTCGCTGATTTTCGTGTGCCCGCCTGCATCCACACTTCCCATCCATTTCAGGCTGCAGCAAGCCGCCACAGCTGCGCACGACACGCAGCCAGTGATTTGCACGTAACCGATGACTGCGTGACAATGCGATAACACTGACTGATCACTCAAAGGCACACCATGAACATCACCGTCCAGAATACTGTCCCCGCCACAACCCGCATCACGCTCGTCGGCGAAATGCACGATGGCACCTTCGCTGCCGAGGTCATGACCGAGACCGCCGTTCCTTACACGCCGTATTGGGATAACCTGCTCGAGCAACGAATCGTCTATATCCAGCCCGATGAAGAACAGCTCGACGCCATCATCACGGCGCTGAACGAACGTCGTCTGACACTCGACGAGTTACAGAATTACGGCAGTGCGGAAGGCGGCACGTCGTCCATCCAGGTATAAGCAATCGGTCATCGCACAGGGGAAGTGATAACGCCTCCCCTGCCGATCTGTGGTGACCACCATTGATTCAGAGCCAACCTCTTTTCTGTAGACTTGCTTGAGGTTTCGTGTTGCTTCCGAAGTAGTCAGCTTTAGAACTTCTGTTTGGTATTATTTTATGTGTTGGTTAGTTACATTTATAAACGGAAGACCTCGTCTTCTCGATCGTTTTAGTTGATGCCCCGGTCACCGTTCGAACGAAGAATCTCGTCATGCCGCTCATGGTCGGTCTTGTGCAGATAAGCTGCCGTTGTCGCGATATTGGCGTGCCCCGCCGTATCCTGCAACGTCTTGAGCTGCACCCCACTATTGGCATGGTTCGTCAGCATGCTGTGCCGTAACCAGTGTGGTGACGCAAGCCTCAGCATCGATGCACTATCGCCATCGCCTTTCGCTGCCGCGTCATCCGCTGCAAGCTGGAAGATCGCCTTGAGTGCTTCGGATGCTGCCTCGTCTGTGATCCCTACGTACTCCTTCGTGCGGCTTGACAGCACCAGAGGCATGCGATCACCCCTGCTCGTCTGCTCCAGCAGAGCGAACGCGCGCCGGTAGTCGCGGTAGGCGCCCATGGTGGCTGGCGGCACCGGCAGCCGGCGTGGCTTGTTGCCCTTGCCAAGCACGTCGAGCCACCAGCGGCCATCGCCCTCGCTGTAGACGGCGCCCATGGTCGCGCTGACGATTTCGTTCAGGCGCGCGCCGGTCTGGGCGAACGCAATCAGCAGGAAGCGATCGCGCGCGCGCTGACGCGCAGTGGCTTCGGTGTCGCCAGGCCGTGCTTCTGCCGCAGCCAGTGCATAGGCAATCGCAGCCGGGCTCAGGTAGCGGGTAATGCGACTCGCGTGTGCAGCGCGGACATTGCGCACGAGCCGCGCAGGATTGCGACGCAGGTAGCCGGTCTGCTCGGCAAACGTCAAGACGCCCTTGATGGCAATCATCGCCTGGCGGCGACTGGTGTCGGACAGGGGGCCGGTGAACGGCCGATAACGCGGATCGTTGCGCGGCCATTTGGTGGTGCTGATCCACGCGGGCGGCGGTTGCCGGATGAATTCCTTGTACAGATTGAGGTCGCCAACGTTCAACTGCTGGAATGTCTTGCCCGCTTCTTCGCGGCACCAGGTCAGGAACCGATACAGCTCTTTCTGTAAATTGGCAATCGACTTGGGACTGAGCTCGCCATGGGAGATGTATTCGCGCGCCAGTTCGGCATCGCTCGTCGCCGAAGTGACGGGCTCATCGTACATGCTGGAAAAGCTGCCCGCACCGAGCCGGCTGGCGGCCGCGCGATCAGGGTCGGCTGGTGGCAGTGGGTCGAGATTGATCGGTACGAACACAGGCATGAGCGCTGAATAAGATAACTGTATGGATATACAGTATAGCACTGTGCTGCCGGGCTTCGTAAGTGCTGCTGCCGCAAATTTTCGCGGAATTGCACGTGAAAGGCGCTCTCGTCCTACAGCGCCATGCCCTGCGCGCCGATACGTGTCCGCCCTGCCCTGCATGACAATGGTTCATCCATTTCACGAAGGGACTACCATGAACAGCAACGCACCCGCATCGACCACTGCAACCCAGGACGGCGCCACTGTCGGTATTGGCGGACAGACCAGCGGCCAGCAAGGCGCGACGCCATCGCACGAGTCGCAGACAGAAACTGGCGGCAATGGCGGCCCGGGGCTGACCCGAAATCAGTCCGGACCGTACGTGAACGCGCCCGACGGTACCGAAGGCAATGAGCCGCCCATTACTGACGGCAGCGCCGCGCCGCAACCGGAAGCGCCAAGCACCGTACCGCTCGACACGGCAGCAACGCACACTAATCCAGGCGCGCAGGATACGCGGCCAGGCCAGGCTGGCCCGAAGGTGACCGGCATGGGCGCGCCGGAAACGGGTGGCAATCAAAACGCAGGTGATCTGCCGCCATTCACGCGCTGATGTAAGTTGTGCCCGCCGCTAACGTTTCGATGTTCGCCTGACCGGCTGTTCACGCAGGCCAGGGGGAGCACAAAAACTTCAGGGCGGGCCGCCTGCAACGGCATGCGCAACCATTGAGGCCTGTGCCGCAACCTTCTCTCGCTTCGCCAATTTGCGCCACCAGATCCACGACACGATCGCATTCACCCAGAAGCACATGTACAGGAACGCCGTCAGGTACAAACCACGGCTGAAATACAGCGGCACCGCAATGGTGTTTACCAACAGCCAAACCGGCCAGCTCTCGATGCGCCGCCCCATCATCAGCAACTGCGCGATCACAGAAAACACAAGCACCGCCGAATCGATGAACGGTGCGTAAGCATTGGTATAGAAGTGAAGTGCAGCGCCATACGCGCCAGTGGCAATGAGCCCGACAGGCGTCATCCATGCCATCGTGCGCCAGCCCGCATGGGTAATCGGCAGCGGTGCACCACCTTTGCCATGCAACCAGCGCCACCAACCCAGCACACCCGTCACGACAAAGAAGGCTTGCAGCACGACATCGGCATACAGCCGCGACTGCATGAATAGCACGCCGAACAGGGTACAGCCAACAATCCCTGTCCACCAGGTGTGGACGTTGTTGCGACCGGCCAGGAGGATTGCGACAGCCGTGAAGAGGTTCGCGGCCAGTTCGAGGGGAGATATCATCGGATGCAGCGGGGCCAGGCTGGGAACATAGAGAGTGTCCTCTGAATGAGAGCGGCTACTCTACGCCACTCTCATGCCTTGCCGCAAGTTAGTGCAGAGGAATGCTTACAGCTTGATCGTGCCGTGCTCCGAATCCAGATCCGGCTGCTTGCCGGTCACGGCTGCCTTGGCGACCGCAAACAAGCGCACCATCTTGCTGTCGTTCGAATCCCAGTACTCGGCTGCGTGCGGCACCACGCGCACGAGCACGGCGTGCTGATCTTCCGGGCCGGCCGGGAACCAGGCCTGGACCATCGGGTTCCACATGCTGCGAATCTTGTCGCGATCGACGATGCGCTCGGCGGTGCCGCTGACCGACACATAGGTGCTGTCGTCAGGTTCCGAGAAACTGATGTTCACTTCTGGCTGGTGCGCGATGCTGTCCCACAGGTCGGTGGCCGAGTGCACGAAGAACCAGATGCCGCCTTCAGCATCGACGTCCTGCTTGGTCATCGGCTGGCTGGCCAGGTGGTCGTGCTGGTCACGGAACGTGAACATGGCAAAGCGCAGGGATCCGATACGGTCTTCGAGGGCTGCTACGTGGGTGCGGTCTGCGGTCATGGTGAATCCTTGATTGGGTGAGTAATGACCCATCCTAACGTGCCGCACGCCGGCCTTCGGTGCGCGGGCGTACATTTGCGACCCGTTACGGATGACGTTGGCCTGGTCACGCTGTCCCGCAGCCGGTAGCAAATCGCTTATAGTATTGCCTCTGTAAACATTTCAACAATCCCATGAAATTCGACGTCGCGATCGTCGGCAGCGGCCTGGCCGGCCTGTCGGTAGCCCTGCACCTGGCCCAGACCCGCAAGGTTGCCATCATCTCCAAGCGCACCCTGCTCGACGGCGCCAGCGCCTGGGCCCAGGGTGGTATCGCGGCAGTGCTCGATTCGGGCGACAGCCACGAGCAGCATGTGGCCGATACCCTGGTTGCCGGCGCCGGTCTGTGCGACGAAACCGCCACCCGTTACATCGTCGAACACGGGCGCGAAGCGATCGAATGGCTTATCGATCAGGGCGTGCCCTTCACGCGTGACGCCACCGCTGAAATGGGCTTTCATCTGACGCGCGAAGGCGGCCATGGCCAGCGCCGGATCATCCATGCGGCCGACGCCACCGGGTACGCCGTGCAAGTCACGCTGGAACAGAAGGTCCGCGCGCATCCGAATATTTCGCTGTTCGAGCACCATGTCGCGATCGACGTCATCACGTCCGCCAAGCTGCGGCCCAAGGTGGCCCATGGCAGCCAGCCGCGCTGCTACGGTCTGCACGTGCAGGATGTGAACAGTGGCGACGTGCTGACCTTCGAGGCGGAACACACGGTGCTGGCCACGGGCGGCGCCGGCAAGGTGTATCTATACACGACGAACCCGGACACCGCCACCGGCGACGGCATTGCGATGGCATGGCGCGCTGGCTGCCGGGTGTCGAACATGGAGTTCATCCAGTTCCACCCCACCTGCCTGTACCACCCGTATGCGAAGTCGTTCCTGATCACCGAAGCGATCCGCGGCGAAGGCGGCCTGCTCAAGCTGCCGCCCGAAGCGGGCGCACAGGCCGGCGAGCGCTTCATGCCGGCGCATGACCCTCGGGGAGAGCTGGCGCCACGCGATGTGGTGGCGCGCGCCATTGACTTCGAGATGAAGAAACGGGGCCTCGATTACGTCAACCTGGACATCAGCCACCAGCCACCCGAGTTTTTGATGGAGCACTTCCCGACCATCTATGCGCGCTGCCTCGAGCTGGGCATCGACATCACGCAGCAGCCGATCCCCGTCGTGCCCGCCGTGCACTTTACCTGTGGTGGCGTGGTGACCGACCTGGCCGGGCGCACCGATATCCCCGGCCTGTATGCGGTGGGCGAAGTCGCCTGCACCGGTCTGCATGGCGCCAACCGGCTGGCCAGCAATTCGCTGCTCGAATGCGTCGTCGTCGGCCGTGCTTGTGCGCAGCAGATCGCGGCGAGTCCGGCAATTGCCAACCCTGCGCTGCCGGACTGGGATGCCAGCCGCGTGACGAACGCCGACGAAGAAGTGGTGATCGCCCACAACTGGGACGAGCTGCGCCGCTTCATGTGGAATTACGTCGGCATCGTGCGCACGACCAAGCGCCTCGAACGCGCGCTGCACCGGATCAAGCTCCTCAAGGAAGAGATCGACGAGTACTACCGCAACTTCCGCATCACGCCCGATCTGCTCGAGCTGCGCAATCTGGTTGAAGTGGCGCACCTGATCGTCAAAAGCGCCATGTCGCGCCATGAAAGCCGCGGCCTGCACTATTCGCGCGATTTCCCGGACACCCTGCCCAAGGCACTCCCGAGCGTGCTGACGCCGCGCCGACGCTAGCATGGAACGGCAGCGGCTTTCGCTCACCACCGTCCTGCTGCTGAGCATCCCGCCGGTACTCTGGGCGGGCAATGCCATCATCGGCCGCCTCGTGCGTGACGCCATGCCGCCAATGACGCTCAACCTGCTGCGCTGGTCGATCGCCCTCGTGATCCTGCTCGTGCTGGGCCGCGCCGCGCTGCGCCCTGGCAGCGGCGTGCTGCGCAACTGGCGCCGCTACGCCCTGCTCGGCCTGCTGGGCATCGGCCTGTACAACTCGATGCAATATCTGGCGCTGACGACCTCGTCGCCGCTGAACGTGACGCTCGTTGCGTCCGGCGTGCCGGTCTGGATGCTGCTGGTCGGCCGGCTGTTCTATAACGTGCCGGTCAAGGGGCGCCAGATCGCCGGCGCCGTGCTGTCGATTGCCGGCGTGCTGGTCGTCATGTGCCGGGGCAGTCTGGCCGAGCTGGCCGCGCTGCGCCTGGTGGCCGGCGACCTGATCATGATCGTGGCGACGATTGTCTGGTCGTTCTACAGCTGGTCGCTGCTGCAGAAGAACGATGTGCCGGCTCTGCGTGCGGACTGGGCTGCGTTCCTGCTGGCCCAGGTTGCGTATGGCGTGCTGTGGTCGGCCGCGCTGGCCGGCGGCGAATGGGCGCTGAGCACGCCCCAGATCGTCTGGAGCTGGCCCCTTGCAGCTGCCCTGCTGTACCTGGCGATCGGGCCGGCGATCATCGCCATGCGTTGCTGGGGCGCGGGCGTCCAGCGCGCCGGGCCCGGGATCAGTGCGTTCTTCATCAATCTGACACCGCTGTTTACGGCGCTGCTGTCGGCAGCCTTTCTGGGCGAACTGCCGCAGTTGTACCACGTGGCGGCGTTCGGCCTGATCGTCGGCGGGATTGTCGTGTCGGCGCGCTGATTGCAGAGCGGTGGTACGATTCCACCCATGAACGACGAACTCGGCAACCAACTTACCGAACATCACGCGGCCACGCAGTTGGCGGCGTTTCTTGAACAATATCCACGTGCGCTGGTGCTGACCGGCGCCGGCCTGTCGACCGCGTCCGGCATACCCGATTACCGCGACCGGGATGGCGTGCGGCGCGGGCGGGTCCCGATCCAGGGGCCGGAATTCCGGCGCGACCCGGCGATCCAGCGCCGCTATTGGGCGCGCAGCATGGTCGGCTGGCGAATGATGTCAGGCGCTGCGCCCAATGCTGGCCATCGTGCGTTGGCCGCGCTGGGTGCGGACAACCGGATCGGCTCGATCCTCACGCAAAACGTCGATGGCCTGCATACCCAGGCGGGCAGTCGCGATGTGCTGGAATTGCATGGCAATATCCACCATGTGACGTGCCTCGGCTGCGGGG
>Ga0308158_10002218_pt1 | contig 18773 bp, 21 predicted proteins | sample PhyBR2_FD_201038 | JGI IMG/M metagenome (GOLD analysis project Ga0308158, IMG submission 201038) | Phyllosphere microbial communities from UC Gill Tract Community Farm, Albany, California, United States - DLSLB.R2 | ecosystem: Host-associated > Plants > Phyllosphere > Unclassified | place: USA...
TCTCAGCCTTCACTCGAATATATCGTTTTTAATCCTGAGAATATCAAAATACTTTCAAAAGAAACGAATAAAGTCCAAGCTGACCATGACCTTCAGTCAATCATTAAAAATAAAGATTATGCCGCATTATCCGAACATCTCAAAAATGGTGTAAAAGATTATTTAAAAAGTGATGTCTTCAATAATTTTCTCAATTTCATTTCTAATTTTCACCAATACTCACAAAAAAATGTTCGTCTTATTTTAGCTCAAAATCCTGAAGCAAAATATGTCGCCTCTTATAAAAAATGGAATGATGAGCTTGACAATCCTGTCAAGAAAGGTGGGAAAGCCACTTATATTTACGCCCCCAATCCTGTCATTAAAAGAGACGAGCAACGTCGGCCAATTGTTGATAAAAATGGAGAAATCGTCAAGGTCATTCACTATAAACTTGTTCCAGTCTTTGCGGATAATCAAACCATTAATCCAGAAAACCTCCCACAACCTATTTATGACCTGTCTAAAGATTTGGATGACCCTAAAGCATTCATTCAACTTTACCGTTCGCTAGAAGCTATTGCTCCAGTCCCAATTGAATTGTTGGAAATGAATGACCCAGATATCAAAGGTTATTTCAGTCCTAAAGATCAAAAAATTGTTCTACAATCAGGCTTAGGAGAAGTGATGACTTTGCGAACAATGATTCATGAAATGACACATGCCATGTTGCATACTGACTCTAAAGCAAAGTTTGGAGATTCGACATATCGCAGACAAGAGTTTGAAGCAGAATCTGTCGCTTATATCGTTTCTAAGCATCTAGGAATTGATACCAGCGAGTACAGTTTTGGCTACCTTTCTTCATGGACTCAAGGCGGAAATAGTATTGAATCCTTTGAAAAATCTCTTGAAACAATTAGCGCCCAAGCCCAAACACTCATTAACCGTTTAGAACAAAGTCTCACAAAAGTTTATACCTTAGATGCGCCTGAAAACAAATTTGAAAAGCGACTCCAGGAAGCGAGAAACAAAGGTAAAACTCAAAGGGCTGAACCTGTCATTACTCCTAAACCTGTACCAGAAAAAACGGAGCAAGAAGAATCCCCAAAAGCGAACCGTCTCCAACGCAATCTTTAAATCGGCGGATGGGGACGGCCAATAAAAGTTTACTAAGAAGCGTAAGAAAACAACCCCAGGAGGACACGCAAGATGTCAATGAATGAAGCAGATTTTAAACTCATCCTTTCTCAATTTCTTTTAAGAGATGAGACAAGCGAAAACCCAAAAATTCACCCTCAAAAAATGGAAAAAAGAAAAGCTCCAATTCAAAATAATCTGGAAAACTATATTAATGAACTCATAAAAAATGAAGTTGAGATTGACCTTTCAGATTATAAAGCAGCACTCAAACAATTAAAGAAAATGAAAGCTGCGGAATACGACGAGCTTGTCATGGAAATTGTCGAAGATTATGAGCTTTTGAATGAAAAAAAGAATAAAGTATTCCCTTCAGGGAGTACCCCTTATCCTGAACAAATCATGAGTCGAACAATAGAAGAATTGTCTGATAGCGAACAGGTTATTCCTTCAGACAATCCTGGGAAATTAGAAGATAAGAATGAAAAATCAAAGCTATTTTTATTCAGCAATAATAGAAAAAGGGGCAAGAGAAAATGAGTTCATACTTTCAAAGAGTCCAAGAAATATGTTCAGAACGTTTTGGCAATAAGCACAAGATTAGATTGATAGAAAGAGAGTTTGATAAGGTCTCTCAATACTCAACAAAAGAGTTAAATTATCTTCTAATTAAAACCCAGGTGAAATATAAAAATAAAAAAATGACCTCACCAATCATAATTATTTTTTCTTGGTTAATCTGCCTCTTTATTTGGGTTTATGTTTTTTATAGACTCTATATTAGCACTCAATTTTTTCAAGTAATGAAAAAATTAGTAACAGATTTTTCACCAGAAAAATATTACTCTTTAGCCTCATATCTCTTGCTTATATTCAGTATTGTTCTACTATTATTTGCTTTAATTTGTACAACCATTACAACAACGGAATATAAAAAACAGATTATGCTTCGAGAACTAATCAAATTAAGAATTGACTTAGAAAATAAATGAAGTATTTCTTCATTTATAAAAAAAGGGGGATTGGGGACACCCCCAAAAATTAAGTAAATGGATAAGGAAGAAACCTTATCCATTTCTTAAATTCCGTAAGATGCTATCATCTTACTATGCTTGCAAAAGGTGAAACCTCGTCCCCCTGGGCTAAGAGGTGAGGAAAACAGTTTGTTTTTCCTAAAAAGGGGTGTAGGGGGAAAGTTGGTGTCCCCCTACTCGCCGAAGGCAAGATTTTTTTGAGGCTTATCTTATTAAAATTGTAACTGCAATAAAATTTATGATGTGATTAACCAAAAGAATAAACTTAAGGAAGAAGGAATGAGTAAAAAATATATTTTAAAAAGACCGATTCAAAAAATTATTAGATTTTCTAAAGAAGAAAATGATTACCTGAAAGATAAAATTGAGCGCAGTCCTTTCAATAATTTTCAAAACTACGCTCGAATTTTATTGCTCACAGGCGAAGTTAAAATGGTTGATTATTCTGAGCTTCAAAGGCTTAATGGAGAAGTCAATCGAATTGGAAATAATATTAACCAGATTGCTAAACTCGCTCATCAATTTAAAGAAATATCAGGAGAAGATATTAATGATTTATCTCAGCAGCTCTCTGAAATTCAAGCAATGATTTCAGAACGATTTAAAGAAGAATTAAAACAAGAAAGATTAATCTAATGGTTTACACAAAGCACATTACTGTTCATAAATTAAAACATCTACGCCAGGCAAAAGACTATGTAGAAAAAGCGGAAAAAACATTAGTGAATGAGAGCAATCCAGAACATTTGACTAATTTATTTCCTTATATTTCTAACCCAGACAAGACAATGAGTATGCAGCTCGTTTCTGGTCATGGTATCACAAATGTTTATGATGCGGCCAACGAATTTATTGCCACAAAAAAATTAAAAGCTCTAGCTAAAGGGAATGAATTTAATTTTGACCCCAAAACTGGAAAGATAAAATTTAACGTTGAAAGCTTAGAAAAAAACAACGCTGTGCTTGCACATCATTTGATTCAATCTTTTTCTCCAGATGATGAATTGACCCCAGAACAAATTCATGAAATTGGCCGTCAAACTATCTTAGAATTTACTGGTGGTGAATATGAATTTGTGATTGCAACTCACGTTGATCGTGAACACATCCATAACCATATCATTTTTAATTCTACGAATCTTTATACTGGCAAACAATTTGACTGGAAAGTCATTCCTAAAGAGAAAACAAAAAGCGGTAAAGCTTATGATGTGACCAAAAATAATTTTGAAAAAGTCTCTGATAAAATTGCTTCACGTTATGGCGCAAAAATTATTGAAAAGTCTCCAGGTAACTCTCACTTAAAATATACAAAATGGCAAACTCAGTCCATTTATAAAAGTCAAATCAAACAACGGTTAGACTATCTTTTAGAAATGTCCTCAGATATTGATGACTTCAAAAGAAAAGCAACGGCTTTAAATTTATCCTTTGATTTTTCTGGCAAGTGGGCCACTTATCGGCTGCTTGATGAACCTCAAATGAAAAACACACGTGGACGGAATCTTGATAAGAAACATCCCGAAAAATACAATTTGGAATCTATTATTGAACGACTCGAAACAAATGAGCTTTCACTTACGGTTGATGAAGTAATAGAGCGTTATGAGGAAAAAGTTGACGTAGTCAAACAGGATTTTGATTATCAAGTTACGGTTGAAAAATGGCAAATTGACCACATGACAAGTAAAGGATTTTACCTTAACGTTGACTTTGGAATTGCGGATCGTGGCCAAATTTTTATTGGAGGTTATAAAGTTGACCAACTCGAAAATGGGGGCTGCGTGCTTTACCTGAAGAAAAATGAAACTTTCCGTCTTTTGAGTGAAAAGGAGGCCTCCTTCACCAAGTATTTGACTGGCCATGACCTCGCAAAACAGTTAGGGCTTTATAATGGAACTGTTCCTTTAAAGAAAGAACCTGTGATATCCACAATTAATGAATTGGTTGATGCCATCAACTTTTTAGCAGAGCATGGCGTTACTGAAGGGACTCGATTTAACAACATGGAGAGCCGACTCATGGCTGCTCTTGGGGATGCGGAAGAAAAACTCTCTATCATTGATGATAAAATCATGGAGTTAACCAAAATTTCAAAATTACTTATTGAAGTTGAGTCAGGTTATTCTCAAACAACAATTGAGGAATTGGAGAAACTGGGTGTTAACCCCAAATTAAAATACCTGGATATTCACCAGGAGCTGCAGTCTGAAAAAATGAGTCGAAAAATACTCAAAAATAAATTTGAACAAACCGTTAATGAGATTAATACTTTCAATGAAATTAAAGCCACTACCCTTGAAGAAAACAAGGAAAAATCAGAAGGAAAAAGAATTTAATTGTTCTTCTCAAAAAAACAAATTTGAAATAAACGACAAAGACTTCGGCATCAGACAGTAGAATAGCAAAATAAAAAAGTAACCTCGTTTTAATAACAGAAGAGGCACTTTTTTATTTGACTTCTCGATACCGTTACGGTATAATATAAGTATAGTAAAAATAAAAAAACTACTTGCTTTCATCCTTCGCAAAAAGAAAAAACAAGTAGTTTACCACAAACCAAAAGAGGCTTGATAGCTCTATCTTATCAAATTATCTTGCCTCTTTCAAATTTAGAAAGGGGCAATTATTTTGCTTTCAAATACTTATAACATCCAAGACTTTACTAAAACTGAGTTATTCAATGCGCCTACTGTCTCAATTAATGGTCAACTTGATTTTGAAAATCGCACTCTTATAGCTCGCTATAACGGGAGACTTTTCTTTTCATTGCGGATAACACTAAAGCAGCCTTAAATAGACTTGTCTTCTATGCTAGAAATAGTCAAGCCATTAACAAATCAGAAGAAAGCGACTTATATTCTCTTGTGTACGATTTATTTGAAGGAGGTAAAGCATCATGATAAAAAGATTTTTAGGAACTAAAAGCTATTTAGATAGGGCAAGTCCGTAAGGGCTTTAATATATTAAAATAGAGGTAATATGACAGAAGAACTAAAAGCAAATCGTAAATGGGAAGCTAAAAATCCCGATAAAACAAAACATGATACTGCTCGCAGACAAGCTCGAAGATACATTAGAGACTTTGCGACTGAAGAAGATATAAGTGAAATTAAAACGTGGCTGGAGCTTGTAGAGCAGAGAAAAAATGAGGAAATAAAATGATCAATAATGTTACTTTAGTGGGACGTATAACACGCGATCCTGAACTTAGATATACACCCCAAAATCAAGCGGTAACTACTTTTTCCCTAGCTGTAAACCGCCAATTTAAAAATGCAAACGGAGATCGTGAAGCTGATTTTATTAATTGTGTCATCTGGCGTCAACAAGCCGAAAACTTAGCCAACTGGGCTAAAAAAGTCGCTTTGATTGGCATTACTGGCCGTATTCAAACACGTAACTACGAAAATCAACAAGGGCAACGTCTCTATGTGACTGAAGTTGTGGCAGACAGTTTCCAAATGCTCGAAAGTCGTCAGGAAAGAGGAAATGTACCCACTCCACCACCTTCAGCAACTCAAAGTAACCAAAAACAAACTTCCCCTGCAGATAGCCATGATCCATTTGCGAACTCAGAACCAATGAATATTAATGATGTTGATTTACCATTTTAAACCAAAAACACCTTACAAGTCTTAATGGCTTGTAAGGTGTTTTTTTGCTATAATAATGATTGTAGAAGTTTAAATAGACGGTGGCTCTGAAAGTGAGGTGAGGCTTATGTATGTAAGTTCAAAATCCAACAGAAAGGAGCCCTCTTATTGATGGATGTAGCCATGTTAGTTATCGCAGCTTGCGGTTTTCTAATTAGTTTACTTACATTTATCGTTTTGTTGATTGAAAAAATCACAAAAAAATAAGAACCGTCTGACTTTGGCACGTTAACGGTTCTTGAAATCAATACTGCCACCGACTTTTAATCGGCTACATTAGGACTTGTTAGCGCAAGTCCTTTTTTCTTTACCTTTATTATAACACAACATTTTTTAACTGACAAATAACCGATTCAAACAAAAAAAACACTCTGACGAATCGTGTGTGAAATCAGAATGTTTTTTGCTTTTGTTTAAGACTCTCTAAAAATAACATAAATTTTGAAGATAAACAAATCATATTTTCTATAAAAAAATACCAGGCATTTAGATTAAAAACGCTCTCATTTTCTCATAAATTTGCCATAATTGGCGATTTTAGCCCTTTTTTATCACTCATAATTTGATAATCGCTTAACCGTGCGGTTTACGGGCGTTATAAGTGTACGAAAAATTGTAATTTTCCGAAACTTTGGTTTTCAAAAAAATAGAGAGCTACTTCTTCAACAAAACTTTTCATATCTTTTCTTGAAAGTTAAACGTGATATAATACAGAAAGAAATTATAAAATTTTCGGAGGTTACTTTTTTATGTTCATCTCGCATTTTTCAAAATGGAAATGGTATAAAATATATTTTACTTTTTATCATTCTATTTATTTCAAGCATATGTTATCAAGGACAAGAAAGACTATAGTTACTTTTGGTGTAATTTTAGCAGTTGCATTGCTTGCTCCCTATATATTAACTGGGAATAGTGTAGCATGGGTTGCGATGATATTTATATTACTATCACCGTTTTTGTATCCTCTAATATATTTATCCTATTACTGCCCCCGTACACTTGTTTGTTTCTACTTCATTCCCTCAGAAAACGAACAAATAGAAATAAAAAAATCTTTTAACATGGCGGAAGTGAAAAATTATAAATTGTCTCTCAACTTTTACGACAATGTGTTAAATGGCCAATATGATGCATTATTGGATACCGAAGAATACTTTTTAATTTACAGAACTATTCGTAAAGCTTTAGTATCTGAACCTTTGACTATACTCGTTATTGATAAAAAAGAGAATCGAAAAATACTCGGAAATGATGATCAGGCTTTTTTAGATTTTATGATTCCAAAATGCAAACATTATGTAAAAAAGAGATGATTATATCATCTCTTTCTTACCATTATGAGAGCAATTGAGGGATATAAGCTGTTAGGAATGTCACTATTGCGGCAGTCACCAATTCAGGGCTGGCGACCACAAAGCAAGCAACAATAATAACGACTGCAATTCCTATAGTAAGACCAGGCCCAAGTTTTTTTAATGTACTCTCAACCACACCTTCAATGACTGCTGGGACTTTTTCTTTAACATAATCAATAGGATAAAGATCTACTTCCAAAGTCATTGAACATTCTCCACTAAGCGTTTTATTATCAACTTTTAGTAAATTATAAGTAATTTTCATTTTTAATGCTTCTAGTCCCGCAGTACTCATCTCGAACGTGAGACTTCCAGTAGTTAATTTGGAAGGTATTGTTGAGCCCTTAAGCTTGTCTATAATAACATCTGCTGCTGCAGATGGAACATTATTTTCTTTTAAGAAGGCCTTCAACACAGCTTCTTCATTAACACTAAATTTACCATTTTTAATACTGAATGCTATTCCTTTTCCCTCATGTTTGAACTCCGTTGCTGCTTTGGCAGTTATTTTTATGTAAGGTTCTTCCATTAGAACAGTGGATGTATCAAAACTTATCTTGCCATTAATGAAATCATTATCAGATGTGATAGATTTTATTGCATCCTCTGGTGATATGGTTTCAATAGGCCGAGTCTTAAAGGTATGATGTCCTGGATCTTTACCAGAAGAAGCTCCCTGATCAATAGGAGTTCCACCGATAGGATACTCTACAAACTGATCAAATGCCCAATTTTGAGGCATCTTGAAGCCTAAGTTCCCACTCCAGCCATAAGACATATCTGCTACAAAACTGTATTTCATGCCAAGTTCTTCACCATGAAGACACACATTACGAGTACCGTAAATCCCAGGCGAATACTCAGTATCGGCCATTGAATTAATGAGACCAATGATATAAGGAGCAATAGTTCCCTCTATATCTCCATCAAGAACGTCGACATCAACCGCAAAATAGATTGTTGCACCACTAGGAAAACCTAGTTCTCTTGCAGCTGCAACTGCTAGAAATCCATCTTTATAGCCCTGACTACCATTAAAGTATTTTAACTCATAACCTCCTTTTTCATAAATTGGGAAGATACTTATTCCACCATTAGTAATCCTTTGTATTTCTTCTGGTGTTAGGTTCTTATCTCTTTCTTCTGAACCAGTTCCGACTGTTCCTGTTAGATAACGACCAGCAATACTAAAACCATAAGTTCTCATATTTAAAACATCTTGGTCAGTTAACTGCGTTGAAGTATCAAACATGTTAGAATCACGGTCTGTATTACCATTACTTGTGAGTAGTCCTTTGATGACAGTTAAATCTGAAATCCCTGTGAATTCTGGGAGATTCATAAATTTACGAAACTCTATAACACTACTAGAAACATCATTATCATAATTTGCATCAAAATCCCCTGTATAAAAACCATTTACATATAAGCCATACTGGATAATTCTAACAATTTCTCCACTCTCTCCTGGATGAACAGTTGGAGTAGCACTAATTGTACCTGGTCCATAATTTCCATTAGGGTTCTTCACTTTTAATACTACCTGGAGAGCGTAGATTAAAGCAGTGTTTGTATCCCTTTGATAAATACCATCACATGGTAAAATTCCTAAACCTTCATCATCTTTATTTCCTGTAGAACTATATTTACCATTAAGCTCTTGTTGGATTTCGCGAATTCTTTTATCACCTCTTCCGGAAATGAGTACGAAAGCACTCATATCAAATAATGCAGCCATTAGATTAATTGACAAAAGTCCAGCTGGTGTGACTCCAGCATAGCCTTGAAGTGTTTGAATCGCATTATATAGAGGGCTGTCAAAGGTGTCCGTGAAATTAGTAGGTCCAATCCCTTTGCACCAAAAAGCACCCTTAATAAGTTTAACGATGTTTCCCGTAGTTCCTGGAACAATATCTTTAATTACTTTTCTTAGTGCAGCTCTTGTCGCAGTTCCAAACCCTTGTCCGAGTTCAGTTATTTTGAGCTCGTGCTGTAACCCTTCGCGTAAACTATAAATTGTAGTCCAACTGGTTACACCATCTTCTGTAACCTTTTCGTATCCAGAAACTTTTCCATAAGTCTGATTAAGCCATTTTTGGACATCTCTTACTCTTTCATCTGCCATAAAATATCACCTTTCTTCTAAATGAACGCAACTTAATAAAATAGGTAAGCGCTGACAACATGTGTACATTTTCATCTTATTCTTATAAATCATAAAAATCAATAATCTTTAGTGTAAAATCTGTTTGACAATGAAGAAACATAGTGTATTCTATCTCTTTTTAACTCATTAATAATGGATTGAAATAGAGAGGCTAGAGTGTTATAATTAAAATGTAAGCGGTTGGAAAATAGGAGAAAAAAATGAAAAAAGTAAAAAAAAGTTATTTGATGGTTATTCTTTCATCTGTATTGGCATTTTCTATCTTGTTAAATGTTAAATTAGCCTCAGCAAGTGAAGTGACGGATTTAGGAGATGGATTCAAGGTACAGTTGATTGAAAAACAAAAACATAATATAAACAATGTTTACAATCCAGCATTACCAGTATTAGATAACCTGGTATCACCAATCGTTAGGGGAGCCAATAAACCTACCAAAAATTGGAATGTGAAAACTCAAGGAGTTTATAATATGCAAGCAAGTTGGGGAGGTGGAAGGAATCTTTACTCTAATTACAATGTAACGGGGGATGTTTATTATCCATACTACTTTATTAATCAAGGCCTTCACGATATGGTAGTTTATTTAAAAAACTCTTCTAACAATTCTATTTTGTATAGTTTTACCTTGGAAAAAGGGACATCTCTTAGATATCTCTTATCAACCTCATCTTCCTCATCAAAATTTTATTTCCAATTTTATAGTTCAGGTGACTATGTATTCTCTGGATATGTAACACATGGGTAAAAAAAGGATAGCTATTTATTCAATAATTATAATAGTCATATCGCTTACAGTTATAGTTGCTTTAAATCTTCATACTGGAAACAGAAGTAATAAAAATAATAAACCAAGTCAAAAAAGAGAGACATCAATTGAATATATTGATGAGAAAACAGATAAATCCGATGTCAGACTTTTGAAAAAAGAAGAAATATCACATATAAATTTAAAAGATGAAAATCTAACATTATACTTCCAAGGAGTTTATGAAAGCAAAAATAATATCACTTACTCTTTAGAAGGTAATAATGATGAAGCTGACCTAAAAGTATATATCCCAAACAATAAAACCTCTGATGAGAAGACTATCTCTAAAGATATTTCTGCTTCTTATCTCAGTGATTTAAAAAAATTGAAAATATATGTTGAAAAATAGGTCAATAGTATTAAAAATTATGAGTAATTAAAAAGAATAACTCACATGTGGGTTATCCTTTTTTTTATTTCATTATCCATTATTGTTTTACCACATTTGGGGCAAAAAACACCACCATATTTTGAGATTTTTTTACATTATCTCGGGAAACTTTGAGTACAAATTTGCATTCATCACACAAAAACTCTCTATTCATATAAATTATTTCACTCAAGAGATACTCCTTTCTTAGTATTACTTTATAAATAGTGGTAGATTATTTGTCGGATTTGTTTCTGTAAACATTATAACGCTGTCTATACCTTCTAAATGTTCTACGATTGATTCCTGTTTGTTCTTCTACTTCTTTGTCAGTATGACCTTTTAAATACAAATCAAAAGCTAAATTTAAACGAGGGTCGTTCCCCTGAAATTTTCTCTTGCCACCTTGGAATTTTCCTTTTTCTTTAGCAATTTTTATGCCTTGTTGCTGACGCTCCTTAATTTTTTTTCGTTCAGCTTCAGCTTGATATTTATAAAGTTCAATCACTAAATTATTGATTAATCGCCTTAAATTTTCATCATCAATCCCATTCATAGAGGGCAAATTTAGAACTTCTAATGTTGCTCCTTTTTGCTGTATCTCATTCATGATAGTTGTAAGGTCGTTATTATTTCTTCCTAAACGGTCTAATTCTGTCACAACAACAATATCGCCCTCTCGGATATACTCTAACATTGCTTTTAATTGTGGTCGTTCGGTAGATTGTCCGCTTATTTTATCTGAAAAGACCTTAGAAACGTAATCTAGGGCTTCTAATTGTCTATCAAGGTTTTGTTCCTTGCTACTTACACGTGCATATCCAATTTTCATTTTACAGAAATTTCACTCTTTACTCTTGCTTCGATACTATTTATTATATCGTTTATTTTATTTTCTATATCATCTACTAAAAGATTATACTCTGATTTTTTTAAAGGTAAATCATAACTTGTAAGAAAAAAATCCTTGCTATTTATTACCTTGTTTATTACACTATTAATTAATTTGCTTTTTCCTTTTAATGAAATGCTATAACATAATCTATCAAATAATATGTGTTTATTTTTAGTTCTATTGTCATAATTTGGAGACTGAAAGTAAACCGTCAACGTCAAATCTACTGGATTATTCGATATTATACGTTTTTTCCTTCCGTTTAACCACATCCAATTTGTAAAATCATAAGTTTTTATTGTTGAATTATTCGTATATTTTAAAAAGCCACGACCTCCTCTGTTATTTGCTGTATATCCTCTAAGTGTTAATATATCTATCAATTTTTTCTTTTCAACATTTCTTGCTTCTTTATAGGCTGTTTTGGCACTACTAAAACTTGGCATATTTCTCTCCTTTAGTTGCACAACTTAGTTGTCCGCTATACAACTCAATTATATCACAACTCTAATAAAAGGCACCAGAGTATACTCTGGTGTTTGTTCTTATTGAAAGATTACTTTCAACTCTTCTAAAATAATGTAATAATATGATATAATGATCCTGGCGCTATAGCCTATCCTATATGGAAAGGAGGTAGTGTATGAACTCATTCATTCAGTTCGTTTATGCTCTTTTGGTCAGCCTTCTGACAGAGCTTTTTAAGGTTTGGCTTTCCAAAAAACGCTCTAGCAATAAACACAAGAAGCGCCACAAATAAGCTTGACACAAGGTACTGCAATACCTTGTGTTTTTATTTTATAAAAAAAAAGAACCCTGCAAGGCTCTTTTTCAGTAGTGCATGAAGCATGCGCTCATTCATTCGTTATCTAAAATTTATCACATCTTTGTTTATTTGTCAACCCTTTTTCTTACATTTTACATAAAATTTGAGGGCTTGGAAACTTCGCAATAGAACCTATTTACCTTACTTCCGCCCTGAAATTCAGGTTTAACCGAGGTAATAAATTCACTAATGGGTATGATATGTTAGAAAAAAGCATCCCGCAAAGATGAATAATTGTTTACGAAGTTCTTCATCGTCCCGGTGAAGTCTATTCCTTGATTTCTGAAGAAAGTAACATAAGTATTTTCTATTTTTATATCGTCATACTGATGAGTGGTTAATATAATTGTTTTTCCCTGATTGATTTTTTCATATATAATATCCATTAATTGTTTCATTATTAGTGGATCAAGGTTTGAAAATGGCTCATCTAGAATATACAAATCTCTATTAATGTGAAGAATTGCCCAAATCACCACAAATCTCCTCTCTCCTCCTGATAAGTTTCCGAATCGAATATCTAAATTTTTTTTCACTATATCTGGCAGATTCTTTAAATTTATATCCTCACTATGCCCCCCAGAAATTTTCATTAACAATTTTATAGTTTGTCTGATTGTTACTTCAGCAATAAATGGAACTCCTTGGGTCTGATAAATGATGTCTTTAGATTTTGGAAAATCTATAAATTCAATGGGCCTATTATTATCCAAGTTGGAAATAAGATTTAAAATTAAAGTTTTTCCAACACCATTCTGTCCGATAAGAACATTAAGCATATGAGGTTGTATTTCGAAATTTATATTTTTTAATAAAGTTTTTTTCCCAATTTTTAAATTGTAGTTTTTTATCTTCATTTCACTTCTCACAATCGATTGAATTTAGATGATACAGGTATTCTAGAAAGGCTTAAAACTCCTAATAGGAGAAACATAATAATAGGAATCATTAATGTAATAATATTATAAAAAGAGAACCTGTCAGATTGAACAAATACTTGCCCAAAATTAAAAATGAATGAAAAGGCATTCAATGTATTTAGTAAAATTTTAAAAAATAAGTTATGTGTTTGCGTTCCCATAAAAAACATCCCACCAATTAGATAGACCGTTAGGAAAAGTTGGAGAGGTTGAGGTCTAATGGATAATAATAGTAGTATAGATAATCCCGAACATAAAAAGAACGAAGCAAGTGGTGTTATTAAAGCAATTTTTAACAAAAGGTAAAGGTCGACATGTCTAGTTATGAATTCAAGTGATATAGCTAGTAATTCAGCCTGTATAAAAATTGAAATAAGTGTTATTAAAAATTTAGCAATAAATACATACTTTTTATCCCCAGCTATTGATGAAAAAACTTTTAGAAAATTGTTTTCTCTTACAGCTGTTATATTTGCCACCCAACCATACAGGACATTTGTTACAATAAGATATGACAAGTAGGGCAGGATGAATAAAAATAGACTTTCTGAGGCCCCTGAGTGATGAAATTTGATAAAATTATACGCCATGTATATAACTGGAAATATCAAAGAAAAGATGAATGAAATTTTGTTATCCATCAATATATTTATCTCAAATCTTGACAATGCTAATATTTTTTTCATATATACTCCTAACATATTACGGAAAAGGTAAATACTCATTTTTATTGATAAAAAAAGGATCTTCCTTTTCAAAAAAAGAAATCTTATACCTTGAAGGAGAAATCTCAGTATTATCTATTGTTGGATAAGCTTCTCTTGACCATGTCTTAACGATTTTCCCAATGTTTTTTTCTGAACTCAAAAACTCAATGTTAACAGGGATATTTAATTGTTTTGAAGCTGATAAAATGTCTATAAATTCAAAATAGTTATTTCTATGATTCCAATCATTTGATTTAGTTCTTGCATTTCCCAAAAATTGATATGCTTCAAATAATTTATCTCCTGAAAAATTACTATAAAAATATTTTTCATAAATATCTTTGTCAAATCTATGTGCTTTCTTAAAAGTGTTAAAACTCTGTGTCTTCCTCTGATGTAAAAATAGCTTAAAATTATATCCAAAACCTTCATCGAAAGCCTTATAAGCGGCTTTTTTTTGATCTTTGTCAGTTCCTAATCCTATTGAGAACCCCAGAGTATTAGAAAAAATTATAATGATAACCGAGATATTGTCCACTATACTAATATCATTAATATAATAAGCACCACGGTTCAACTTTTTTAATATTTTATCTTTTGGTATTAGTGATTTAAGACTGGTTCCTCCTCTTCCTGTTAAAAAGCTGTAAACCAAACTTTGTCTCTCTATAAATTCATAAAAAGAGTGTTCAATAGCCATCTTGGAATTTTGTCCAGCTGCAACACCTGATGAGTCGCACATTTCATGTCCTTCATGCTTTGACAAAAGAGAAAACCGATGACTCTTATCTGAATTTATAATCTTTCCTTTATCTATTGTAAGTATTGAGCTGTGTTTATCTACATTCCGAGGGTTAAATAATTCTTCTCTTTCAAAATTTTCATAGATTGCTTTTAATACAGATAATTTAACATCATCTACAGTCCGACCGCTTCCATCAGATCCAAGAATATGAGATTGAACTTTTGAAATGTTATTTTCATTAAAAAGATGTCTATATACTTGAAAATTACTAATCTTACCTATCATATTTATTCGCATATTGATTTGTCCCTTCTATTTTTTTGCTAGATACTTGGTATATCGGGTATACTACTTATATCCTTGATAATGAACATTGAATTTTTTAAATGATTAGTTTCAACGACTATTTTTTTAAAGGGTAGACTATTATACAACTCTTCTGAATATGCTTTTACAACCACTAATCTGTTAATTTGATTATTTGGAATCTTGGAAATGGATAGATGTTCAATCCATTCTGGAATTAAATTAAACAGGTTTTTTTCTTCTATTTTTCTATTATCAACTTTACCCTTATAACGAGTGACATTGTTGTATATGCTTAAAAAATACTTATATTGTTTTATTGTACCTGCACTATATCTGAATCTAGATTTATTAAAATGAATCGCATATGAATTAGAGTCTTGATACCTTAATAGCTTAGCTTCTTCATAGGCACTACGCATACTTTCTTCACAAGTCATACCACTTCCCATTCCAAAGAAATATCTCCCATTCTCTATTAATAATAATAGAGAATGGATTGACGGAGCGAAGTCAAAGTTTAGCAATACTAAACTTCCTTTATACTCTGATTTAAAACATAATTTTTTGTACCATATAAAAAATAAAGCATTTTTTTGGAAAAGCTCGAAAATAGAAAACATAGCAGCCTGTTGACCCTTTGTGTGAGCTGCAATTCCTGTTGTGTCGATAAAGTGTTTAGTTTTATCATCTAAAGAAAAATTTCCCTTAGACATTGTGACTATTTCTCTTTGAGCCAAATCCAAAACATCAACCATATCATTATCATATGCCCAAATCATAGAAGATCTTCTATCTATAGATTCCGAAATTGCCTTAATTATTGTTAATATGGATTTTTCATCTATAGATGTCCCTCCAATAGGACCTATTTTATCTTGTTTAACTATAGCATTAGATTTTGCAATAGACATAAATTTGTTAGAGAATAAAATTTTTTGGGGATACAACCACATGCTCATGATTTTTTACCTATATATTGTATCATCGGAATAATATACTGATTAACTGGAATATTTAAAAATTTACAAAGTAAATTATGTCTAAATCCAGACATTGATATATCTCCTGAATTTTGCACTAGTAGAAGAGAATTTCTTAATTCCTGAGCCATCATCCCTGTTTCTATGCAGATATGCCGATAACCAGCTGATTTATATTTAAAAAGTTCTTTCTCAACATCTGCAATATAAATAATAACAGTATCTGAAAAAGGGCTGTCCATCGGAGACAGAGAGTCCTCTATTTTTTGAGAATTAATTTTTTCTGAAAGGTCCGTAATTTTTAGTAGCGTGTTTTCAATTCCGTCATAATAATATGCTCCTCTTTTCAGTGATGAAATATCTTTTAATTGAATAAGAACAACATATATTGGGAATAATCCTCCTGCTGAAGGGAATTTTCTATGCATATTTTTTTTGTCTATTCCAAAACTGTTTTTCATCACCTTTTTTATTTCTTCAAATCTCAATGACGATGAAAATATTCTTGTTGACCCTTGGTTTTGGATATTGTTATCTCCAAGGCTAATTTTCACCTCATAATCCTCAAACTTGGGAATTTTTCGTTCAACTTCTCTTAAATATGATTTTAATGTGGTATCAGAAGAGTTTTTTTTATTTTTTTCAGGTATGAAAAAAATAGATTTTTGGTGAATTTTTTGTACTTCTCTTAATTCATTTATTTTAAGGAGTTTTTGATAATAAAGGTTTATAGAGTCGTCGTGATAATAGTTTTCTTCATTCATTGTGCAAGCTCCCAATAACAGGCAGAATCTTCACTTATTTTCTTATTCTTAATATCTACTTTAAATACTTTTAAGAGTTCTGAATCTGATACATAAGTTTGATTGCTCATCAAAAATATTTGGCTTACTCTTATAAAAATCAGGTTAGATAAAAACAACCAGTCTAGTTCATCCATAGGCTGTTCAATATTGAATTTAATATCTTTATCTATAATATAATCAACCAATTTTTTGTACGAAATTCTGTCTTCTGTATCTGATATTTCTGTTTGTATAATCCCAAGGTGATCTCTATGTTTAGGAACTTCCCAAATTAGAGAATATATGTTGTCCATATAGTATCTGAAGCCATAAGAGAAAATTGTGAAAATGTACCAATTTTTGGGGGATGAGCTTTCAATAATATGGTCAACATAGCTCGGTTGGTACTTGTTAAGTAGTAAAATAATGAGAGAGTTTTCTTTTATTGCTTCTAAACCAATTGAATCATAAGAGTAGATATTTACCTTGATTTTACCAATCTTCCTTGGCAAATATTGAAGGTTCATATTTCCATTATATATAAAATATATATTTTTTACTGAGAAATTAAGAGAAGAATATTCAGAAATAATCTGTTTATCTAATAAGTATTTTTTAGCAGAAGTAAATCTTTCTGAAAACTCTTCATGTAATTCTTGTTCGCTAATATAGTCGTTGTTTTCAATTCTTTTCAAAAAAATTGACATGTTTTTATCGGTAATTACTGATAGTGAATTGTCTGTCTGAACAACAGTTTCTTTGTCTGATAAATCATATATCAGGTAAGAACACACTCTATATTTTTTCATGATTATCTTTCTAAAACTGAGATTATTAGTTATATAAAGAGATTATTTTCATTTGTGAAGCACCTGAACTACAACAACAGCAGCAACAATTAGAGTTATCATCAGTAAACTTTTTCTCTGTAGAAATATATACCGAAAAACCAAACTCTTCAAGTTCCTCTCCTTCACTTATTACTTCAAGGATACTGTCTTCTTTTTGGTCAATAAATTGGAGATTGTCATCGGAATTGTTAATTGAATCTAATTGTTTAGCTTCTAAGTAAATTGATTTTTCCATTTTTAATACCTTCCTCTTTCTAAATAATTTAATAAAGATTTTAAAGTATTTAGGAAGATGATCTCTTTATCATTTCATAAATAATCTAACTTATTAAATTATGAATATATTATACAATTTAAAAATGTTTTAAATAGTAACAAATGTTGACAAAATTCAACGAATTATTAGTGATTCTGTTGCGAAGTTTCCTATAACTCCTGTATGATCGTGGAATTAATGTCTGTCATACAAAGATTTAGCCTGGGTTCAAGAATAGAGTAAAATCCTCTATCATCTCTGGAAGAATAAAAATAGAGAGTCCTCCTCTTGGTGAAAAATGGATGAAACTGACATTAAGTCAAGATCCTAGAGTCCAAAACATATAATTTAAGTAAAGTCCACCAGGATATACTCTGGTGTCCTAACCGTGCTAGCAATAACTCTTTTTATAATATATCAAAAAGTGGAAAAAGCACTCATAACTTTGTGATTATAGGTGCTTTTTCTAAATTATTTGACTCAATTTCAATATATCATTAATATAAATTAAATGATTACCAAATTTTAAGACGATTTTCTGGTGCACGATACATCTTATCAGTTTCTTTAACATCAAAAGTTTCGTAAAACTCTTCGAGATTTGTTGGAGGAATATTGGCACGAAGTTTAGCGGGTGCATGAACATCCATTGACAAAAGCATTTGTTGGAATTCTTTACTTGCTTTCATGCGCCAAATCTTAGCCCACTGACTAAAGAAAGCCTTCAAATCAACGTCTTTCTCATCTTTAGCTGCTGTCAGTGCCGCTGTAATTCCTCCTTGGTCAGCAATATTTTCTGACACAATGAGTTTTCCATTTGCTGGACCAGCTTCGGTTTCTACGCCGTCAAAGAGTGCAATCATTTCTTTTTGCTTTTCTTCAAAAGCTTCATAATCTTCATCTAACCACCATTTGTTCAAATTTCCTTCTTTATCGAATTGGGCACCGTTGTTATCAAAAGCATGAGAAATTTCATGAGCAATGAC
>Ga0308158_10002220_pt1 | contig 18752 bp, 20 predicted proteins | sample PhyBR2_FD_201038 | JGI IMG/M metagenome (GOLD analysis project Ga0308158, IMG submission 201038) | Phyllosphere microbial communities from UC Gill Tract Community Farm, Albany, California, United States - DLSLB.R2 | ecosystem: Host-associated > Plants > Phyllosphere > Unclassified | place: USA...
TGACCGTCACAACTCCGGAGAAACCGGCCGATCCGTCTGCGGGTCGGCCGGTTTCCGCTGTTCAGTGGGCGGATCTCCGGAGTTGCGAACCGCAGTCGGCTCGACTCAGCCGCGTCGGGTGCTCCAGAGCGCCAGCAGCACGAGCACCGGCTGGAAGAAGAGCCGGGCGAAGCGCTTCATGTCGGTGTCGAGCCCGAATCCGTCGCGGCGGTGAGTCCATTGCGAGACGTTGCCCGGGAAGATCGCGACGAAGAACAGCGCGGTCAGCACGCCGACGAGACGCCGCTGCCGCCAGGCGAACAGCAGAGCCGTGCCGAGGCCGACCTCCACCGCACCCGAGGCGACCACGGTCGTGTCGGGGTCGAGCGGAACCCAGTCGGGCACCTGCGCCTGGAATTCGCGCCGGGCGACCGTGAGATGACTGACGCCGGCGAAGGCGAGGAATCCGCCGAGGGCGATACGGGTGAGCGTGCGAGCGGTGCTGGCCATGCCCCGATGCTACGGGTGCTGCGGCTCAGAGGGATCGCGAAATCCGAATCACCGCACACACTCAGGAACACCGTGTGCGGACGCCTACCGTGGAAGGATGCTCGATTGGACCTCGTGGACCGGAACCGCTGTCGCCGTCGTCGTCGCCCTGGCCGCTGCGACGGCCGCCGTGCTCGCGCTGCACACGATCACCTCGCTGCTCAGCCGCAAGGCCGCCTGGGTTCGCGACCTCGACCGGCGCGCCCGGCGCCCCTGGGCGGTGATCTGCCTCATCGTCGCCCTGTGGATCGCGGGCTCGGTCACGCAGCCGGCACGCGAGGAGTGGTGGCCGGGAGTCTCGCACCTTCTGCTGATCGGCACCATCCTCTCGGGCGCCTGGCTGCTCGCGACGGTCACCTCGTTCGCCTTCGAAGGGCTGCTCACTCGTGAGAAGGGCGTGTTCACCGGGGCCGATCTCCGCCGGCGCCGCACGCAGATCCTCATCATCCAGCGGCTCACGGTCGTGCTGATCGCCGTTCTCGCCGTCGGCATGGCGCTGTTCTCCTTCCCCGCGCTGCGCGTGGTCGGCACGAGCGTGCTGGCCTCTGCCGGAATCGTCTCGGTGATCGCGGGTCTGGCGGCGCAGTCGATCTTCGGAAACCTCATCGCCGGCATCCAGATCGCGTTCACCGACTCGATCCGGGTGGGCGACGTCGTGGTGATCAACGGCGAGTTCGGCCGGATAGGCGAGATCAACCTCTCGTACATCGTCGTCTATGTCTGGGACGAGCGACGGCTGATCATCCCCTGCAGCTACTTCACGACCAACGTCATCGAGACCTGGACCCGCCGCTCGGACGCGATCCTCGGCACCGTCTTCCTCGATCTCGACTGGCGGGTGCCGATGGATGCCGTACGCGCCAGGTTCGACGAGATCGTCGCCGCGTCAGACGAGTGGGACCGCCGCAGCAGCGGAGTGGTCGTCACCGATTCGCAGGGCGGCTTCATCACCGTGCGCTTCACCGTCTCGGCGAAGGACTCCGATGACCTCTGGACGCTGCGCTGCGCGGTGCGCGAGCAGATGGTGACGTGGCTGCAGCAGGAGCATCCCGACGCGCTGCCTCGCACGCGCGTCACGCTCGAGAGCTGAGGCGTCAGCGCCGCGTCGACCACACGGCCAGCAGCATGAGCACCGGCTGCAGGAACAGGCGTCCGAATCGCTTCATCTCGGTGTCGAGGCCCGGCGCAGTGCGGTGGTGCGTCCACTGCGACACGTTGCCGGGGAACACCGCCGCGAGGAAGAGCGCGAGCAGTCGGCCGACCGCGCGCCGACGCCGACGGGCGAGCAGCATCGCCGCGCCGAGGGCGATCTCGACGACTCCGGATGCCACCACTGTCGTGTCGGGATCGCCTGGCACCCAGTCCGGCACCGCGACCCGGAAGCCGCGCCGGCCGAAGGTGAGATGCGCGACACCGGTGAACAGCAGCGCCCCGCCGAGAACGGCGCGCGTGAGCGATCGAGAGGTGGATGCCATTCGGCGAGTGTACGCAGTGCTCTGCGGCCCGACCTGCGTCATAACTCCGGAGAAATGGGCGGATTCGGCCCCGGATGGGCCCGTTCCCGTGCCCGCCGCGCGGATCTCCGGAGTTGTGACGGGCGCGGCCCGCTACCAGGCCAGCCTGATCTGGTTCGCGTAGGCCACGTACCCGCTCGCGTTCGGGTGGAACCCGGCCGAGACGTTCAACCAGCTCCAGTCGTTGATCCACGGGCTCGAGCTGCCGATGCCGTGCCCGGCGAACGCCGTCTCGACGTCGACGAACCTCGCTCCTGCGGCGACCGCGCCGTCGCGGATCGCCGCGTTCAATGCCGTCGTGCCGGCGTTCACGTCCTGCGCATGAGCCCGCGTCACGCTCGGCTCGAACAGCCGCGGATACCCGGTGACGATGACCACCGCCTGCGGTGCGCGCGTCTTGATCGCGGCGACGGTCGCCGTGACGCGAGAGGTGAGCTCGCCGCTCGCGACCAGCGCGTTGCCCGCGTCGATCGCCGCCTGGCAGTCCGTCTCACTGACGAACACGAAGCAGTCCTCGACGACGGTGCCGAAGCCGACGTCGTTGCCCCCGGCCGTCAGGGTGACCCGCGTGGTGGTCGTCGCGATCTGACCGACCTGCGACCCGATGATCTCGGCGGTGGACGCGCCCGAGCACGCCGGCCGTGCCGTCAGCGTGATCTTGCGATCTGCGTCGATGAGTGCGGGATAGCCCTTCGAGCTCACGTAGCACGTGGTGTTCAGGTAGCTGCCGGCACCCTGACCCGCGGCGTAGGAGTCGCCGAGCGCGGCATACGAGGTGGAGGCGCTCGGCTTGCCGCCGCCTCCACCGCCCTTGCCGTTTCCGGCGGCGGACGCGGGCGAGGCGACGCCCATGGCCAGGATGACCGCCGCGAGCATCGCGAGCAGCACCAGAAGCACCCGACGGGCGGGTGAGAGGACGGGGTCGGTCGCGTGGCGCAGCGCGCGGTCGTTTCGGGTGAAGATGGCGCTCATGGCCAGACGCTAGACCCGCCGGCGCCGGCCCACAATACGAGAGAACACCGAGATTCGCCGAGGAATCCCGTCGATCAGATCAGACGACGCAGCGCGTCTTCGAGCGAGATGCCCTGCGCGTCGGCGCGGTCGCGCAGACGGGCGTGCTCGGCCGCAGTGAGCGACACGGTGAGCTCGATCGGGGTGGACGCGGTGGAGCCGTCGAGCCCATCGAGAAGATCGGCGGGTTCGGCCCAGAGGAGGGCGGGGTCGTGCTGGCGCTCCGCCTGCGGCGCGGCCGGCGGAGCGGGAGCGGAGGCGGTGACAGCCATGGCGCCGGCGAGCGTGGCGCCGGCATCCGCCGCCGAGGCGAAACCAGGCCCGCGACGCGGTTCCTGCTTCTGCTGATACGCCTTCGCGGCCGCGTTCGCGCGCTCGTCAGCGGCTTCGTTGAGGGGATGCCCTGCGTGTCCCTTCACCCACGAGAACTCGACGTCGCGCCCGCGGATCGCCTCGTCGATGCCCTCGAGCAGCTCGCGGTTGAGCACCGGGCCGCCGTCGGACTTGCGCCAGCCGCGGCGCTTCCATCCGGGCATCCACTTGGTCACCGAGTCGATCACGTACCGCGAGTCGCACTCGATGACGAGCTTCTCGTCGACCCCCGCTGTGGCGCGCAGCAGCTCGAGCACCGCCTGCAGCTCTCCCTGGTTGTTCGTGCCGTGCGGCGAGCCGCCCGCGGCCCAGCGGTCGTCGTCGATGTACCAGGCCCAGCCGTTCGGACCCGGGTTGCCGAGGGCAGAGCCGTCGGCTGCGGCGGTGATCGTCATGCTTCAACCGTAGGGCGTCGGTATGACACCGCCCGCAGTCGGTACGCTCGACGAGTGACCGGACTCGCTCTGAAGACCGCGATCATCGTGATCGTCATCGCGGTGGTCGTGATCGTCATCGCGCGCATGTTCCACCGGCCGGCGCCGGGCAAGAGCCCATTGCAGAGCGGCCCTGCTCAGCGCATCCCGCTGCTCGCCTGGCTGGGAGCCGCCGTGCTGCTCGCGGCCGGGTTCTTCCTCGCCCTGGTCTCGTTCACCTCGCGCTACACCGAAGACCTGCTGCCCATGCGCATCGCCGCCGTCGCGGCGCTGCTCGCCGGTGGCGCGGTGCTGTTCATCGCGTCCCGCCGGGCCCGCAAGCGCTGACCGGCCGTCCCGCTACTCGCCCGAATCCTCGACGTCGGCGGCTTCGGGTGCCGGCGCCTTCACGGGGAAGACGATCGTCGAGTACTGCGCGCTGAGCCCGACGTCCATCAGGTCGAGCGACGGCGCCTCGTCGAGTCGCTCGGTCGGGTTCGTCTCGTCGAGCGGCTCACCCGGCAGCGCGGCCCATGCGCTGGGCTCCTGCGGCTTCTGCGTGAAAAGTCCCATGATCTCGTTTCTCGAATCCCAGAGGCCGGCGACTCAGAAGTCGGCGATGACCAGCTTCTTCATTCCCAGCATCCGCTGATACGCCCCCGGCTTCGCCAGGAGCTCGCCCATGTTCTCGGGCACGACCTGCCAGCTCACTCCGTAGCGGTCGACGAGCCAGCCGCACTGCTCGGCCTCGGGAACCGCCGACAGCGCGTCCCAGAAGTGATCGACCTCGGCCTGGCCGTCGCAGCGGATCTCGAGCGAGACGCCGGGGGTGAAGCCGAACTCATGCGCGACGTTCGAGTCCATGAATGTGAACCACTGGTCGCCCACGCGGAACTCGCCGAACATCACGCTGCCTGCCGCCGCCGTTCCGGATGCCTCGGGATACCTCATCACGGTGCCGAAGGCGGCGTCGTCGAACAGCGAGGTGTAGAACTCGGTCGCCTCGCTCGCCTTGTCCTGCGCATCGCCCGAGAAGAGCAGCTGCGTGATCACGAACGGACGCGGGTCGCCGGTCGGATCGGTGAGCATCAGCTGCCAGCTCACGCCGTATCTGTCCTGCACCCAGCCGTAGTACGGGCTGAACGGGTACTCGCCGAGCGGCATGAGCACCTCGCCGCCATTCGTCAGCGCCGACCAGCTCGCGTCGAGCGCGGCTCTGGCGGCGTCCGCATCGCCGTCGAACAGCAGCGGATCGAAGTTGAGCATGAACGAGATCGCCGGCGTAGGCCGATAGGTGTCATCGGAGTTGATCATCGTGATGCGGAACCCGGCGACGTCGAGGTCGACGACGACGGGCTCGCCCTCGAGGCCCTTCTGGAAGTCGGGCAGCTCATCGGGGTACCGCATGGCGATGTGCGCGCTCGTGAACGGCAGCGCGGCACTGTAGAACTCGCCTGCCTCGCCGGCGTTGCGGGCGAACCAGAGGTTGGGGACGATCTTCTGCGTCATGCTCTCTCCTGCTGTCGCTCAGTCGCCGGAATCGGCGTCGGATCGGGCGTCGGCGTCGCGTACCGCGTCGACGAGCTCTCGCCATGCGCCCTCCAGGCGCGTGTCGGGAACGACCTGCTCGAGCTGCTCACCGCGCACGCGCACGTGGATGCTCCACACATAGCGGTCGGCGCCACGGGCATCTGGATCCAGCCGCTCGTCCCACGGACACCGCTCTACCAGTTCGAGCCAGGTGGGCGCCTGCTCGGGGGCCGGTTCGGCGCGCCAGCGGCGGCGGAGTCCGGCGATGCCGCCGGTGCGCACGACGGCGATGACGATGCGATCCTGCGCATCGCCTGATCCCGCGCTCTCAGCGGGGCTCTCGATCTCGTGCACCATCGATGACTCCGACCGCGATCCACGCGTCGCGGACCGCTGACTCAACGGTAGCCCCGATCCCGGCCGCAGCGGAGATGGTCTTCTGAGCGAACTCCGTGAAATCGGCCGTCGATGACAGATCGCCGGTCAGAGTGCGATACCAGGCGAGCCCCGCTCCCTCCCACGCCGGGCCGCCGATCGTCTTCGCCGCCAGCGCGAACGCGCGATTCGGGATGCCCGAGTTGATGTGCACGCCGCCGTTGTCTTCCACCGTCTGCACGTAGTCGCGCATGTGGCCGGGCTGCGGATCCTTGCCCAGCTCGTCGTCGTCGTACGCGGTTCCCGGCTCGATCATCGAGCGAAGCGCGCGCCCCTGCACGGCATCGGTGAAGATGCCCTCGCCCACCAGCCACGACGCGTCTTCTGCCGACTGGCCGAGCAGATGCTGCTCGGTGAGCGCGCCGAGCACGTCGGCGATCGACTCGTTGAGAGCGCCCGACTGGTCGCGGTAGACCAGGCCCGCCGTGCTCTGGATCACCCCGTGGCCGAGCTCGTGCCCGATCACCGACACCGAGCGGGTGAAGCCGACGAACACCTCTCCGTCGCCGTCGCCGAACACCATGCGAGAGCCGTCCCAGAAGGCGTTGTCGTAGTCTTCGCCGTAGTGCACCGTGGCGTTGAGCGGCGCCCCCGCACCGTCGAGCGAATCGCGCTCGAACGCCTCGAGCAGCATGCGGAACGTCGCACCGAGCCCGTCGAACGCCTCGTTGACGGTCGCGTCGGCGACAGGCTCATCGTCTTCGGTGCGCACCACCATGCCGGGCAGGGTCTCGGTGTTCTGCGCGTCGAAGATCGTGCGGGTGGGTGCAGAGGTGACCTCGGCGACCAGCGCGCCGCTCTCATCGATCGACAGCTCGAGCGCGGAATGGAACGCGGGGCGGCCGGCGATCAGCGTCTGCCGCGCGGCCTCAGCGGCCTTCGGGTAGCGCTCGGATCTCGCCAGGCGCGCCAGCAGATAACCCGGCACGATGCCCTGGTGGATGGACGTGTACGCAGCTTCTCCGGTGCTCATGTGCCGACCCTACGCCGGGGCGCCGACAACGCCCAGGGGGTCACAGGTGGGCCGCGTAGAATCGGCCCAATGACCGATGCCCCTTCGCTGCCCGCCTCCGGCATCGACCCCGACGACCTCGCGACCACCCTGCGAGTGCTCGCCTCTCTCGATGAGGTCGATCAGCAGCATCCGGACTACCTCGCCGTCCGCCGTGCCACCGCCAACATGTTCAAGGCGGTCAAGCGCGCGCGCCGCAAGGAGATCCGCGATGCCATCGCCGAGGCCGACAAGGCCGTCGTCGCGCGAACGGCCACCGGCGCCCCCGACCGCATCGACGACGAGACCCGCGGGCTCGACCTCGCATCCAGCGTCGTCGACGCGCCCATCGCCGGCGAGCTGCTCAAGCCCCGCAACTGCTACATCTGCAAGCAGCCGTACACGCTCGTCGACGCGTTCTACCACCAGCTGTGCCCCGAGTGCGCGCGGTTCAGCCACGGCAAGCGCAACGCGCGCACCGATCTGACCGGCAAGCGCGCCCTGCTCACCGGCGGCCGCGCCAAGATCGGCATGCACATCGCGCTGCGCCTGCTGCGCGACGGCGCGCATCTGACCATCACGACCCGCTTCCCGCGCGACGCGGTCCGCCGGTTCTCGTCGCTGCCCGACGCCTCCGACTGGCTGCACAGACTGCGCGTCGTCGGCATCGATCTGCGCGACCCGGCGCAGGTGATCGGGCTCGCCGATTCGGTCGCGGCCCAGGGTCCGCTCGACATCCTCATCAACAACGCGGCTCAGACCGTGCGGCGCTCGCCCGGTGCGTACTCGCTGCTGGCGGATGCCGAGCTGCAGCCCCTTCCCGACGGCCCGCTGCCCGAGATGGAGACCTTCGGGCACACCGCCGACCCCCATCCGCAGGCGCTGCAGGCCTCGGTCGACGCGCACCCGCTGCTGTCCGTCGCCGCCCTCGGCGGAACGGTCGCCGAGCAGGGCGGTCAGGCGCTCACGGCGGAGGACCTCGCTCGTCTCGCCATGGCCCCTGGTTCGTCGTCGCTGGTGAAGCACGCCGACGGCACCGCGATCGACGCCGGCGGGCTCGTGCCGGACGTGAACCGCGTGAACAGCTGGGTGCAGTCGGTCGATCAGGTCGACCCGCTTGAGATGCTCGAGGTGCAGCTGTGCAACACCACGGCTCCCTTCCTGCTGATCAGCCGGCTGCGGGCGTCGATGGCGGCGTCGACCGCCCGCCGCAAGTACATCGTCAACGTCTCGGCGATGGAGGGCCAGTTCTCACGCCGGTACAAGGGTCCAGGGCATCCGCACACCAACATGGCCAAGGCCGCCCTGAACATGCTCACCCGCACGAGCGCCGGCGAGATGCTCGAGACCGACGGCATCCTCATGACGGCCGTCGACACCGGCTGGATCACCGACGAGCGCCCGCACTTCACGAAGGTCCGCCTGGCTGAGGAGGGCTTCCACGCCCCGCTCGACCTGGTCGACGGTGCCGCGCGCGTGTACGACCCGATCGTGCAGGGCGAGGCGGGCGTCGACCTGCAGGGCGTGTTCCTCAAGGACTACCAGCCCAGCCCCTGGTGAGGCCGTTCCCTCGCGCGGTGCCCGGACGCGTCACACCGCAGCGCGCGGCAGCCACACGGTCGCGTTGAGCCCGCCCTCGTCGCGGGCCGTGAGCACCAGTGCGCCACCGTGCGCCTGGGCGATGCGCTGAGCGATCGCCAGCCCCAGCCCGACGCCGACGTGATCCGGGTCGCGCTCGCGGTCGGCGCCGCGCTGGAACGGCTCGGCGAGCGTCGTGACGAGCTCGGGGGCCAGCTCCTCGCCGGTGTTCTCGACGACGAGCGCGACTCCCTGCGGGCGCACGTGCGTGCGCACCCCGACGACGCCGCCTGACGCCAGGTTGTGCACGATCGCGTTGTGCACGAGGTTCATGATCAGCTGCTGCAGCAGCGCGGTCGAGCCCAGGGCGTGCGCGGCCTGGCCGCCGACCTCCAGCGAGACGCCGCGGCGATCGGCGAGCGGCGCCAGCGTCTCGACCGCCTCCTCCGCCAGCAGCGACAGGTCGACCGGCTCGCTGGTGAACGCCCGCCGATCGGCGCGGCTGAGCATGAGAAGCGCCTCGGTGAGCTCGATCGCCCTGGCGTTCACCTCCGTCAGACGGTCGATCAGGGCATCCGGATCCCGGTGCGGATCGGCGCGGGCGACCTCGAGCAGCGCCTGCGAGATCGCGAGCGGTGTGCGCAGCTCATGCGAGGCGTTCGCGGCGAATCGCTTCTGCTCGGCCATGTTCGCCTCGAGCTTCTCGAGCATCCCGTCGAACACGTCGGCCAGATCGCGGAACTCGTCGCCGCGCCCCTCCATCGCGATCCGGTGCGACAGCGACCCCTCGGCGGCGAGGCGCGCGGCTCTGCCGATGCGGTCGAGCGGCGCGAGCATCCGCCCAGCCAGCAGCCATCCGCCACCCACCCCGATCAGAAGCAGCACGACCAGCGCGACCACCACCGCCGGTGTGAAGGCGCGCACCAGATCCGACCGGTTCGGCACGAACCGGTCGGCGATGATCGCGCCGTCCGGCACGTAGCGCAGCAGCCACGCCGCCACCACCGTCAGCAGCACAGCGCCGGACACCACGACGATCGCGGCGTAGCTCAGCGTCAGCTTCCATCGGACGCTGAGGCCCCTCGGCCTAGGCATCCGCGTCGATCCGGTAGCCGGCACCGGGCACGGTCAGGATCAGCCAGGGTTCGCCCAGGCGCTTGCGCAGCGAGGAGACCGTGATGCGCACGGCGTTCGTGAACGGGTCGGCGTTCTCGTCCCATGCTCGTTCGAGCAGCTCCTCGGCGCTGACGACGCCGCCACCGGCATCGACGAGCACCTCGAGCACGGCGAACTGCTTGCGGGTGAGTGCGACGTAGCGGTCGTCGCGGAACACCTCCCGCCGGAACGGATCGAGCCGCAGCCCTGCCAGCTCGCGCACCGGCGGCCGCGCATGCTGCCGCCGCCGGTAGAGCGCTCGCAGACGCAGCACGAGCTCACGCAGCTCGAACGGCTTGGTGAGGTAGTCGTCGGCCCCGATCTCGAAACCCGAGGCCTTGTCGTCGAGCCGGTCGGCCGCGGTGAGCATGATGATCGGGATGCCGCTTCCCGACGCCACGATCGAGCGGGCGACGTCATCGCCCGAGGGGCCCGGGATGTCGCGGTCGAGCACGGCGATGTCGTAGGCGTTGATGCTCAGCAGCTCGAGGGCGGTGTCGCCGTCGCCGGCGATGTCGGCGGCGATCGCCTCGAGCCGCAGTGCGTCTCGGACGGCTTCGGCGAGGTAGGGCTCGTCCTCGACGATCAGCACGCGCATGAGAAGGATCCTACGCAGGCGCGCATATCGGGAACGTATCGAGAACCGCATACGCCGTCGCAACGCGCCCACGAGTCGACTGGATGCCATGACCACAGCTCAGGCATCTCGATCCGGCCGCAGTGCGGCACTCATCGCGACGCTCGTCGTCGCCGCTGCGGCGCTGGTGTTCGTTGTGCTGCAGGCGCCGAACGCCATCTCGGCGAGCACGTTCACGACCCCGGCCGGGCCCGTCTCGACCGTGCAGGAGCGCGGGGAGGCTGCGGCTGACGGCCGGATCACCGCTGCCGACGGCCAGATCGAGTCGGGTTCGGCTCTGAGCCTCTACGACGGGTCGCCGGCGGTGGCCGGACTCGACGGCGCGCTGCTCGACGCCGTGCGCACCGCCGCCGCCGCAGCAGTGGAAGACGGGGTGGACCTGCGCGTGAACAGCGGCTGGCGGTCGCCCGAGCTGCAGCAGCTTCTGCTCGATGAGGCGGTCGGCACGTACGGCTCGGCGCAGGAGGCGGCGCGGTGGGTGGCGACACCGGAGACCTCGGAGCACGTGTCGGGCGATGCCATCGACATCGGCCCGTGGCAGAGCGCGGAGTGGCTGGGGCGCAACGGCGCGGCGTTCGGGCTGTGCCAGGTGTACGAGAACGAGCCCTGGCATTTCGAGCTGCGGCCGGAGGCGCCGACCGACGGATGCCCGCGGATGTACCGCGATCCGACCGAGCGCGTGAGGTGAGAGGTCAGGACGACTGGGCGAGAACGCGCTGCAGCGGGGCGTAGTGCTCGATGACCGCGCGGCGATACGCCTCGACGTCACCGGCGCGCACGGCGTCGAGCATGTCGCCGTGAGCCTTGGCGGTCTTCTGGATGTCGGCCGGGGGAGCGATCTGCAGCTGCGGCAGCACGGCCGTGTGCACATCCCAGAACGCCCCGACGAGCTGACCGACGAGATGGTTGTCGGTGCAGGCGAACAGCTGAGTGTGGAAGGCGCGGTCGGCCTCGAGGAAGTTCTCACCGCGTGAGGCCTTGTCGACCATCTCGTCGACGAGCTCGGACAGTGCGGGGTGCTCGGCCTGGGCTGCGCCGGCTTCGACGACACGGTCGGCCATCGAGAGGTCGAGGGCGAGGCGCACCTCGACGACTTCGCGCAGCGCCTGCAGCGAGCCCTCGGGCGACAGCACTCCCCGGAACACCAGCGCCTCGACCATCGGGTCCAGCGACATCTCGCCGACGAACGTGCCGTGCCCGTGGCGCACGTCGACGATGTCGAGCGTCGACAGGGTGCGGATCGCCTCGCGCACCGAGGAGCGCGACACGTCGAGGGTCTCGCACAGCTCGGCCTCGGTCGGCAGCGGGTCGCCAGGGCGCAGACTGCGGGCGAGTATGAGCTGCTTGATCTGATCCGCCGTGGTGGAGCGGCGCATCCGAGACGCGCGCGATCGGGTCGGGTTCACTCGCTCTCCTCTCACATCCCGTTGATCATCTCACTGTTGTGATCACGGGCCATCTGTGTTTATAGTACATCAGACATCTGATGTCCCCGACGATGTCGTCCCCTCCCGAACTGGAGCATCACATGAACCGACACCTCCCTCGCAGGCGCGGGACTCGATTCGCGGCGGCGCTGGCCGGCTCGATCGCGGTCGCCGTCGCCCTCTCCGGCTGCGGCGCCGCAGCGACGGGCCAGAAGGATGCCGGGGCCGAGCCCGGCAAGGTCGACCCCGACGCGATCATCGAAGCCGGCATCTCCTACTCCCTCAACGGCAGCTTCGACCCTATGGTCGCCTCCGGCGCCGTCACCGTCGCGGCCAACTGGCACATCTTCGAGGGCCTCGTCGACCTCGACCCCGCCACGCAGAAGCCCGCACCTGCGCTCGCCGCCGACATGCCGAAGAAGGTCGACGAGACGACGTACGAGATCGACATCCGCGAGGGCGCGACCTTCCAGAACGGCGACCCGGTCACGTCCGACGACGTCGTGTTCAGCTACGAGCGGGTGCTCGACCCGGCGAACAACTCGCTCTTCCTGTCGTTCGTCGACTTCATCGACACGGTCACCGCGGTCGACGAGGACACCGTCCGCATCACCACCGACTACCCGTTCTCGCTGATCGACGACCGCCTCGGAGTGGTCAAGATCGTGCCGAAGAGCGTCGTCGAGGCCGACCCCGAGGCGTTCGGCTCGAAGCCGGTCGGCTCAGGCCCCTACAAGCTCGTCTCGGCCGTGCCCGAGGACAAGATGGTCTTCGAGCGCTTCGAGGACTACAACGGGCCGCACCCGGCACTCGCCGCGGGCATGAACTGGAACCTGCTGGCCGACCCGTCCGCTCGCGTGACGGCCATGTCGACCGGCACGATCCAGGCCATGGAGGACGTTCCCTACATCGACGTCGATGGCCTCGCCTCGGCGGCCGAGGTCGAGAGCGTGCAGTCCTTCGGTCTGCTGTTCATGATGTTCAACACCAAGGCGAAGCCGTTCGACGACCCGCGAGTGCGCCAGGCGCTGCACTACGCGCTCGACATGGACAAGATCATCGAGACCGGCATGCTGGGCAACGCCACCCCCGCCACCTCGTTCCTTCCCGAGAACTACCCGAACTACAACGAGGCCTCGACGGTCTACACGTACGACCCCGAGAAGGCGAAGGAGCTGCTGGCCGAGGCCGGAGCATCCGACCTGTCGATCACACTGCTCACCACCGACACCGGCTGGGTCAAGGAGGTCGCCCCGCTGATCAAGGAGTCGCTCGACGCCGTCGGCGTGAAGACCCAGCTCGAGATCGGCCAGTCGGCTGCCATGTACGAGAAGGTCGACTCCGGCGACTACACCGTCGCCGTCGCCCCCGGCGACCCGTCGGTGTTCGGCGTCGACCCCGATCTGCTGATGAACTGGTGGTACGGCGACAACGTCTGGTCGAACACCCGCACTGCCTGGGCGGGCTCGCCCGAGTACGCCGAGCTCACCGAGCTGCTCGATCAGGCTGTGCAGCAGGAAGGCGACGAGCAGCAGGAGTCCTGGAACAAGGCCTTCGACCTGCTCTCCGAGCAGGCCGTGCTCTACCCGCTGTTCCACCGCAAGCTGCCCACCGCGTGGAGCAGCCAGCAGCTGGTCGGGTTCGAGCCCGTTCCGACCACGGGACTGTCGTTCCTCGACGTCGGCGTCGCGGCGAAGTAGCCCGCACACAGCCGGGCGGCGCACGAACCGCGCCGCCCGGCCCCCTTCCCCTCGAACAAGAAGGTTCACCGTGTCCACCACGCTCAGCCTCATCGGCCGCAGGCTCCTGCAGCTGCCGGTGATGATCCTGGGCATCACGTTCCTCGTGTTCTTCGTGATGTCCTTCTCGCCCATCGACCAGGCCCGCGTCGCGCTCGGCGAGACGGCGTCTCCCGAGGCGCTCGAGGCCTACCGCGAGTCACACGGCCTGAACCTGCCGCTGTTCGCGCGCTACCTCGGCTTCCTCGCAGGGCTCTTCCGCGGCGATCTCGGCACCTACTCCGCCCGCAGCCTTCCCGTCATCGACGAAGTGGCCCGCGCTTTCCCCGTCACGATCTCGCTCACCTTCTTCGGCCTGATCATCGCCGTCGTGATCGCCTTCGCTATCGGCGTCCTCGCCGCGGTCCACCGTGACCGCTGGCCCGACCAGGTGATCCGCTTCTTCGGCGTCGCCGCACTCTCCACCCCGTCGTTCTGGCTAGCGATCCTGCTCATCCAGGTGTTCACCCTGGCACTCGGCGCTCTGCCCGCCTCCGGCCCCCTGCCCGACTTCTGGACCGATCCGGCCGGCTGGCTGGCCAGGATGACGCTGCCCGCGATCGCCCTCGCGGTGCCCGTCATCGGTCAGCTCTCGCGCGTCGTCCGGACCTCGATGGTCGAGGAGCTCGACAAGGACTACGTGCGCACGGCCCTCGGCGCAGGCATCCCGCGCGTCGTCGTGGTCGGCCGCAATGTGCTGCGCAACGCCCTCATCACCCCCGTCACCGTGCTCGGCCTGCGCATCGGGTACCTGCTCGGCGGCGCGGTCGTGATCGAGATCATCTTCGCGATCCCCGGGATGGGAACCCTGATCCTCAACGGCGTGACCAACAACGAGCCCAACCTCGTGCAGGGCGTGACGCTCGCCGTCGCGCTGGCGTTCGTGATCATCAACATCATCGTCGACCTCCTGTACGTGCTCATCAATCCCCGAATCCGGGCGGTGTGACCCATGCGACGCAAACTCACTGAACGACTCTCCGTTCCCGCACTGCGCTTCGGCGGCCTGTCGATCGGGTCGATGATCTGCCTCGGCATCCTCGCCGTCATCGCGCTCGCCGCGGTGCTCGCACCGATCGTCACCGCCTTCGACCCGCTCGCCTCCGGCACCCCCGTGCAGGCACCCAGCGGCGAGCACTGGTTCGGCACCGACCGCCAGGGCCGCGACATCTTCGCCCGCCTGGTCTACGGCGCCCGCTACTCGCTGGTGATCGGCATCGGCGCCACTCTGGTGGCCCTCGCCGTGGCCTGCGTGCTCGGCACGATCGCCGCGACGGCGCCGAAGTGGATCTCCGAGACGCTCATGCGCGTCATGGACGTGATCATGTCGTTCCCCGGCATCGCGCTCGCCGCCGTGTTCGTGGCCGTCTTCGGCAAATCGCTGCCCGTGCTCGTGCTGACGATCGCGTTCCTGTACGTGCCGCAGCTGACCCGCATCGTGCGGGCCAACGTGCTCGACCAGTACGGCGAGGACTACGTCTCGTCGGTGCGGGTGATGGGCGCCCGCACGCCCCGGATCATCGTCAAGCACGTCGCCCGCAACGCGATGGCCCCCGTGCTCGTGTTCGCCACCGTGCTCGTCGCCGACGCGATCGTCTTCGAGGCGTCGCTGTCGTTCCTGCAGGCAGGCGTGCCCGACCCCGAGCCCAGCTGGGGCAACGTGATCGCCGCCGGCCGCAACCTGCTGATGTCCGGCGCCTGGTGGGCGACGTTCTTCCCGGGCATCCTGATCATGATCACGGTGCTGTGCCTGAACATCCTCTCCGAGGGCATGACCGACGCGATGGTCTCTCCGAAGGCGCGCAAGATCACGGCCGATGCCGCGAACACCGAGGAATCCACCAGCGACCTCGAGAGCGCCGCCCTCGACAGCACCCACGTCATCCCGACGGTCGACACCTCGGTGAACCTCTCGGTGCCGAGCGGCGTGCCGGAGGCGCTCGGAGCGCAGGCGCCCGCGGTGCCACTGGCCGACCGTCTCGCCGAGCTGCGCACGCGCGAGCTCGAGCGCGACGACCGTCTCGTGTACGAGGGCGATGCGGCTCCGCTGCTCGACGTGCAGGATCTGTGCATCTCGTTCCCCCGGCACGGCGATGTCGACGTCGTCGACCACGTCAGCTTCACGGTGCGCCCCGGCGAGACCATGTCGCTGGTCGGCGAATCCGGCTGCGGCAAGTCGATCACGTCGCTCGCGATCATGGGCCTGCTCGACCCGAAGGCGGACGTCCGCGGACGCATCCTCTTCGACGGCAGGGATCTGCTGACGATGGCGCCAGCCGAGCGCAACGCCCTGCGGGGCCACGACATCGCGATGATCTACCAGGACGCCCTGAGCTCGCTCAACCCGGCCATGCTGATCCGCTCGCAGATGAAGCAGCTCACCCGTCGCGGCGGCACGCGCACCGCCGAAGAGCTGCTCGAACTCGTCGGCCTCGACCCGCAGCGCACGCTCTCGTCGTACCCGCACGAGCTCTCGGGCGGCCAGCGCCAGCGTGTGCTCATCGCGATGGCCCTCACCCGCAACCCGCGTCTGGTGATCGCCGACGAGCCGACGACGGCGCTCGACGTGACCGTGCAGGCGCAGGTGGTCGAGCTGCTCATGCGCCTGCAGAAGGAGCTGGGGTTCGCGATGGTGTTCGTCTCGCACGACCTCGCGCTCGTCGCCGAGCTCACCCACCGCATCACGGTCATGTACGCGGGGCAGGTGGTCGAGCAGGGCACCACCCGCGAGGTGCTCTCGCAGCCGGTGCACGAGTACACCCAGGGCCTGCTCGGCGCCGTGCTGTCGATCGAGGCCGGCTCCGACCGACTGCACCAGGTCTCGGGCGTGGTCCCCTCGCCGCGGGACTTCCCCGCCGGCGACCGCTTCGCCCCGCGCTCCTCGGACCCTGCCCGATATGCCGGCGTGACCCCGGTGCGCAGGCAGATCGCGGGCACCGAGCACTTCTACTCCGCGCATCCCGAGGATGCACCCGTCGAACCGATCGGAGCAGGGCGATGAGCGACCCCGTCATCGAGCTGAAGGACGTGCACGTCCGCTACCGCACCCGCGCCTCGACCCTGTTCCGCCCGAAGCACGTCGACGCCCTCGCGGGGGTCTCGTTCACCGTCAGACGCGGCCAGACACTGGGCATCGTCGGCGAATCCGGCTCGGGCAAGTCGACCTCGGCCAAGGTGCTCATCGGGCTCGAGGCTCCCACCAGCGGTCAGGTGATCTTCGCCGGCGAGCCCGTGCGCTCGTTCACCCCCGCGGTGCGCAAGCGCCTCGGCCGCATCCTGTCGGTGGTCTTCCAGGACCCGGCGACCGCGCTGAACGCCCGCATGACGGTACGCGACGCGCTGCTCGACCCGCTGCAGGTGCACGGACTGGGCGATCCGGCCTCGCGACGCCGCAAGGTGCGCGACCTGATCGGTCTCGTCGGGCTGCCGGCATCGGCCCTCGACGCTCTGCCCAGCCAGCTCTCGGGCGGCCAGCGCCAGCGCGTCGCGATCGCCCGGGCCCTGGTTCTCGACCCGCAGGTCATCGTCGCCGACGAGCCCACATCTGCTCTCGACGTGTCGGTGCGCGCGCAGATCCTCAACCTGCTCACCGACCTCAAGGACCAGCTGGGCCTGGGCATGGTGTTCATCTCGCACGACATCCAGACCGTGCGGTACCTGTCGGACGAGATCGTCGTGATGAACAAGGGCCGCATCGTCGAGTACGGCGACGCGGCGCAGGTCTTCGACAACCCCTCCGACGAGTACACCCGGACGCTGCTGGGCGCCGCCCCCTCCCTCCTCGAAACCACTCGCTGAACGCGACCCTCCAACCTGACCGGAGACCTCATGACCACTGCATCCCTCTCCTTCGCCGGTGTCGTACCCCCTGTCGCAACGCCGCTGCTGCCCGACCACTCGGTCGACCACGCCTCGCTCGCCCGCCTCGTCGAGTACCTCGTCGACGCCGGAGTCGCGGGCCTGTTCGCCCTTGGTTCGACCGGTGAGACCGCGTACTTCACCGACGACGAGCGGGTCGCGATCCTCACGACCATCGCCACCGCCGACGCAGGTCGCGTGCCGATCATCGCCGGCGCGATCGAGCTCACCGCACCGCGCATCATCGAGACCGCCCGCCGCCTGGTCGATGCCGGCGCCGACGCGATCGTCACCACCGCGCCGCTGTACACGCTGAACGACCAGGCCGAGATCGCCGACCACTTCCGTGCGATCGCCGCCGCCATCGACGTGCCCCTGTGGGCGTACGACGTGCCGGTGCGCGTGCACAAGAAGCTCAGCCTCGAACTGCTCATCCAGCTCGGCACCGAGGGCGTCATCCAGGGCGTGAAGGACTCGTCGGGCGACGACGTCGGCTTCCGCCGCCTGATCGCGGCGAACGAGGCTGCCGGTCACCCCCTGCAGCTGCTCACCGGTCACGAGATGGTCGTCGACGCGATGCTGCTGGCCGGCGCCGACGGCGTGGTGCCCGGTGCCGCGAACGTCGAGGCCGAAGGCTACGTGCGCCTGTTCGACGCCGCCGCCCGTGGTGACTGGGATGCCGCACGCAGCGAGCAGGAGCGCATCAACCGCATGTTCGACATCGTCTTCCAGCCCACGGGGCTCTCGGGCGACGCGACCGGGGTCGGCGCGTTCAAAGCCGCGATGACCGCACGCGGCCTGATCGACCACGCGACGATGGCCGGCACCGTCACGCCGCTCGACGAGGCTGTCGTCGAGAAGGTGAGCGCAGTGCTCGCCGGGGTGGGGCTGCTGCCCGTCGCGACGGTCTGATGGCCTCCGTCGCGCCGTCGGCCGAGTTCGTGCTCGCCGTCGACATCGGCGGCACCAAGACGGCCGCGGCGCTCGCGGACCGCGACGACGTTCCGCAGCACACTCTCGTCGCCCCCAGCCGCGCAGGCCAGGGTCCGGATGCCGTCGTCGAGACGGTCCGCATCCTCGCCGGACGTCTGCTCGCCGCTGCCGATCGGCGTCACGGGGCGATGACGATGCTCGCGGGGGTCGGCATCGGCACCGCCGGAGTGGTGGATGCCGGCACCGGAACCATCGTGTCGTCGACCGACACCTTCGCCGACTGGCCGGGCACCCGCCTGGCCGAGCGGGTGCGCGAAGCGCTGGTCGAGCGGCTCGCCGACGGCGCCCCGGTCGCCGTGCAGAACGACGTGGACGCCCATGCGGCGGGCGAGTTCAGGCACGGCGCGGCCGCCGGCGCCTCCAGCGCCCTCGTCGTCGCGGTCGGCACAGGCGTCGGGGCCGGCGTGATCGTGGACGGACGCCCCGTGCTCGGCGCCCACCACGTCGGCGGCGAGCTCGCCCACCTGCCGATCCGCGGCGCCGACCACCTGCGCTGCCCCTGCGGACGCACCGGTCACCTCGAGGCGATCGG
>Ga0308158_10002221_pt1 | contig 18746 bp, 9 predicted proteins | sample PhyBR2_FD_201038 | JGI IMG/M metagenome (GOLD analysis project Ga0308158, IMG submission 201038) | Phyllosphere microbial communities from UC Gill Tract Community Farm, Albany, California, United States - DLSLB.R2 | ecosystem: Host-associated > Plants > Phyllosphere > Unclassified | place: USA...
GCAAGTGATTTCCGCCGGTATCTTTATCAACGCGCTGAACAACGATAAAGACAACTTCACCGTGTCGCAGCTCTCCAGCCAGAACGTGGCGGAGTTTACCGATGCGTGGATCAGTCTGAACCAGGCACGCGTCACCCTGAACCGCGGGATGTTGCGCCTGCAAAGCAGCATGGCCTCGCAAATTAACGGCGGTCAGCTGAATGAGCTGGTGACGACGGCGAAAAATCTGCTGACTGAAGCGCAGGTCCATTACGATAAATACTATGCCTTGCCGAATACGCCAGGCCTGGACGAGAACCTGGCTAACCGGCTCGAAGAGCAGTACCGCATTTACTCTGCAACGCTGACCCAAATGAACGTTCTGCTGAGCCAGGGCAATCTGGAAGATATGTTCAAGCAGAATGCAGAACAAAAGCAAAACGCGATGCAGACGGTTTATCGTGAATGGCGTGAAGCGCAGGCTGCGCTCACCGATAAAGGCATTCAGGATAATGAAAGTGATTACAAACATATCCTGTGGATCCTCTCTGCGGTCATGCTGCTGGTGATTGTGGTGATTATTTCCAGCTGGGTAGCCATGCGCCGCGTGCTGCTGTTGCCTCTGGAAGAGGTGATTAACCATATTCGCGCCATTGCGGCAGGGGATTTAACCCAGCCCATTCAGGCTGACGGTAAAAATGAGATGGCTATCCTGGCGCGCAACGTTCAGGAGATGCAAACCTCGCTGGCGAACACGGTGGGCGTGGTGCGTGAAGGCGCAGATACGATTTACACCGGTGCAGGCGAAATTTCTGCGGGCAGCAACGATCTCTCTTCCCGTACCGAGCAGCAGGCCGCGTCTCTGGAAGAAACGGCAGCCAGCATGGAGCAGTTGACGGCTACCGTGAAGCAGAACGCCGATAATGCGCGTCAGGCGTCCCGCCTGGCGCTGGACGCCTCATCAACGGCGAAGAAGGGCGGTAACGTGGTGGAAGGCGTGGTGCGTACAATGGACGAAATCGCCACCAGCTCCAGTAAAATCGCGCAAATTACTAACGTGATCGACGGTATTGCCTTCCAGACTAACATTCTGGCGCTGAACGCGGCGGTGGAAGCGGCGCGCGCGGGCGAGCAGGGCCGTGGTTTTGCGGTGGTGGCAGGGGAAGTCCGTACTCTCGCACAGCGCAGCGCCCAGGCGGCGAAAGAGATCAAAGCGCTGATCGATGACTCCGGCGAGCGCGTGAACGCGGGCTCCCAGTTGGTTAACGAAGCCGGGGAGACGATGGCGGAGATCGTTAATGCGGTCACCCGCGTCACCGATATCATGGGCGAAATCGCCTCGGCCTCTGACGAGCAGAGCCGCGGTATCGACCAGGTGGGTCAGGCGGTAGCCGAGATGGACCGCGTGACCCAGCAGAACGCCTCGCTGGTAGAGGAGTCCGCGGCCGCGGCGGCGGCGCTGGAAGATCAGGCTGCACGCCTGAACGAAGCGGTGGCGGTGTTCAAAATCACCCGCAACCAGGCGGTCAAAGCGGCGCCGGTGAAAACCTATGTGCCAAAAGCGCAGCCCGCAGCGGCGGCGTCTGAAGGGAACTGGGAAACGTTTTAAGGGCTTGCCCGGTGGCGGCTACGCCTTACCGGGCCTACGGTTTTGTAGGCCCTGCAAGCGCAGCGCCGCTGGGCAATGCTCACACCTCCGACGCCGGAACGACCCTCGGTTTTTCCGGCTTCGCTCTTACCGCCATCACCACCCCCACCACCAGCAGCGCGATCCCGCAGGCCGTGAATAACGGCGGCACGCTCTGGCGCATCAGGAAGGTATAAAGCAGTCCGGCCAGGGTTTCGAAGACAATCAGCGGCCCTAAAATCACCGTCGGCAGCTTCTGGCTGGCAATGTTCCAGCACAGCGCGCCCACCCACGAGCACAGCACCGCAATCGCCACCATCAGGCCGATAAACACCCACGGTCTTGGCCCGAAGGGCTGGGCAAAGTCTGGCTGTTGATGGCCTAACCAGATGCACGCCCCGGCATATCCCACCAGCGAGACGGGCAACGTGACCAGTGCCTGCGCCGTCGCCCACATCATCGGGTGCTTGTCCGGGTTCTCCCGCAGCCAGCGCGCATTGCGCAGGGCATACCATGCCCAGCACGCCACGGAAATGAACGCCAGCACAATGCCAGAGCCGTAACGCCACAGGTCAACTTCCACCTGCCCATGACGCAGCTCGGCAATATTGACGCATACCAGCCCCACGGCGGTGCATACCAGCGCCGGTGTCATTTTTGACCACGCCAGTTTGCCATCGCGGTGGCTGTAGAGCAGGTTCGCAAAGACGGGGATAACGACCGGCAGCGTGCCGATAATCATGGTAGATACCGGCGCACCGGTACGCTGAATGGCACTCGCGAGGCAAACGTAATAGATAAGATTGCCCATCATGGTCAGCGCCAGCGCGGTACTCCAGTCCTGACGGCTGAGCTGACGCAGACGCGCGCGTCCCAGCCACGCCAGAGGCAGGGCAATCAGCCCGAGCGCCAGATAACGTCCGGTCGACTGCAGTATTGCCGGATACTCGGGCACGATTAATGGGCCGACAAAAATCAGCCCCCACATCATCCCGGCCAGCAGGGCATACAACACACCACTAATCATTTTTCCATCCACAGGTATTTACGCTGTATGCAGTGTAGGAAGGGAAAATGCGCGCGTATTGTATGAGATTGCGCATTAGCGCCGGGTGACCTGCTTCTGGTAGCGCACGGGGGTAATGCCGTAGCGGTGGGTAAACGCGCGGGTTAAATGCGACTGGTCGGTCAGCCCGGTCGCGGCGGCGACCTCTGCCGCGGGCATGCCGTGGGTGAGAAACGCTTTAGCGCGCCAGAGGCGAATGGCCATCAGCATCTGGTGCGGCGTAACGTGAAAATGGGCTTTGAACTGGCGCTGGAAATGGTACGGGCTGAGCGATACGACGCTGGCCAGCTCGTCCAGCGTCAGGGCGCGCATATAGTTGTCGTGCAGATACTCGCGCACGCGTTCGAAGCGGTGCGCGCCTTCCAGAACCACCGGCGCGTGATGGGCAAACGGCCGGAAGGTCTCAATCAAATCCAGCAGCAATCCTTTTTGCGCAAGCGGATCGTCCGTGTGCCACAGGCCGTAAATGAGCCTGCCGATTTGCTGCGAGCGCAGCGGGTCATGACGCGTGACATCGCTAAACCACCAGTGCCGGAGGCCGGTCACCTCTTCCAGCAGGTCGGGTTCGATATAGACCATCCGGTAGCGCCAGCCGCCTTCGGTGGCGGATTCTCCGGTATGGATCTCGTCCGGGTTCATGGTGACGACGGATTTTTCCGCCGCGAGATGCTGGGTACCGCGATAGCGAAAGCGTTCGGCACCGGTTTCAATCGTGCCGATCCCGAAGGCTTCATGGGTGTGAGGCTCAAAGGCGTAGTCAGAAATATGCGCGTGATAAAGCTCCAGGCCCGGCAGATGCGCCAGATGGCGAAAGCGCGCGCTGTCTCTTTCATCAGTAAACTGTTCCGGTACGCCTTGCACGGTGAGCCTCCTCGTGGTCATCTTTTCATTATCAGAGATGACCGGCGTTTATGCACTAAACATCTTTGCCCGGACGGTCTTACGGTAATCCCCCGGTGAAACCGTTGTTTTATGCTTAAACTGGCGATTAAAGTGCGCAATATCCTGATATCCAACCGCATTCGCGATCTCCTGAATGCACAGATTGGTGGATTGCAGCATTGTCATGGCGGATTCAATTCTGGCAGTTAATAAATACTGCAGAGGAGACATGTCGGTGGCATTTTTAAAGCGGCGATTAAAGTTGCGCAAACTCATGCCAGCCATATCTGCAAGACTTTGCATGGATATATCCGAAGCGCAATTGGCTTTTATCCAGATTTGAATTTGAACAATGTCTTCATCCGGATGGGGTTTGTTTTCTTCACTGTAGCATTGACGCTCAAACTGGCTGCGAATCTCATGGAAAAATGTCCGTTGCGTATGTGTGGCTACCCGTTTCCCGTATATCGTTTCTATAAAATGGATCGTCAGGTCTGATAGGGCCTTAACGCTTGCGGCGCAGAAAATATTATCGGCCTGAGTGAGGAAATGTTTTGTTTGTAATTTTACGGTGGGGTAGTCGCGCGCGAATTGCTTGAAGTAGTGCCAGTGGGTGGTGGCGGGTTTCCCGTCGAGCAGTCCCGACTCCGCGAGAAAGCAACAGCCCGTTCCGACGGCGGCGATGCGGGTTCCTCGCGCGGCCTGCTCGGTCAGCCATTCCAGGAGTTCAGGCTGTTGCCTGACCACTCCGCGAGGATTGCGCCACAGGGCAGGAAGATAGATAACGTCATAGTGTCTGTCTGCGGCAAGGGTGGTATCGGCGGTAATGCTAAAGCCACTGTGCGTCAGGATGGGCTCGCTGTTTATGCCAATGGTATTCACCTTCAGAATATTCTCCGGGCGACAGAGCCTGAAGGGTGACTTCTCCGGTTTGTGCGTGTCTGCGTGGGATGTTGTTTTTTGCTCAGCTAAATAGCTACTGGCTGCGGCTTTCCACATTTCAATCGGAAGACTGAGACCGGAACTTAGCATGCGTTCGCATAACACAAATCCTATTTGTGTATTTGTCATTTTTGATTAATACCTGTTTTGACTATTATTTTTGGTAGCTCATCGTTGTCCTGGCCAAAAAAGTCAGCATTTTGGCTGGATTTTCATATTAGCTTTTGTTGGTAATTTGTAAACTAATATCTGAAATTATCGCACTTACTTAACAAAATAAATCCACGACCACTACAGGATGAATTATGGTGAAATTACCCGTAATAACGGCTTTTGGCGGCTATGGTCCAGCTGGTCGTAGTTCTTCGCATCATGCATTTCGTCGAATGATAATTGAGTCATTATCGGAAGAGGAAAGGCAGGAGACGTTATTATCGTTAGCCATCCTGATGGGCGTGCTTAAATATGATGAGGGCGGGTATTGCGACAATTCCGGTAAAAGATTTACACCTGCTCAGGCCGCCGCGAGGATAAAAGACGAGGCGCTTGAGGGGACCCTTATCAGAAAAATCACGCGCGACTATTTTGATGTCGATGCTATCGCCAGCCATGCAAAATTGAATATGGTTTCAGGCGAAGAAGGGTTCAGTTTTAATATATCTGCCAGACAATTACCTCAGCCCTTACCTGCGGGATGGCACGTTGAAGAATTAGCGGATCAGCGTGTCCGCATCACCGTTCAGGGAGAGATGGACTGTAAAATTGAGGCGTTGCTGCGCACGGAGGTGCAGGCTGCCGGGCTGTTGCCGCAGGGATTCCGCCCGGGCGACCACTACAATTCGCAGTTCCATCCGCGGGCGTTACAAATGGCGATTGTCGGGGCATCTGACGCCATCAACGCCCTGGGGATCCCGTGGCGAGAGGTGCAGGCAAATATCACGCCGGATCAGCTCGGCGTCTATTCGGGCAATATCATGGGGCAGCTCGACGATTATGGCTTTGGCGGGATGCTGCAGTCGCGCCTGAAAGGCCATCGCGTTAGCGCCAAGCAGTGTCCGCTGGGCCTGAACAGCATGTGTGCCGATTTCCTCAATGCGTATGTGCTGGGTAGCGTCGGCCACACCAGCGCCACGCTGGGGGCATGCGCCACGTTTCTGTATAACCTGAATGCGGCGGTTGAAGATATCAAAGCGGGGCGCATTCGCGTAGCCGTCGTGGGTAGCGCCGAAGCGCCGGTCACCTCAGAAGTGATTGAAGGATTCGATGCCATGGGCGCTCTGGCAACGGAGAGCAAGCTTAAGCATATTGATGAAAAGGAAACCGCCGACTGGCGCAACAGCAGCCGCCCGTTTGGCAACAGCTGCGGTTTTGTAATCGCGGAATCCAGCCAGTATGTCGTGTTAATGGACGACGAGCTGGCGCTGCAGCTTGGCGCAGAGATCCACGGTTCGGTGGGGAATGTCTTCATCAATGCTGACGGCTTTAAACGTTCTATCGCGTCACCGGGGCCGGGGAACTACATCACCATGGCGAAAGCCGTAGCCTCTGCGGTATCGATGGCCGGGATGGAGACGGTGCAGAAGGCATCGTTTATTCAGGCGCACGGTTCAAGCACGCCGAAGAATTGCGTCTCCGAGGCGGATATTTTTGACCGCGTTGCGCAAGCCTTTTCGATTCGCGACTGGCCGGTGACGGCGGTGAAATCGTATCTCGGACACTCCCTGGGGCCCGCCAGCGGCGACCAGCTGATCGGCTGCCTCGGCGTCTTCCGCTACGGTATTTTGCCGGGAATTAAAAGCGTGTCGCACATCGCGCCGCAGGTGAACAACGCACGCTTAACCATTCCTCTTCAGGACTGCAAATTAGAGGAAGGCCAGGGACAAATCGCCTTTATAAATTCAAAAGGCTTTGGCGGTAATAATGCCACGGGGGTGGTTTACTCGCCAAAGCTTACCCATCAATGGTTGCGCAAACGCTATGGGGACGCGGTGTTTGCGGAATATCAGCAGCGTAACCGCCAGGTGCGACGTCAGGCTAACGCGTACGACGAGGCGGCTTCGCAGGGGGAACTCAATGTCATTTATCTGTTCGGACAGCAGGGGATAAATGAGGAAGATATAAAGATTGATAGGAATGGCATCACCATTCCCGGATTTGAAAAACCGATAACGTACGCGACGGATAAAGAATACCCGGACTTTTAATCGTTATATCTGATTTTATTATTAATAAATAAAGGTGCTTGTATTTTCTCAGGCGCCTTACCTTTGTGCACCACTAAACAGGAGAAAGAGAGTGGCTAATCTCAGTGCAATACTGATTGCCTTTGGCTGGAGCGGTATTGTCGTTGGCATAATGATGGGCGGATTAATGGGGATGTATGCGTTTAAGGGACCGTTTCGTGCCCCCAAAGGACATGAAAACTATACCGATTTAAACCGCAGAATGTTAAGGCTGGCACATATTGCCTTTATTATGCTGCCGTTAATATCCATGCTCTATGGCATGTGTATTGATGACCTCGCCGTGTCTTATACCTATAAATATTATGCCGTTATTTGCATGATGATACTTTCGGTAGGTATTCCGGTTCTCCTGATTGCATCGTGTTTTTATCTGCCATTTAAATATGTGCAGGTTATACCGTTTAGCTGTGGAATGTATGCGTTAGTCGTAATGGCAATTGGCAGGGTTTCAGCCCTGTAAACTATCACCTACCTGAGATATAAAAATGAAAACGTTACTGAATACCCGCCAGCTGGGTCGGGACGCTATTGTCGCGACCGTAGATAAGCACGTTTATACAGAAAACCGCGCATTTGCCAACAGGCTTATTGACCGGATTGAATCCCATCCGCTGATGCGCAGCCCAATATTGTCAAAAATGAACAGCGGTGAAGTCGATCTTCAACAGATGCGCGTATTCCATCTGGAGTTTTATCACGCTTTTGCGCAAGTCTTTACCGATGCCGTTATTGAAGCGTTAAGCGCGGCGAAGCAGTTGGAAGCTCCGCTGGGCGCGCAGGCGAAAATGGCGGCCCGTTTTCTGCTGCAAATCAACCTGCTGGATGAGCTGGGCTTCCACCCTGGCGAAGACGCCGAGGGTAATTACAACGGCCAGCCCGCGCTGGCGCACTACGTGCAGTTCTTTACGACCATCCAGCAGCTGGGGATGACAGAGCACGAGGTGAAATCCTGGCTGCCGATGTCCAGCTCTCTGGCCTGCCGCGCAACGTTTGAGAATGCCTATGGCGACTATACCCAGCTGGTGGGGTTGCTGGCCGTGGCTGAGACCGTCTTCCATGACTTCGCCACGCCGTGGGCCAAAGGCGTTGATAAAGCGACGGATATTGACGTCACGAAGGGCTATCACAGCATCCATGTAGAAAGCGAAACGGGAGAGTCCATTGAAGATGGTCACTCCGAAGATGCATGGATCCTGTTCTGCCAGGCGCTGACAGAAGACCGCTATGCCGAGATGGAACAGCGCGTCGATCTCTGGCTGAAGGTATGGAACGACTTCTGTAACGATCTGCTGGCTGGCCGCGCCGGAAAATAATCTTTTCACCCTCATTACATTTGAAAATATAGAGCGAATTATGATGCCGTCTCATCAGTTGTTTAACAGGGGATATCATTCCTTCAACCAGCTTTTGCCCGAACTTGCTGTTCAACAGACTACTCAGACGGCATTTGAATTCGTCCGCAGCGCCAGAGATATTCACAGCCAAAGCTATGACCAGTTACACCAGCGCGCCGCGTCGCTTGCACAAGCATTAATGCAATACGGGCAGCGGGGCGACCGGGTAATATTGCTTTATCCGGATGGCGAAGATTTTATTGGCGCTTTTTTTGGTTGTCTTTATGCCGGCAGGGTGGCGGTTCCCGTCCCAATGCCCGCAAAATCGTCAGGAAGCGCGTGGGAGCGTTTCGCCGGAGTATTACGTAATGCGCAAACGGAATGTATTGTTACGACAGCAAAGGGAGCAGAAACGCTAGGCCAGCTATCACTTCCGTTATCCCCGCTTATTTTTACCTTCGACAAACCAGACACAGCTGCGCTATCTGCGGGCTATCGTCTGCATCATCTTGAGCGCACGTTCTCCGGGGCATTTCACCCCGTTTCGGTAGCAGAAAACGATCTGGCTTTTTTACAGTACACCTCGGGCTCGACGGGCTCTCCGAAAGGCGTGATGGTGACCCATGGCAACCTGTGGGCTAACTCGCATGCCATTCACCGCTTTTTCGGCCACCACAGCGAAAGCCGGGGCACGATCTGGCTGCCGCATTTTCATGATATGGGGCTTATTGGCGGGCTACTGCAGCCCGTGTTTGGCGCATTCCCCTGCCGAGTGATGTCGCCCATGATGCTAATGAAAAACCCCCTTAACTGGCTCAAGCAGATTTCCGACTATCAGGCGACGACCTCCGGCGGCCCTAATTTCGCCTACGAGCTGTGCGTGCGCAAGATTGGCCGAGAGCAGGTTGAGGCTTTGGATCTTTCGCGCTGGGATGTGGCCTTTTGCGGCGCAGAGCCGATTCGGCCCGCCACGCTCCAGCGGTTTAGCGAACACTTTGCGCCCGCAGGGTTTCAGCCCGGCGCGTTCCTGCCCTGCTACGGCATGGCGGAAACCACGCTCATCGTCACCGGAATGGACAAAGGGCAGGGGCTCCGCGTTTCCGACGAGGCCGGTGCGGTGAGCTGCGGGCAGGCTCTGACTGATACCGAGGTGCGTATCGTCGATCCTGACCACCATCAGCCGCTTGCTGACGGTGAGAGCGGCGAAATATGGCTGCGTGGTCCGAGCGTTGCCGCAGGATACTGGGACAATGACGCCGCCACGCGCGAAACCTTTCAGGCGTCTCTGGCTGGCCATCCGCACCCGTGGCTGCGCAGCGGCGATATGGGTTTTCTCCAGTCCGGTCATTTGTACGTCACCGGACGGCTCAAAGAGCTGCTGATTATCAACGGTCAGAACCACTACCCGACGGATATAGAAGAGACCATCCGTCAGGCCGATCCCGCGCTGGCGGAAGCGACGGTTTGCGTGTTTGCCAGCGAAGCCGAACGCCCGGTTGCGCTGCTTGAGCTGATGACGCGTCATAAAAATGACCTCGATATGGCGGCGCTTGCTCCGCGTATTACCGCGGCGGTAGCAGAGCGTCACGGCATTACGCTGGATGAACTGCTCCTTGTCGAGCGAAGGGCAATCCCCCGCACCACCAGCGGGAAATTACAGCGCACCCGCGCAAAAGTGATGTATCAGCAGGGGATCCTGGACGTGGCGTGGCGCAGCCGCCAGGCCGCGTCTAAACCTGCCGTAACCGAGGGGGAAACCCCACCCGCGCTGGCGGCGCTGATTGCCGGGATAATCAGCAGCGCGATGAATACGACGATCGGCGAATCCCAGTGGGATGACGCGTTTACCCGCTTTGGCATGAGCTCTCTGCAGGCCGTGGGCGTTATTGGCGAGCTTGAACAGCGGCTGGGCCGCGAGCTCTCTCCGGCGCTGATTTATGACTACCCCACCATCAATCAGCTGGCGGCCGCGCTGGGACAACCCGCTGCGGCCCGGCCGGTCAGCTCAGCCGTCGCAGAGAGCGCCATTGCGGTGATCGGCATCGGCGTGGAACTACCGGGGCATAGCGGCGTAGAGGCGCTGTGGTCGCTGCTGCAGCAGGGCCACAGCACGACCGGCGAGATCCCGGCGCACCGCTGGCGTACCTCGTCCCTTGACGGTTTTAACCGTAAAGGCAGTTTTTTTGACGAGGTCGACGCGTTCGACGCAGGCTACTTTGGCATCTCTCCCCGTGAAGCCGTCTATATCGATCCGCAGCATCGTCTGCTGCTAGAAACCGTTCAACAGGCGCTAACCGATGCCGGTCTTAAGGCGTCATCCCTGCGCGGTAGCGATACGGCGGTCTTTGTCGGGATCAGCGCCAGCGACTACGCGCTGGCCTGCGGCGATAACGTCTCGGCCTATAGCGGCTTAGGCAACGCGCACAGTATCGCGGCCAACCGAATTTCTTATCTTTATGATTTAAAAGGGCCAAGCGTCGCCGTCGACACGGCCTGTTCCTCCTCGCTGGTGGCGATTGAGGGGGCAATGCAGAGCCTGCGGAGCGGACGTTGCGCCCTGGCCATTGCCGGTGGCGTTAATCTGGCGCTGACGCCGCATTTGCAAAAAGTCTTCACCGAAGCACAGATGCTGGCCCCCGACGGTCGGTGTAAAACCTTTGACACCCGCGCGGATGGCTATGTCCGCGGTGAAGGGTGCGGCGTCGTGGTGCTCAAGCCGCTGACCCAGGCGCTGGCGGATGGCGATCGGGTTTATGCCACGCTGGTGGCGAGCGCCCTGAATCAGGATGGCCGCAGCAACGGCATTACCGCGCCAAATGGCCCATCGCAGCAGGCCGTCATCCGGCAGGCGATGGCGGACGCCGGGGTGGATAGCGATAAGATTGACTATATCGAAGCGCACGGTACGGGAACGGCGCTTGGCGATCTGATCGAATATCAGGCGCTGGAAGCGGTGTTTGCGGACCGGAAAAAAAACGCGCCTGTCCAGGTGGGTTCGATTAAAACCAACATTGGCCACCTGGAGGCGGCGGCGGGCGTGCTGGGCGTGGTGAAAGCGTCCCTGATGTTACACTACCGGCAGTTCGTTCCCCACCTCAATTTCCAGCATAAAAACCCGCATATTGCGGCGATTAGCCGTCATGTTGAGGTGAGTGGCGCGCAGCCTGCCTCATGGCATGCCGATGGCGAAGCACGCTACGCGGGCGTAAGCAGCTTTGGCTTCGGCGGTACCAACGGTCACGTGATTTTGCGCAGCGCGCCAGCGATGGAAAAACGCCTGGAGCCCGCTGCGCCCCACGGCCTGCTTCTGATCGGTTCTCATGATGAAGGCGCGTTTACCCTTCAGCGGGAGGAGGTCAAAAAAGGGTTATCTGCATGCCGGGAGAGCGATATCGCCACCTGGTGTCGGCTGGTGAACACCCGCTACGACGCGGCCCGCTATCGCGGCGTGGCGTATGGCGCGGATCGCACCCAGCTGGCAGAAAGCCTTGCGAAGCTCACGGCCTGCAAGGCGGGTAAAGCCCAGCCCCAGGTCTGGCTCTTCCCGGGGCAGGGCACCCAGCAAATCGGCATGGGTGCCGAGCTGTATCACCATCTGCCGCACTATCGCACCCAGTTTGACGCGCTGGCGACGACCATCCAGCAGCGCTATCAGATTGATATCACGCAGGCGTTGTTTGCCCGAGACGATAGCTGGCAGCGCTGCGCCAGAACGTGTCAGCTCTCCTTATTTGCCTGTAGCTACGCGCTTGCTCAGAGCGTGATGCAGTTCGGCCCGCGTCCGGCAGCCGTGATGGGCCACAGCCTGGGAGAGTACTGCGCGGCGGTTATCGCCGGCTATCTGTCGCTGGACGACGGGCTGGCAATGGTTCATCAGCGCGCGCTGCTGATGTCAGCCCTGACGCAGGAAGGGGCGATGGCGGTCGTCTTCAGCGGCGAAGCCGACGTCCGTCAGATGATTTCCCCCTGGGCGGGCGACATTGATATTGCCGCATTCAATACGCCGACGCTGACCACCATAGCAGGCAGCCAGACGGCGATTGACGCCTGCCTTCAGGCCATTTCTTCTCAGGGTGGTCACGCCAGAAAAATTAAAACCGCCAGCGCATTTCACTCCTCGATGATGGATCCGATCCTCGGTGCATGGCGCGAGTGGCTGGTCAACAACGTCACCTTCACCCGCGGGACGATCCCGTTTTACAGCAACCTGAACGGCGAGGCGTGCGACCGCACCGACGCCGACTACTGGACCCGGCAAATTCGCCAGCCCGTGAGTTTCCTACAGGGCGTGCAAAACGTGCTTGCGCAGGGGGAGTTCACCTTTATCGATCTGAGCGCGGACGGTTCGCTGGGCAAATTTGTGACCGCAACCGACCGCCGTCACCAGGTGCTGGCCGCAGGCGATCGGCGACATGAGTACAAATCACTGCTGACGCTGCTGGGTACGCTGTGGCAGCAAGGGCACGACATCAACTGGAGCGGGCTTTATCACGCGACCACGCGGGAGGCGCTAACCCTGCCCGCAATCCAGTTCTGCCGCAAACGTTACTGGCTGGCGGGTGAGACGTCAGCGCAGACCCCATCTGCAAAAGAGGACGCTATGTCAAATCAACATCATTTAGCCGCTGAAATAAAAGCGATTATTGCCGGTTTTCTTGAGGCGGATCCCGCCGAGCTTGACGATTCTCTGCCCTTCCTGGAAATGGGGGCGGACTCGCTGGTGCTGCTGGATGCCATCAATACCATTAAAGACCGCTACGGCGTGGCCATCCCGGTGCGGGCGCTGTTTGAAGAGCTCAATACGCTGGATGCGGTGATCGGTTATGTGGTGGAGCACGCGCAGCCAGCGGCGGCTGCGGCTGTGCTCAGCACCCCGGAAACCGCCGGTCAGGCGACACCGCCTGTCGTGGCACAGCAGGGCGCCAGCAGGCCGGTGCCTGATACGGTTCAGGATCTGATTGTCCGCCAGCTGGAGCTTATGTCCCAGCAGCTCACGCTGCTCAACGGCACGGCGCAAACTCTTCCGATTCCAGCCGCACCCGCGACGCCGGACGTTATCGCGCCTGCGCCTGTCGCGACCCCGGCCGCACCGGTGAAGGCCAGCGCGCACAACAGCTGGTTTAAAAAAGAGACGAAAAAGGTCTCCCTGGGCGCTGAGCGAGACCAGCATCTGGCGCAACTCACGCAGCGGTTTGTCGATAAAACGGGCGGGTCGAAACGCAATGCCCAGCAATACCGCGCCGTGCTGGCGGATAACCGGGCCTCTGCGGGCTTTCGTTTATCCACCAAAGAGATGCTTTACCCCTTAGTGGGGGAACGCTCTCAGGGATCGCGCATCTGGGATGTCGATGGCAACGAGTATATTGATTTTACGATGGGGTTTGGCGCTAACCTGCTGGGGCATGCCCCGGACTGTGTACAGCAGGCGGTAGCCGACCAGCTGGCGCAGGGCATGCAGATCGGGCCGCAAAGCGCGCTGGCGGGCGAGGTGGCAACGCTTATCAGCGAGCTGACCGGCCAGCAGCGCGTGGCCTTTTGTAACTCCGGCTCTGAAGCGGTAATGAGCGCCGTGCGCCTGGCGCGCGCCGTGACGGGGAAAAATAAAGTCGCGCTGTTTAGCGGCTCGTATCATGGCGTGTTTGACGGCATTCTTGGGCGGCAGCAGGGGGGCGAAACCCCCGAGCGCGCCACGCCGATTGCCGCAGGCACGCCGCCATCGCTGGTAGACGACCTGCTGGTGCTCGACTACGGCAGCGAAGAGAGCCTGGCGCTTATCGCCCGCTATGCCGCCGAGCTGGCGGTGGTGATCGTTGAGCCGGTGCAGAGCCGTTATCCCGATCATCAGCCGCGCGAATACCTGCATACCCTGCGTGAACTGACGACAGCCCACAACATTGCGCTGATGTTTGACGAGGTGATCACCGGTTTCCGTCTGGCGGCCGGTGGCGCGCAGGCGTATTACGGCGTTCAGGCGGATATCGCCTCCTACGGAAAGATTGTCGGCGGCGGTATGCCTATCGGCGTGATTGCAGGCTCTGCCCGCTTTATGGACAGTATCGACGGCGGATTCTGGCAGTATGGCGATGACTCCTGGCCGCAGGCTGAACTGATCTTCTTTGCCGGTACGTTCTCCAAGCATCCGCTGACCATGGCGGCAAGCAAAGCCGTGCTGGAGTACATCAAAGCCCATCCGGCGCTCTATGACGACGTCAACCAAAAAACCGCGCGTCTGACGATGTCGCTAAATACCTGGTTCTCTGCAACCGGTACGCCGATTGAGATCGTCTCTGCCGGCAGCCTGTTCCGTTTCAAATTCAACGGCAACTACGACATCCTCTTCCACCACCTGATGCTGCGCGGCATTTTCATCTGGGAAGGGCGTAACTGTTTTGTCTCTGTCGCACACGCGGACGAGGATATCGATCGGTTTATTGCGGCAGTGAAAGAGAGCGTTAGCGCCATGCGCGTGGACGGCTTCTTTGGGGAGGCGGGATTGCGCCCCGACACGCGTTATGCCGCTGCGGACAGCCAGCAGCGTTTTCTGCAGCTGGCCGCGCAGGATGAAAGCGGACTGTTGGCCGGGACGATCGGCGGCGTCATTGAAACGCCGCGCAATGTAGACAGCGACATCATGCGCGCCGCCTGGCAACTGCTGTGTGAGCGCCATGACGCGCTGCGGATGCAGTTCACTGACGCAGGCGAACTTCAGGTGGCCCTGGCGCCCACCGTCGACGTCTGCGAGGAATACGCTGCGCCTGCCGCCTGTCTCGCTGATTTTGCCGCGCGTCCTTTTGATCTTACCGCCGCGCCGCTGGCTCGCCTGCTGCTGGTCCGCCATGAGGGGAAAACCACGCTCGCCATCTCGGCACATCATTCGGTGGCGGATGGCTGGTCGTTTATGGTGATGCTGCGCGAGCTGCTGCATCTTTACGATGCCCTGGCGTCGGGTAAACGTCCTGATCTGGCGGCTGCGGCAAGCTATCTGCAGGTCATCCGTGCGCAGAACATCGTCAGCGAGGCGGAGCTATCTGCGCGTATTGCGGCGCTTCCTGTGCGCCGGGCAACGCCAGATGCTCTTACCGTGCTGGCCCCCTCCCGGACGTATCAGGGGCAGCGGCTGGTACAGCGCCTGTCGTATCCGGGCCTGACCGGGCAGCTGCGCAAAGCCTCTGCCGAGCTGCGGGTGACCCGCTTCGCGATGCTGAATGCGCTCTTTACCCTGACCCTGGAGAAGGCGTTCGGCCATGCTCCGGTGCCGGTCGGCGTGCCGGATGCCGGGCGGGATTTCGGGCAGGGCGACGCGCTTGTCGGCCAGTGCGTCAGGCTGTTGCCGCTGTGTATCGACAGCGCTGTCTGCGCGTCGGTGGCCGGGGTCGCCAGGGCAATCCATGACGGTATCCTCGCCCAGCGCGGCGAGCCCGCAATGCCGTCACGCTGCTTCCACGGTCAGGATGCGCCGCTTCCGCTGCTGGCGACCTTTAACGTCGAACCGCATGCTCCGCTGGCAGAAATGCGGCAGTGGGAGGCCAGCCTGTCGCTGCTCCCGATCGGCGCCGTCGAATTCCCGCTGATGGTTAACATTCTCGAGACGAAAGAGGGGCTGTCCGTCGAGCTGGATTACCAGATGCGCTATTTCACCGAGGAACGTGCCCGCGCGTTACTGGCGCATTTCCTGAAGGCGATAACCGTGCTGGCCGAGCAGGGAGAAGAGGCCGCCGAAGCATTATTCTCGTCGTCAGAGGCGCTGGCCGCATCATGAAAAAGCTGACGATTATCGTCCTCGTGGGCGCCGTGCTGGCGTTCGCCGTAAACCTGCTGATCGATGCCGGACTGTTTTATCGGGTGCAGGAGAGCGGCGGGTTACAGTGCCAAAAAATAACGGGCATTGAGGGCGCGGAGGATATCGCTCCCTTATCGGACGGCGGGGCGATAGCCAGTAGCCTCAACCGACACGGCAGCGCGCCCGGGGCGCTGTATTACCTCAACGGCAGCGACAAGCCGCAGCGGTTGGCTGGCGACTATCCGGATGCCTTCTTCCCGCACGGCATCGATGTCTGGCAGCAGGAGGGCGAGACGTGGATCTACGTGGTGAACCACCGCCCGCAGGAGGACAGCATTGATGTGTTTCGCTTTAATCGCGCGCAGATGCGTCTTGAGTATCAGCCCGCCCTGTCGCGCGCGGTCGGCAACAACATCAATGATATCAGCGTCATTGATAAAACCCACTGGCTGCTGACGCGGGACCACCGGTGGAAGGGCTTCGCGGGACGCGTGGAGGACTATCTGCGGCTGCCGCTGTCCAGCGTTCTGCTGGCAGACGAGGCGGGGCTGCATACCCTGATTGATGGCCTGCATTTTGCGAACGGCATTTACTACAGCCGAGCGCGGGGGCGTCTGTACGTGGCGGAAACCACCCGCGGCGCGGTGAGCAGCTGGGCGTGGCAGCCGAACGAGGCTGCGCCCGTCCTGCTGGGGCGCTTCAGCGGTCTGCATGGCGTCGACAATATCCTGCCGGACGGGCAGGGAATGCTGGTGGCGTCGCACCCGCAGCTTCTGAAGCTGGCCGCCTATCAGAAAGATGCACAGGCGCGTTCACCGTCCATGGTGTGGCGGCTGACAACCGGCGCTCAGGGGGAGATCGATCAGGCCAGTATGCTCTATCAGAGCCACGGCGAGGCGCTGGCGGCGGTCAGCGTCGCCGCGCCAGTGGGCGGAAAGGTGATGATGGGCAGCGTCTTTGACGACGGGCTGCTGCTGTGCGGGGAGCAATAAAATGCTGAAGAGATGGTTTTCCCGACGCGGTCATTTTCAGGGGACGCTTGAGGGACGGGTATTCCCCCTGACGTCCGGCCATACGCTCCTCGAAAGCGCGCTCAACGCCGGTGTTTCCCTGCCGTATAACTGCCAGGTCGGCTCGTGTAAATCCTGCCTTTGCCGGGTAACGAGCGGCAAGGTGCGTTCGCTTGTCGACCTGAGCTATTTGCTCAGCCAGGAGGAGATTGCCGCTGGCCACGTGCTGGCATGCCAGTGCCTGCCGGAATCGGATGTAACGCTGGCCGCGGCATCCACGCCCTGGACGTCTGCGCAAATTACGCAGGCTGTCGCGCTCTCATCAACGGTATGGCGCGTGACGCTGCTGGCGGAGCAGGCGCTGCCCTTTCTGCCAGGGCAATACGTTCAGGTCGGTCTCGAAAAGGATAAGGATATCCGGAGCTTCTCCGTCAGCTGGCCGAGCCGGGGGCGAGAGATTGTTCTGGATATCACGCGCCGTGAAGAGGGGCGGCTATCCCCGCTGCTGTGTGATGAACGGGGGGCTGGCCGGAAGGTGTGGCTCTCAGATTGCCGGGGGCAGTTCGGCCAGCAGGATGACGGTAACGGTCCGCTGCTGGCCATCGCCAGTGGATCGGGACTGGGAACGACGCTGGGTCTGGTCCGCGCCGCGCTGGCGCGTCATCCCCACCGCGAGGTCATGCTGATCCACGCGGTTCGCAGGCGGCAGGACACATTCGACCTGCCTGAGCTGCAGCGTCTGCGTCAGCACTATCCCGGTTTTCACTTTCTGCACGCGTTATCCCGGGAGCGCGAGGTTCAGGAGCTGGAGCTGGCAGGCCGTATTACCTGCTGGCTGGACGACTGGCGTGCCCTCTATCCCCGCCGGACGGCGGTAGCCGAATGGCGCGTCGTGATTTGCGGCAATCCAGCGCTGGCGCAGGCGTGCCGGCAAAGGCTGCTTGCCGGAGGGGTGATGAGCCACCTGCTTGAAATGGACTGCTTCTCCCCGCCGGTCGGTGCAAAAAACAGTCATAACAATAAGGAGCCCGTATGTTGAGTTACCTGAGATTTGCCCTTGTCCCCTGCGTTTTTTTACCGCTAACCGCGCTAACCACCCTGCTCGGCGGCGTGTGGATCGTCGTTTCCATGCTCTGCGTGACGCTGAGCTATGTCTTTTTCGATAACGCAACCACGCACGACACCGCCGATCGCCACTACCGCCTTCCGGCGCTGCTGGAGATCATCCCGTATTTACAGCTCCCGGCCGCGCTGCTGGCATTGTTCACCCTTATCTGGCAGGCCGCTCCGGGCGATTTGCTCGGGTTTGGCGCATGGCTTTCCGCTCTGACGGGTCACAACGTCATGGCGCTGCATAACCTTGCCCTGCCGGAGCTGCTGCTTGCGGCGGCATCCACCGGCTATACCATGAGCACCAATACCGTGGTGGCCCATGAGCTTATCCACAAAACCCACAGTCTGACGGCGATGGTGGTCGGGCGCTGGCTTCTGGCGCTGGTCGGCGATGCGCAGTTTTCGATTTCACACGTCTATTCGCATCATCCTAACGTGGCGACCCCGGCGGACGGCGCGACGGCGCGTCGTGGAGAGACTGTGTATCGCTTCTTTATCCGTTCTTCTCTGTCGCAGTATGTTGAATCCTGGCAGGTGGAAGCGCAGCGGCTGTCGCAGCAGAACCGGCGCGGCGCGATGCTGGCGAACCGGGTGATGCGCGGCGTGCTGATGAGCCTGCTTATCGTGGCGGTCTGCTTCACGGCGGCGGGCGTCAGGGGCGCGCTGGCGTGTCTGGTGACCATGCTGGTGTCTAAATTCCTGTTTGAAACGGTGAATTACATCCAGCACTACGGTCTGGTCCGCCTTCCCGGCACGCGCGTGGAGCC
>Ga0308158_10002230_pt1 | contig 18689 bp, 12 predicted proteins | sample PhyBR2_FD_201038 | JGI IMG/M metagenome (GOLD analysis project Ga0308158, IMG submission 201038) | Phyllosphere microbial communities from UC Gill Tract Community Farm, Albany, California, United States - DLSLB.R2 | ecosystem: Host-associated > Plants > Phyllosphere > Unclassified | place: USA...
GCCGTCCGAGGCGGAGTACTGATGGCTGGTCTGCTGGGGCGTGATGTAACCGCAGCCCGCGGTCAGCAGGCTGGCGCCAAGGGCAGCAGCCGTCAGTGCCAGTTTGCCGCGCTGGGCCCGGTTCATCGCAGTGGAACGCACGTCACGTACTCCTCGAGAAATTTGAAGTCTTTTTCAGCCATAGCCTATCGGCAAAGAGGGGCAAACGAGGATTCGGCGGTGTCACATCCCCCGTGGGAGCGCTCACCTGATGCACTAATCAGCGCATCCGTCAAGGGGGTGGAGGGGGTTGATTGGGCCGTTTTCCCGCGTATTTTCGCGGTTGGGAGCCCTTTCTCCGGCCGGTCATATGCCTGAATCGTGATAAACTGGTCTGCGGGAAAGGGGAAATGTCCACATGGTATTTGAGGTCGGCGAGACAGTAGTTTACCCTCACCACGGTGCTGCGAAGATTGAAGAAATCAAGATGCGCACCATCAAGGGCGAAGAGAAGATGTATCTCAAGCTCAAGGTGGCTCAGGGTGATCTGACCATTGAAGTTCCAGCAGAGAACGTTGACCTTGTTGGGGTCCGGGACGTAGTGGGCAAGGAAGGCCTGGAGCACGTGTTCGATGTGCTCCGCGCCGAGTTCACCGAGGAGCCCACCAACTGGTCACGCAGGTACAAGGCAAATCTGGAGAAGCTTGCTTCCGGTGACGTCATCAAGGTGGCAGAGGTTGTTCGCGACCTGTGGCGCCGGGATCACGACCGGGGCCTTTCCGCAGGCGAGAAGCGAATGCTGGCCAAGGCCCGCCAGATTCTGATTTCAGAACTGGCGCTGGCTGAAAAGACCGACGAGGAGAAGGCTGCAAGCGTTCTCGACGAGGTCCTGGCTTCCTAAGAATTTAGCCCCGGCTGCACGCAAGTGCCGCCGGGGCTTCTTTTTTTGGGCCCACCGCGGCGGTGCCTAAATCGCCCATCGGAAGTGGCGGCGTCGTAGGCTAGTCCGCATGAGTGAATCACCCACGCGCCTGGTCACAGCGGTCATCGTGGTTGCCGCAGGTTCCGGGCAGCGCCTCGGCTACGGCATGCCCAAGGCAGCCGTTCCGCTGGGCGGAGAACCAATCCTGATGCATGCCCTGCGCGGCATTGTCGCGTCCGGTGTGGCCACCCAGGTGTGCGTCGCGCTGCCCGCCGGCGACCAGGACCTGCGCCGGCTGTGCGACGACTTCCGGGAGGAACTTGCCGACGGCGGCCCCCTCCTGACCGTTGTCGACGGCGGATCCACCAGGGCCGGGTCCGTGCGCGCCGGAATCGCCGCACTCATGGACGGCATCGAGGCCGTCCTGGTCCATGACGCCGCACGGGCCCTCACCCCCGAATCCGTCTTCCACCGCGTCAGCGACTCCCTCGTTGCCGGCGCCGCCGCGGTCATTCCCGTGCTCCCGGTGGTGGACACGGTCAAAACCGTGGCGGCCACGGCCGGCGATGACACGGCGCTTGCCCCCGAGGTCGTCACGGGGACCGCCCGGCGCGAGGAACTGCGGGCAGTGCAGACTCCGCAGGGCTTCACGATCGGCACCCTGCTGAAGGCGCACGAGGCGGCGCAGGGCCTGGACGGCCAGCAGGCCGCAGCGGTCACCGATGACGCGATGCTCGTGGAGATGCTGGGTACCCCGGTCCATGCAGTCCGCGGGTCCACACAATCCCTGAAGATCACCACCCCCCTGGACCTCATCTTCGCCGAAGGGCTCCTTGAGGGTCCGCTTGGTGCCCGCTGGGTGGAAGGATGAGCCCGGACGTGGTCCTTCCGCGCACGGGCGTGGGAATCGATGTCCATGCGTACGCCCCGGAGGACTCCCCCCGACCGCTGTGGCTCGGCGGCCTCCACTGGCCCGGCGAACGCGGCCTCGCCGGACACTCCGACGGCGACGCCGTGGCCCATGCCGCCGCTGACGCCTTGTTTTCGGCCGCCGGCATCGGCGACCTCGGCACCCACTTCGGTACGGACCGTCCGGAATTCGCCGGAGCGTCCGGTGCCACCCTCCTCGCCGAGGCCGCACGGATCGTCAGGGCGGCCGGGTTCGAGATCGGCAACGTGGCCGTGCAGTTCGTGGCCAACCGACCCAAGTTCGGGCCCCGCCGGGAAGAGTCGCAAAAGGTCCTGAGCGAGGCGGCAGGCGCCCACGTCGGCGTCACCGCAACCACCAGTGACGGCCTGGGATTCACCGGGCGCGGGGAGGGCATCTCCGCCGTAGCCACCGCCCTGGTGTATCCGCAGCCCCTACGCCCGTGAGGTGGCCGGGCCCATCAGTTAGTCTGGAGCGGTGACCCTGCGCTTCTATGACACTGCCTCCGCCGAAGTCCGGAACTTCGTCCCCCTCGTCGAGGGCAAGGTCAGCCTCTACTACTGCGGAGCCACGGTCCAGGGGATGCCGCACGTCGGCCACATCCGCTCAGCCATCGCGTTCGACCAGCTCACCCGCTGGCTGCAGTACCGGGGCCTGCGCGTCACGGTTGTCCGCAACGTGACGGACATTGACGACAAGATCCTGGCCAAGTCCGAGGCCTCCTTCGCCCCCGGTTTCAGCCCGGAACCCGGAGAAGTAGCCGGCGAAGAATGGTGGGCCCTGGCGTACCGCTACGAGCAGGAGTTCCTGAAGGCCTACGACACCCTCGGTGTTTCGCGCCCCACCTACGAACCCAGGGCCACCGGCCACATTCCGGAGATGCACGCCCTGATCCAGCAGCTGATCGACCGCGGCCACGCCTACCCGGCCCTGGATGACTCGGGCGACGTGTACTTCGACGTCCGCTCCTGGAACAAGTACGGCGCGTTGACCCGGCAGAACATCGACGACATGCAGGCAGCGCCCGACGCCGATCCCCGAGGCAAGAAGGACCCCCGCGACTTTGCGCTGTGGAAGGGTTCCAAAGAAGGAGAGCCGGCCACCGCCAGCTGGTCCTCGCCCTGGGGTAACGGACGGCCCGGCTGGCACCTTGAGTGCTCCGCAATGGTCACCAAGTACCTCGGCACCGCCTTCGATATCCATGGCGGCGGACTGGACCTGCGGTTCCCGCACCACGAAAACGAGATGGCGCAGTCGCAGGCGGCCGGACACCCGTTCGCCAACTTCTGGATGCACAACGGCATGGTGACCTACCAGGGCGAAAAGATGTCCAAGTCCATTGGCAACACGATCAGCCCGGCGGAAATGCTGGAACTCGCCCCGCCCCGCGTAGTCCGCTACTACCTGGGGCAGGCGCACTACCGGTCCATCCTGGACTACCGCCCGACGTCCCTGCAGGAGGCCGCCGCCGCCGTCGAACGCATTGACGGATTCCTGGCCAAGGCTGCGGCGCGCTTCGACGGCGACACGGGCCTCGCGGACGGCCCCCACGGTTCATCGTCCGCAGCCGTGGATGCCTTCTGCGAAGCAATGGATGACGACCTCAACGTCCCGCGCGCCCTGGCCGCCCTGCACGAAACCGTCAGGGCGGGCAACACAGCCCTGGCCGAGGGTGACGACGACGCCGCCCGGAACGCGATGCACGCCGTCATCCTCATGACCGGGGTCCTGGGCCTGAACGCCGTGGCAGGCTCCGCGGCGGTGAGCACGCGTGAAGCCGAGGCGCTGGGCGTTCTGGTGGAGGCGCAGCTGTCCGCCCGGGCGGCTGCCCGCGCCGACAAGGACTGGGCAAGGTCCGATGCCATCCGGGACACCCTCAACCAAGCCGGGGTCGTCGTGGAGGACGGCCCGGACGGCGCCACCTGGAGCCTCAAGCGGGACTGAACAGGCCGCTGCCCCCGATTTTTTTCGGGTCAGTAGACTGGTATGCAGATTCAGTCAGCACAATCAAGGGTGGAACATCATGGCCAACAATGGTCGCCGATCGGTTAAAGCGAAGAAGGGCCCAACCGTCGGAACCGGTGGCCATGGCCGCAAGGCCCTCGAGGGCAAGGGCCCCACGCCCAAAGCCGAGGACCGCGTGTACCACAAGGCGCACAAGGCACGGCAGCTTTCCGAGCGGTCCGCTGCGAAGCGCGGGACCGGTGCCCGCAGCGCCGGCGCCGCCAAGTCCGGCCCCAAGGGCCGTGCCACCGAGGAAGTAGTCACCGGGCGCAACTCCGTGGTCGAGGCGCTCCGCGCCGGCATCCCCGCGAAGGCCCTCCACGTTGCCATCCGCATCGAAATGGACGACCGGGTCAAGGAATCCCTGAAGCTCGCCGCCGAACGCGGCATTCCGCTGCTGGAGACGGGCAAGCCTGAACTGGACCGGATGACGGATGACGCCGTCCACCAGGGCCTGGTGCTGCAGATCCCGCCCTACGAGTACCTGGACGCCTACGAGCTGGCCGAGGAAACCGTGGACAAGTGGAAGAAGGGGCACATCGCCAACGCGCCGCTCTTCGTGGCCCTGGACGGCATCACCGACCCCCGGAACCTGGGTGCGATCATCCGCTCCGTCTCCGCCTTCAGCGGCCACGGCGTCATCGTGCCCGAGCGCCGTTCCGTGGGCGTTACCGCCTCGGCCTGGAAAACCAGCGCCGGCGCGGCCGTCCGCGTGCCCGTGGCCCGCGCCTCCAACCTGAACAACGCCCTCAAGCAGTTCAAGACCATGGGCATCTATGTCCTGGGGCTCGACGGCGACGGCGACGTTTCACTGCCCGATCTCACCCTGGCCACCGAACCGGTGTGCATCGTGGTGGGCTCGGAAGGGAAGGGCCTGAGCCGCCTGGTGCGGGAAAACTGCGACCAGATCGTCTCCATCCCCATCGATTCCGCCATGGAATCCCTGAACGCTTCGATGGCTGTGGGAATCTCGCTGTACGAGGTCTCCCGCCAGCGCGCGGCCGGATAGTTTCACCGGTCCGTAATCCGCGGGTGGGTTCCCGGCGCCGCAGGCGCGTATGGGCAGGTCAAGTGCCGCTGACCGCTACTATTTAGGTGATGGTCATGCCGCTTTTCGACACCGCTTCCACCATGGACGCCTCCACGGCAGTTCCCCTCGGTGTCAGCGTCCCGCGCGCTGATTCCGGCGGTACCCGCCACCACGCCGGCGGACGCGCCAACGTTGCCTGCTTCGCCCCCGGCGTCGCCAGCCTGGACATCGCCTACTGCCCTCCCGGCGGCCAATGGCGGACCCAGACCCTGCCCAACGTCACCAAGGGGGTCCACCACGGCATCGTGGAGGAGCTGCCCTACGGATCGCGCTACGGCTTCCGCCCGACGTCGGACAGCCAGCCGTTGCCGCCGGAGCTTCCGGCAGGCAACGGTTCCGCCCGCCAGCCCCTGCTGCTGGACCCGTACGGCAGGGGAGTGGACCAGCAGGAGGGCTTCCTCACCAGCGTCCGCACCGCCGTCGACTTCGACTGGGAAACAGACGAACGGCTGCGCCTGCCCTGGCGCAACACGATCGTCTATGAGGCGCATGTCCGCGGCCAGAGCATGCTCCACCCCGACGTACCGGAAGAACTCAGGGGCACCTACGCCGGCCTGGCCCACCCTGCCGTCGTGGAGCACCTCACGGGCCTGGGCATCACCTCCGTCCAGCTCCTGCCCGTCCACTTCCACACTGATGAGCCACACCTGCAGGACCTGGGACTGAGCAACTACTGGGGCTACAACACCGCCGCGTTCTTTGCCCCGCACCCCGGCTACGCCACCCGCGCGGCCCAGGAAGCGGGCCCCCAGGCGGTCCAGGACGAGTTCAAGGCCATGGTGAAGGCACTGCATGGCGCCGGGCTGGAGGTCATCCTCGACGTCGTGTACAACCACACTGCCGAAGGGACGCCGGACGGCCAGGTCCTGAGCTTCCGCGGCCTGGGGGAGGACACTTACTACCGGGTGGACGGCCACGGCAAGTACATCGACACCACCGGCTGCGGCAACTCCCTCAACTTCGGAAACCAGCACGTGGTCCAGCTGGTGACCGACTCCCTCCGGTACTGGGTGGACGAGTTCCACATCGACGGTTTCCGGTTCGACCTGGCAGTCACGCTGTGCCGCAACGCCGCGAACGAGTTCGACCCCCATCACCCTTTCCTCACCGCCGTCGCCGCCGATCCCGTTCTGTCCGGGGTCAAGTTGATTGCCGAACCCTGGGACATTGGCTACGGAGGCTGGCAGACGGGCCGGTTCCCCCGGGGGTGGGTCGACTGGAACGACCACTTCCGCGACGCTGTCCGGACCTTCTGGCTGGCAGACCGCGCAGCCATCGACTCCGGCGGGCACGGCGGGACCATGGCGAAACTCGCCGACGCGCTGTCCGGCTCCGCAGGCCTCTTCCAGGCGTCCGGCCGCTCGCGCCTGGCCTCGGTCAACTTCGTCACCGCCCATGACGGCTTCACCATGAACGATCTCGTGTCCTTCGACCGCAAGCACAACGAGGCCAACGGCGAAGAGAACAGGGACGGGCACGGAGACAACCGCAGCTACAACCACGGCGTGGAGGGCCCCACTGAGAACAGCGCCATCCTGGCACAGCGTGCGCAGTCGCGGCGTAACCTGATGGCCTCGCTGATGGTTTCGCTCGGAGTTCCCATGATTACTGCCGGGGACGAGCTGGCCAGGACCCAGCACGGGAACAACAACGCCTACTGCCAGGACAATGCCATCACGTGGCTGGACTGGACGCTGACACCGGAGGCGCACGAGATGTTGCGCAGCACCAAGCGGTACATCCGGTTGCGCAAGGAGTTCCTCGCCGCCCAGCCGCATGATTTCCCGGTCCGGGATGAACAGTCCTACCTGTACTGGTTCGACCAGCACGGCCAGCCCATGTCCAATGAGCGCTGGAACGATCCGCATCACCGCGTCCTGCAGCTCCTGCTCCGCGACGACGGCGGCGACCTTGCCGGGCTGGTGGTGGTCAATGGCAGCGCGCGGGACGTCCAGGTGACCCTGCCCGACGCCGGAAGGCCGGCTCCGAGCCTGTTCGAGCTCCGGCTGACCACCTCGCCCCGCCACAAGCAGCGGCAGGGCATCCAGGTGGCTGCCGGGGACGTCGACCTGGCCGAGGCCAACTCCATCAGCATCTACCGCACGTAGCTACAGCACCACCAGACGCCAGTCCACCCATCCGGCAGGTAATCCCGAATGCGCAACCGCTCCATCCTCCCGCTGCTCCTCACCACCCTGGTGGTCCTGGCCATGGTGGCCTTCGGCGGTGCCGGGCTGCTGGGCGGGCAGACGGACGGCACGACGCCGGACGCTGGTTCCAGCCGCGCGTCCACTCCGGCTGGAACGGCCACGTCCCCGGCAGCGAAGCAGTCAGCGCCCCACCGGGGAGCCAACCCGTCCAGCCTCCCGGAGATCAGGGAATCCGCGCTTCCGGTGGAGGGCCGCCGGGTGCTGGCGCTGATCCGGGCGGGCGGCCCGTTCCAGTACGGGCAGGATGACCAGGTGTTCGGAAACTTCGAGCGGGTCCTCCCAGCCCGGGACCGCGGCTATTACCGCGAGTACACCGTCCCCACCCCCGGTGAACCGGACCGGGGTGCACGGCGCATCGTGGCGGGCAGTGGCGGGGAGAAGTACTACACCGGGGACCACTACGCAACGTTCAAGTACATAGCGGAAGGTAGCTAGCACAACCATGAGAATCTTCTCCGGCGACACCTGGACCCTTGAAGAGCTGCAGGAACAGGTGGCCGACGCCGGGCGCCGCAGCGTGGTGGTTCCCCCGGCGGACAGCAAGCGCGCCGTCCTGGAAACCTTCGGCGAGGTTTTGGATTTTCCCGAGCACTACGGCGTGAACCTGGATGCGTTGAACGACTCGCTCCACGACTTTGCGGACAGCATCAGCGAAAACGGCACCCCGCCTGTCACGGTCCTGTGGCAGGTGGCGGCGCCGTTCCGCGCCGACAGGTCGTTCGGCATCCTGTGCGAGATCCTGCAGGACGCGGAACGGTACGCGGGCAAGGACCTGGCCGTCACCGCAGTGCTTCTTTAAGTGACCGCGGTGCTTCCATAAACGGAACGGCAGGCCTGCCAGGAAGCAGGCCTGCCGTTCCTTATTTGCAATGGGCTAAGCGTTGACGATCAACCCGAGCTCCGCCTTGGAGGCCAGGGCATCATGCCGGGGCAGGACGCGGACCGTGTAACCGAACGGCCCGGAGCGGTCGATGACCAGGGAGCCGCTGAACAAGTGCCGCCCGCTGCCCAGGTCTTCCTTCACCTGGAGCTCCATCATGGTGATGTCGGCAAGGGCGTCGTTCTCCTCGGCCCGGCCGTAGGCCACCTCGACGCAGACGTCCTCCGGGGTGAGGGCGTTCAGCGCCACGTAGGCGTTGACCTGGAGTGTGTCGCCGATCTGCGGATCCTCGGATACCCCCACCGAATCAACGTGCTCAACGTGGACCTGTGGCCAGGCGCCGCGTACCTTGGCGGACCAGGATGCCAACGCACGGGCCTGGGCGTAGGAGTTGGCAGTGGCGCTGCGTCCCGCTTCCGCGGCGGGGCGGTACAGGATGTTCACGTAGTCGCGGAGCATGCGCTCAGCGGACACGGCCGGGCCGAGGTGCGAGAGGGTGTGCTTGATCATGGATACCCAGTGCGTGGGCACCTTCTCGCTCCGCGTGGTCGAGGGCCCCGCAGCGCCAGCGCCTTCGGACACCGTTCCGCCGTAGAAGCGCGGCGCCACCTGTGTTTCCAGCAGCTCGTACAGCGCCGCCGCCTCGATGTCGTCCCGCTCCTCGGGGGAAGCGTCGTTGTTGGCCGTGGGAATCGCCCAGCCGTTCTCGCCGTCGTACATCTCATCCCACCAGCCGTCCAGGACGGACAGGTTCAGCGAGCCGTTCAGGGCTGCCTTCATGCCCGACGTGCCGCAGGCCTCCAGCGGCCGCAGCGGGTTGTTCAGCCAGACGTCGCAGCCCGGGAACAGGGTCCTGGCCATGGCGATGTCGTAGTTGGGCAGGAATGCGATGCGGTGTCTGACCTCGGGGTCATCCGTGAACCGCACCAGGTCCTGGATCATTTTCTTCCCGGCGTCATCGGCAGGATGCGACTTGCCGGCGATAACCAGCTGGATGGGGTGGTCCTTGTGCAGGAGCAGCGCCTTCAACCGCGCCGGTTCCCGCAGCATCAGGGTCAGCCGCTTGTAGGTGGGCACGCGGCGGGCAAAACCAATGGTGAGGATGTCCGGGTCCAGGACGTTGTCTGTCCAACCCAGCTCTGCGTCCGCCGCGCCGCGCTTCTTCCAGGCCGCCCGCAGCCTGCGGCGGACGTCCTCCACCAGGGCAGCGCGCATCTCGCGGCGCAGCGCCCAGACGTCGGCGTCGCTGACGTTGTAGGCCAGGTCCCATTTGCCCAGCGCTTCGGCCTCGCTGCCAAACTGGTCGCGGGCGAGCTTGGAGATGCGGCTGTCCACCCAGGTGGGCACGTGCACGCCGTTGGTGACCGAGGTGATGGGCACCTCGGAGTGGTCGAAGCCCGGCCAGAGGGCGGAGAACATGCCGCGCGACACCTCGCCGTGGAGCTTGGCCACGCCGTTGGCGCGCTGGGCCAGGCGCAGGCCCATGACCGCCATGTTGAACACGGCGGGGTTACCGTCCGCGTAGTTCTCCCGTCCCAATTCCAGGACACGGTCCACGGGCACGTCCGGAGCCAGCCCGGCCTGGAAGAAATGGCTGATCTGGTTAATCTCGAACCTGTCGATGCCGGCCGGCACCGGCGTGTGCGTGGTGAACACGGTGGAGGCGCGCCCGGCGGCGAGTGCTTCGTCGAATGTCAGGGCCTGTTCGCCGGACATCAGTTCCTGGATGCGCTCGATGCCAAGGAACCCAGCGTGGCCTTCGTTGGTGTGGAACACCTCCGGCGCGGCGCTGCCCGTCAGCTTCTGGAAGGCGCGCAGGGCCTTGACCCCGCCCATCCCCAGCAGCAGCTCCTGCTGCAGCCGGTGGTCGCCGCCTCCGCCGTACAAACGGTCGGTGATGCTGCGGGCGGCGTCGTCATTGCCCGGCACGTTGGAGTCCAGGAGGAGCAGGGGAACGCGTCCGACGTCGGCCCGCCAGATGTGTGCCAGCAGCCGGCGCCCGTTGGGCAGGGGAAGGGAGACCTCCAGGGCCTTGCCGTTGCCGTCGGGGGAGGGTTCCCGGAGCAGGGTCAGCGGCAGGCCGTCCGGATCCAGGACGGGGTAGGTCTCCTGCTGCCACGCGTCGCGGGACAGTGACTGCTTGAAGTAGCCCGCCTGGTACAGCAGGCCCACACCGATCAGGGGGACGCCGAGGTCCGAGGCAGCCTTCAGGTGGTCGCCGGCGAGGATTCCCAGGCCGCCCGAGTACTGGGGGAGGACCTCGGTGATGCCGAACTCGGGGGAGAAGTAGGCGATGGAGGCGGGTGCATCCGGGCCCAGGCCCTGGTACCAGCGCGGTTCCTGCAGGTACCGGTCAAGGTCCTGTTCTGCGGCGCGCACCCGGTCCACCACCGACTGGTCCGCGGCGAGCTGCTGGAATTCCTCCCGGCTGACCATGCCCAGGAAACCGATGGGGTCCTGCCCGCTTTCCTCCCACAGCCGCGGGTTCAGCCCGGCGAAAAGCTCCCGGGTGGGGCGGTGCCAGGACCACCGCAAATTGCTGGCCAGCCTGGCCAAAGGCCGAATGGGTTCGGGGAGGACTGTACGGACCGTAAACCTGCGGATTGCCTTCACCTGCGTCACACTAACCGACAACATGCGCGGCCGGAACCAGCTTTCGGTTTCTTTTGGGTAAATGACAGGGGCATGAAGAAATTAGGCCGCGGCACGGCGATTTTAGGGAGCAGGCTTAGCAATCCGGGTCATTTCTCGCTAACGTCGAGCCTGTGACGACTAACTCAGGAACCAGTGCCGCATCCACCAAAATGCCCCAGCGCAGTATCACCGAGGACTTGCGGTTTGGGCGTTTTCCCATCACTGCCGTGCAGCCCGTCGTCGAGGGCGGCAAATTCCCGGCCAAGGCGCTGCCCGGCGAAGCCATCGTCGTGGGCGCCACCGCCTTCCGCGAGGGGCATGACCAGCTCGGCGTCAGCGCCGTGCTCCTTGACCCCTCCGGCGCCGAGCGCCAGCGCGTCCGGCTTGCGCCACCGCGCGGGGAACGTGGCATGGGCACGGACCGCTGGGAAGGCGTGCTCACGCCGTCGGAAACGGGGAACTGGTCGTTTGTCATCGAAGCCTGGCACGACCGCTACGGCACCTGGCACCACAACGCCGAAGTGAAGATCGACGCCGGAGTCGACGTCGAACTCATGCTCGCCGAAGGTGCCAAACTGCTGGGCGAAGCGTCCGCAGAGGACTTCCGGGACGAGGTGGACCGGGCAGCCCTGCGGCATGCCTCGGAGGTCCTGGGCGACCAGTCCCGCAGCACGGAGGAACGGCTTGGGGCCGGGTTCAGCCAGGAAGTCGCGGACATCGTGTCCCGCCAGCCCATCCGGGAACTCGTCACCGTTTCTGAAAAGTACCCCCTCCTGGTGGAGCGGGACCGGGCCGGGCGGGGCGCCTGGTACGAGTTCTTCCCCCGGTCCGAAGGCGCCGTCAAGGACCACAACACCGGCGCCTGGACGTCAGGCAACTTCCGTACCGCCGCCAAACGGCTGGACGCCGTGGCAGCCATGGGCTTCGACGTCCTCTACATGCCCCCCATCCACCCCATCGGCGTGCAGTTCCGCAAGGGACCCAACAACACCCTGGTGGCCGGCCCCAATGATCCCGGCTCACCCTGGGCCATCGGAGCCAAGGAGGGCGGCCACGACGCCATCCACCCCGACCTCGGATCCTTCGAGGACTTCGACGCCTTCGTGGCGCGTGCCAACGAACTGGGCCTGGAGGTAGCCCTGGACCTCGCACTCCAGGCCGCCCCGGACCACCCGTGGGTGCAGTCCCATCCGGAATGGTTCACCACCAGGGTGGACGGCAGCATTGCCTACGCCGAAAACCCGCCAAAGAAGTACCAGGACATCTTTCCGCTCAATTTCGATAATGATCCGGAAGGACTTTCCCGGGAAATTCTGCGGATCGTGCTGCTGTGGGTCAGCCACGGCGTAAAGATTTTCCGCGTGGATAATCCGCACACCAAACCCGTGTGGTTCTGGGAATGGCTCATTGCGGAAGTGGAAAAAGCCGAACCAGGTGTTGTGTTCCTGGCCGAAGCCTTTACCCGCCCGGCCATGATGCACGCCCTGGGCAGGGCCGGCTTCCAGCAGTCCTACACGTACTTCACGTGGCGCAACACCAAGAAGGAAATCGAGACCTACTTCGAGGAAGTCAGCCACGAATCACCGGCGTTCTTCCGGCCCAACTTCTTCGTCAACACCCCGGACATCCTCACGGAATACCTGCAGTACGGCGGACCGGCGGCGTTCCGGATCAGGGCCGTCCTGGCCTCCACCGGAAGCCCGCTCTGGGGCGTCTACGCCGGGTATGAACTGTTCGAACACGTTGCCCGGCCCGGCGCGGAAGAGTACATCGACAACGAGAAGTTCGAGTACAAGGCCCGCGACTGGGACGCCGCCGCCGAGTCCGGACGCACGCTGGCCCCCTACATCACCAGGCTGAACCACATCCGGCGGGACCACCCCGCGCTGCTGGACCTGCAGAACCTGACGGTCCACCAGAGCACCGATGACTCCACTGTTGTCTACTCGAAGCACAAGACCCTTCCCGACGGCTCCAAGGACACCATCATCGTGGTGGTCAACGTGGACCCGCACGTCACCAAGGAATGCAGCGTCTCCCTGGACCTGGCGGCCCTTGAACTGGACCCCCAGGACATCACTCCGGGCGGCGGCTTCTATGTGGACGACCTTATCTCCGGCCAAAGCTGGGAGTGGGGCGAGTTCAACTACGTACGGCTCGATCCGCACGTGGAGCCCGCCCACATCCTGAGCGTGAGGAGAATGCATCAGTGAGTTTCAACCCGCAAAGTTCCGGCCACTTCACTCCCAAGAGCACGTTCGAGCTAAATGCGCCTGGCCTTCAGCATGACCCTTTGTGGTACCGCAAGGCAGTGTTCTACGAAGTACTGGTCCGGGCGTTTGCGGATGCTAACGGCGATGGGTCCGGGGATTTCTCCGGACTCATCGACCGGTTGGACTACTTGCAGTGGCTGGGCGTGGATTGCCTCTGGCTGCCCCCGTTCTTCCAGTCGCCGCTGCGGGACGGCGGCTACGACATCTCCGACTACAACTCGGTCCTGGATGAATTCGGCACCATCAGCGACTTCAAGCGGCTCGTGGCAGAAGCGCATGCCCGCGGCGTCCGGGTGATCATCGACCTCCCGCTGAACCACACCTCCGACCAGCACCCCTGGTTCCAGGAATCGCGGAAGGACCCGGACGGTCCCTTCGGCGACTTCTACGTGTGGAGCGACACGGATGAGAAATACCAGGACGCACGCATCATCTTCGTTGACACGGAGGAATCGAACTGGACGTTCGATCCCATCCGCCGGCAGTTCTTCTGGCACCGGTTCTTCAGCCACCAGCCGGACCTGAACTTCGAGAATCCCAAGGTGATCGAGGCCGTCTTCGATGTAGTCCGGTTCTGGCTGGACCAGGGGATTGACGGTTTCCGGGCGGACGCCATTCCCTATCTGTTTGAGGAGGAGGGCACCAACTGCGAAAACCTTCCGGCCACCCACGAGTTCCTCCGCCGGCTGCGGGAAATGGTGGATGAACGCTACCCCGGCCGCGTGATCATCGCCGAAGCAAACCAGCCGCCCAACGAAGTAGTGGAGTACTTCGGCACCGTCGATGAACCCGAGTGCCACATGGCGTTCCACTTCCCCATCATGCCCCGCCTCTACTACGCGCTGCGCGACCAAAAGGCAGCGCCCATCATCGAAACCATGCGCGACACCCCGGACATCCCCGAGGGCGCGCAATGGGGCACGTTCCTACGCAACCACGACGAGCTGACCCTGGAAATGGTCACCGCCGATGAGCGTGCGGCGATGCTGGGCTGGTACGCCCCGGACCCACGCATGCGGGCCAACATCGGCATCCGCCGCCGGCTGGCACCCCTGCTCGACAACTCGCGGGCCGAGATCGAACTGATCAACGCCCTCCTGCTTTCGCTTCCGGGCAGCCCGTTCCTGTACTACGGCGACGAGATCGGGATGGGGGACAACATCTGGCTGGAGGACCGCGATGCCGTCCGCACCCCCATGCAGTGGAACCCGGACCGGAACGCCGGCTTTTCCCATGCCGATCCCGGCAAGCTGTTCCTGCCGCCCATCCAGTCCCTGGTGTACAACTACGCCATGGCCAACGTCGAAGCTGAGGCTGCCCACTCCGGGTCCCTGCTGCGCTGGACCCGGCAGATCCTTAGCGTCCGCAAGAACCACCCGGCGTTCGGACTGGGCGGCTTCAAGCACGTGGAAGCAGACCACGACGCCGTTCTGGCGTACCTGCGTGAACTGCCGGACACCAACCCTGCCGGGGCAGACGGGGAGACCATCCTGTGTGCCTTCAACCTCTCCCAGCATCCGGTCGCTGCCACGTTGCGGATCCCCGAATACGCAGGCCGGGGGCTCCGCGATGTGTTCGGCGGACAGATATTCCCCGGCATCGGCGACGACGGCACCCTTACCCTGACCATCGGAAGCCACGATTTCTTCTGGCTTCGGATGCGCTCGGCGGGGTCGAACCCGTCGTCGCCGTACACCCAGGCCATGCCCATCCTGTCGATAGAGAACTGAGATGAACCAGCCAATCCTCACTCCCGCCCTCACCGCGCTGCTCAAGGAATGGCTGCCGCAGCAGCGTTGGTTCCCGGTCAAAACCCCGGATTTCGCCATCTCCCAGGCCGGCAGCCTGGGACTGGCGGACCCCGGCGGACATGCGGCGCTGGCCGTGTTCCTCCTCAACGTCACCACCCAGGGGCCCGACGGCGGTCAGCGTACCGCCGTCGTCCAGGTTCCCTTGAGCTTCCGGCCGGCGCCGGCCGGGGGCATGGAGCGTGCGTTGGTGGGTGAAGCGGCAGGAATGGATCCCACCCGCCCCTGGGTGTACGACGCCGTCCACGACCCCGACTTCGTGGGCGCGTGGCTGGAGCTCATTCGGCAGGAAGGAAAGGCGGACAGCGGCTCCGCGACGGGATTCCGCGTGGAAGGACCGTACCGCCTGCCCACGGCGAAGGGCGTCGTGAAGGTGCTCTCCGGTGAGCAGTCCAACAGTTCCGTCATTGTGGACGACGGCGAATCGGCCGCCATGGTGAAATTCTTCCGGGTCCTGTCGGACGGAACCAACCCGGAGATCGAGGTGGGAGCGGCCCTGACCAAGGCAGGGACGTCGGAAGTCCCCGCCACCCTCGGCTGGGTCCGGGGCGAGTGGCTTGGGCACGGCAACCACACCTCAACCGGCACCGGCCAAGCTACCCGGTACGTCCAGGGTGAGCTTGCGGTGGCCCACGAATTCCTCGCCGGTGGACGCGATGCCTGGCGGCTGGCGGTGGACGCAGCCCGCTCGGGCACGGACTTCACGGCGGAAGCAAGGGCACTGGGCGCCGCCACCGCCACGGTGCACAAGCGCCTGGCGGAGGCCCTGGGGCAGTCAGCCGGGCCTGGACCCGGCAAGGGTGCAGGACCCGCCGTTGCCCAGCGCGTCCGGGCCGCCTGGGCGGAGGCGCGTGCCGCCGTCGGACCTTACGACGATGCCCTGGACGCCCTGCTGGCAAACCTGGACAAGGCACCCGAGGGGCCCCTCCAGCGCATCCACGGCGACCTGCACCTGGGCCAGATCCTCCAGGTCACCGGCCAGTCGGGCGACGGGTCCCGCTGGGCCATCCTGGACTTCGAGGGCGAGCCCCTGCGGCCCATCGCCGAACGGAACGTGCCGGACGTGCCCCTGCGCGACGTCGTCGGCATGCTGCGCTCCTTCGACTACGCCGCCGGCGCAGCCCAGCGCGAGCAGGAGGGTGCCCAGGTGCCGGACAGCTGGGTGGATGACTGCGCCGACGCCTTCCTGGCAGGGTACGCCGGGGTCATTCCCGGAACGGTGGACCAAACCTCACCGCTGTTTGTGGCATTGTGGCTGGACAAGGCGCTGTACGAAGTTGTTTATGAAATGCGTAACAGGCCCGACTGGGTGGCGATTCCAGTAAACGCCGCCAGACGGCTCCTGGGCAGTAACGGTGCCGGCGACTCCGCCGGTGCAGCATCGGAAGGTAACGAAATGACTGGCTCAGCACGAACTGACCGCCCGGGGGTGCCCCTGCACGTGGATGAAGGCACCCTGGGCAGGATCGCGAACGGTGAACACCACGCCCCCCACTCCGTCCTGGGCGCGCACCTGGACGACTACGGGCATGTCACCATCCGGACCGTGAAGCACCTCGCCGAAGCAGTCACCGTGGTCACCCGTGCCGGTGAAGTTCCCATGGAACACGAGGCCCACGGCGTGTGGGTTGCCGTCCTGGAACCGCTGGAGCAGGGGCACGTTCCCGACTACCGCCTCACGGTCGCCTACCCGGGCAAAGACCCGGTGACCGTTGACGAGCCCTACCGCTACCTGCCCACCGTGGGCGAAGTTGACCTCCACCTCATCGGTGAAGGCCGGCACGAGAAACTGTGGCAGGTGCTCGGCGCCCATGTCCGGCATTACAAGTCGGCGCTGGGAGACGTCAACGGTGTGTCCTTTGCCGTCTGGGCCCCCAACGCGCAGGCCGTCCGCGTCAAGGGCGACTTCAACGCCTGGGACGGACGGGAACACTCCATGCGCTCCCTGGGTTCCTCCGGCGTGTGGGAGGTCTTCATCCCCGGCGTCGCCGCGGGGGCCTGCTACAAGTACGAAATCCTGACACGGGGCGGCTACTGGGTTGAAAAGGCAGACCCGCTGGCGTTCGGCACCGAAGTTCCCCCCTTGACCGCGTCCAGGGTGGTGGAACCCTCCTACGCGTTCAAGGACGAGGAATGGATGGAAGCGCGGGCCAAACGCGATCCCCACAACTCCGCCATGAGCGTGTACGAGGTGCACCTCGGATCCTGGCGCCTGGGCCTCGGCTACCGCGAGCTCGCCAAGGAACTGGTGGAGTACGTCAAATGGCTGGGATTCACGCACGTGGAATTCATGCCCGTCGCAGAGCACCCGTTCGGCGGTTCCTGGGGTTACCAGGTCACCTCCTACTTCGCGCCCACATCCCGGTTCGGACACCCGGATGAGTTCCGCTACCTGGTGGACGCCCTCCACCAGGCAGGAATCGGCGTCCTGCTGGACTGGGTGCCCGCACACTTCCCGAAGGACGCCTGGGCCCTGGCCCGGTTTGACGGCGAGCCGCTGTACGAACACTCGGACCCGGCACTTGGCGAACACCCCGACTGGGGCACCCTGATCTTCGACTTCGGGCGCACCGAGGTCCGGAACTTCCTGGTGGCCAACGCCCTCTACTGGCTGGAGGAATTCCACATCGATGGCCTGCGCGTGGACGCGGTGGCCTCCATGCTCTACCTCGACTACTCACGCCAGGAAGGCCAGTGGCGGCCCAACCGCTTCGGCGGCAGGGAGAACCTCGAGGCCATCTCCTTCCTGCAGGAAGTCAACGCCACCGTCTACAAGACCCACCCCGGTGCCGTCATGATCGCGGAAGAATCCACGGCGTTCCCGGGCGTTACTGCGCCCACCAGCCACGGCGGCCTGGGCTTCGGCCTGAAGTGGAACATGGGCTGGATGCACGATTCCCTCAAGTACATCTCCGAGGACCCCTACAACCGCAGGTGGCACCACGGGACGGTGACGTTCTCCCTGGTCTACGCCTTCACGGAGAACTTCCTGCTGCCCATCAGCCACGACGAGGTTGTCCACGGCAAAGGCTCCATGCTCCGCAAGATGCCCGGTGACCGCTGGCAGCAGTTGGCGAACCTCCGGGCCTTCTTCGCCTACCAGTGGGCCCACCCCGGCAAGCAGCTCATCTTCATGGGCACCGAGTTTGGCCAGGAAGCCGAGTGGTCTGAACAGCATGGCCTGGACTGGTGGCTCGCGGACATCCCCGCACACAGGGGACTGCAGCTGCTGACCAAGGACCTCAACGAGCTGTACGCGTCCACCCCGGCGCTGTACACGCAGGACAATGTTCCAGCTGGTTTCCAGTGGATCAACGGTGGCGACGCGGACCGTAACGTCCTGTCCTTCATCAGGTGGGACGCAGACGGCAACCCGATTGTCTGCGCCATCAACTTCTCCGGCGCCCCGCATGTCGGCTACACCCTGGGTGTCCCCACAGCTGGGGCCTGGACCGAGGTCCTTAACACCGACCACACCACCTACGGCGGATCCGGTGTGCTGAACGACGGCGAGCTGAAGGCAGTGGACGAAGGACAGGACGGCCAGCCGGCAACGCTGACTGTCACGCTGCCTCCGCTCGGGGCGTCCTACTTCAAGCCGGGAGCATCAACGGCCGGCTGACCCCCCAGGGCCGTCAGCCGCGGAAGGCCCGGAATCGGCGTGATTCCGGGCCTTCCGGCTGCCTGCGGGACACCACATGAGGGCGGACTGGCGATCCGGGACGAGTGGTGGTACAGTTTATTTCCGCGCTGCTCCACGGAGTCAGACGGAAAACCGATCCCCCAAGCATATGCTGAGGATGGTCGCGGACGCCGGTTTGACACGCAGGAAGCCAGCAGGTAAGTTTGAAAAGTTGCTCCGGAGCGATCCTGAACGTTGGTTTGGGTGGTGCCGGGTGTGTCTGTTGTTTGAGAACTCAATAGTGTGCCAAGTTTGTTGATACCGATTATGTATGTAATT
>Ga0308158_10002231_pt1 | contig 18687 bp, 26 predicted proteins | sample PhyBR2_FD_201038 | JGI IMG/M metagenome (GOLD analysis project Ga0308158, IMG submission 201038) | Phyllosphere microbial communities from UC Gill Tract Community Farm, Albany, California, United States - DLSLB.R2 | ecosystem: Host-associated > Plants > Phyllosphere > Unclassified | place: USA...
TGGCTATGACGACGTCGTGCCCTTCGCGCGCACGCTCGTCGAGCGCTTTTCCGACCGGGTCCTATGGGGCACCGACTGGCCGCACCCCAACATGACGACGCACGCACCCGACGATGGCGCACTGGTCAACATCATACCGCGGATCGCGACCAGTGCCGCGTTTCAGCAAAAGCTCTTGGTCAGCAATCCGATGCGACTCTACTGGCCGTAGTCTGCTGCCGGCTCAGTTCAGGCTTGATGATGTAGTTTGGCATGGGACGCTACCGGACCTCCAATACCCGCCTCACCGAGCTACAGTCCTAGTTCGGCTCCGTTTGAGGGCATAGCGCGCCGCAGGCGCGGCATCAGCCAACGACGAGTTTCCGCAGATTGTGCTTCCTCTTGAGGAAAGCGGCAGCCCCTCAATTGACAGCGATTGCCGCTCGCCTTCTCGAAAGCCGCCGTCCGCTTTACTTCTCTATTATTGGCGTTCCGCGGCTAAACCTGGGAGAAACCCGGTTTCAATCACGACTGTGCGACAAACAGGTGTTTTCGGACGCTCGCGCAGAACTGACGGCGCTAGCGTATATCTGATTCCGTTTTATGTGCCGATCCCGGTCCGCTTCATAAGAATAGAGCAAACCTGAGACAGCAGATCGACTTGCAGCGGAGTTCTGTCATTGAGGGCGGCGTATAGCTGCATTCGTGCTCGACCAAGCGCCATATCTTTGTATCGTCCGAGCAGATCAGCCGCGATGGCGACTGCTTCCGACGATACGCCCAATTCTGCATCGCTTTCGGGTGGAGCGTCTGTCACGTACAAGGCGATCCCGGCCTAATCGGTACCCTGATTTCGAAACGCTTCGACCCGTGCGTAGGTTGGATCAACACGCTATCAGCCGACTCGACCAGACGCTTGACCAATCCCAATCCCATACCCTTCGCGTTGTCTGCTTGCGGAAATGGCAGGCCGTCATCGTCGACACTTATGACGGCTTGGCGCTCTCCATCACGCTGAACCGCTATACTGATATGGCCTGACTTCCCCTCCCGGAAGGCATGCTTGATTGCGTTCGTCGCCAGCTCGTTCACGACGAGCGCGAGAGTGCTGATGTGGTCCGGCGCAAGACCCTGTACCTCGTCATGCTCGGCCTGCATTGATACAAGGATCGAACGGGGCTCAGCCTGACTGTGCAGCGCTTCACACACCTGTCGGAGAGCACGCTCCAAGCTAAGCTGTCTTCGCTGGTTCAGGTCGGCACGAGCCCGAGCAAGTATCGCAACACGATCCATGGCTTCTGCCAACGCGTCGCGCGTCTCTGGGGTCGTCGCACGCCGGCTCTGCAAGGACAGTAAGCCAACGACGAGCTGCAGATCGTTGCTGCAACGGTGGTGCGTTTCACGCAGCAATAAGTCGTCATGGGACGACGACTCCTGAAGAGCGGGAGCGGTCGTCAAGAGGGGCTGTGCGATCGGACTCGAACTCGTGCTCATTGAGCATCTGCGGGCAAGGCCATGTGGAGATAGCTCGGATCAAACCCGCAAAGCTGGCGTAGCCGCTGAGCGTCAGGAATGGTGATGCACCGGTTTACGAGCGTAATCAGACCATCGGCTTGAAGAGTCCGCATTGTACGATTGACGTGAACGGCGGTAAGCCCGAGCGCATCCCCGATCACTTCCTGGGTCAATGGGAACGCATAGCTGCTTTCCCCACCACTCTCCGCGTCGAGGCGAGCGCTCAGCTCGCATAGCATGTGGGCAATCCGTTCAGTAGCGGATCGACGGCCCATCGACAGCGCTTGCTGGCTGACAACCGCATTCTCGATAAACCCTAGGCGTGCCAATGCGCGTGCAATTCCGGGGTGTTCGGCAGCCAGCATTGACATTTTTTTGCGCGGCAAGGCGACGATTGTTGCCTCCGTGATCGTACGGACGCCGTAATGAAGGCGCTCGAACAGCAGGACGTCCAAATTCGCGACGTCGCCTGGAAGGAGCAAGCTCGACAGCAGGCGACCACCATTTCTGGTGGTCATGTACCGGCAGGCCCAACCCTTAGTAATGATCAGGAGGCGATCGGAGGCCTCTCCTTCGCGCACGACGTCGGTATGGGGTCCGATCGATGTTGATGGTAATGCGATCTCATTGAGCGCGTATTGCTCGTCGAGGGTAAGCGACTGAAATGACAACAGGCGAGTGCCCGACAGCAGCGACAGCGACCGACTTGTAACGGATACGACGCACGTATCAGCCTGCAAACAGCTGATCACGCGGCCTCAACGAAGGCATTAAGGGTGATCTTTTGCAGATATGATTCGACAAGCCGATAATATACTTTCACGACGTTCGGTAGCGTTGCCGCTTGGGCGCGCTCGACTTCGGCTTCAGCAAGCTGCTGATGATAGGACCGATCATCCTCGACCATGTAAATCCCCATGAGTACCGGTTAAAGCCGGTACAGATGGATTTGATCGCACGCGTCTCGGCCGTTCGCTATGCTATGTGGGATAGGGCACAATTGCCTGCGCTGAGTTAGTTGATCACATGCGGTTTAATCAGGTGCCTGTCACCAGCCCTTGCCGAAAGGCGCTACCAGCCTGCGGTACTGAACTTCCGGCACGCCGTAGCCTTCACCGGCCAGATCCGTAAGCTTTGCACGATCGAGAATAAGCACGCGTCCCCGTGTCGATCGGATCATGCCCGCCCCTTCGAGAATATGGAGCGTCACCGTCACACCACTACGTTCCGCCGCGATCATCATCCCCATAAAATCATGCGTCAGAGCAATCTCGTCACCATCCATGCGATCGTGACACATGAGCAACCAGCGAGCGAGCCGTGCCTCAATACGCTGATGCGCGTTCGTCGCCGCACTCTGCGCTGTCTGGATCATCAGCGCCTGAACGAAGCGAAGTAGCATCGTCCGAAGGGTGTCGCTTTGCTCAATGGCAGCAAGATATTTTTCGGTCGTGATCCGTAACGCGGTCGCTTCACCAACCTGGATGAAGCTTTCGTGGGGGGTATCGCTGGCGCCAAGCAGCAGATGCGTTGCCGACACACCTTCCTTGCCAATAATGCCAACCTCCGTTCGTCCCTTGCCTGGCGTATCGGACACGATCGATATTACGCCACCTTCGGGAAAGTGAATGTAATCAACCGGCCCGTTTGCCGGAACTATTACATCGCCGCGGTTGAGATCAACCCTTTGAAAATAAGGTCGCAGCCGAGCAAAATCATCTGCCAACATAGTGGCGAGGAGAATGTTTTTACTGGTCGATTGATCCGAATGCGACATTAGAGCCCCATGGCTTTGGGGCGAAAGCGCAAGCATCTCTCAGTCGCTCACGCCCTTGAAATGGCGAGCAATAGGTCCGCATAGGCTACAAAGAGACCGGCCGCTACGATTTGTGTGATACCCCACAGTTCCGCTGGTCCAGCCTGTCAAGGCGTCATAGCGGTTGATCTGCCCGCCGCCCTAATTAACCATTCCGCGAGCGCTCATTCGCGTACTGGAGTGTCACTGCGATTTAGAACTTCGTCCAGAAATATTCGAAGCTGAGTTATAGCGTCTGTGGTGAGAATCACATCGTCATCGTCATGGCGTTCCGCCACCTGACCGTCCTTTACAAGGTGCTCAATCCACCTCCGACCGGCGTTTTCGCTCGCGCCGGCTTTCTCAATAAGAGCACGTTCTGTCATAAATTCGTTGTTAGCCAGCCCGACAAAAAGATGCAGCATCATATTCCAAGCGAACTCGTCGAAGAGCTCACTAGGGAACATGGCCTTCCGTAGCGAGCGAACGTCTAAAATGCATTGAGCGGCCTCGCCGCGAGCCTGATCACCAATCATTTCACGGCCTTGGCCGAATTAATTTTCGATGCCTTGATTTGGGTAAAGTTTGCTAAGTTAACCGTATGTAATGACGCTGGCTGAAATGTACGAATCGGACATTTAGTATGCCGGCGATGAATTCTCAAAATGTCGAGTCTTTACGTGCAGCGATAGCTTGGGCACTCCAACTTGCGGATTTCCAAGAGCAAAGTTTAATCGCGGCTTATCTGGCCGATGCCCTTCACCTCGCTGAAAAGTTGTCGGAGCACGATCCTAAATGAGGAAGTCTGCTATGGCCGGCCCGGTATTGCTCGTGAACGTGGCGGAGGCGATTCTTATTGCAGTTGCCCCAGCCTCATTCTGAGCGGGATCGGCGCGTTAATCGGCGTGACGACAGAGCTTGCTCGCGTCATGGAATGGGTCCGCATATTTGTGATCCGCGATAACTTCGATTTATATATCGGTACTATGAGGGTCTGATCCAAACGTTCGAGGTTCAGATCGACTGATCTTTCTCCGATCATACTCCCCATTGAATATCTGCGAGAGCGCTGCTTCAATGACAGAGTGCCACCATTCGCCGCGACCTTAAGAATATGTCCGAAACGGACTATCGCTTCAGCTATAATTAAGCGGTTGCGCACCATTTTGGATCTGCATGATGTATTCGCCAATCACCGCCGCTGATGCTGCAAGATCAACCTTACTTGCTACGTCGAAGGCGTGTCAGGGATGTCGAACCGGTGCTCCCCTCACTATGGCGATCACAATGGCGTTTCAGCCAATCGTCGACATCGAGTCCGGGGCGGTCTTCGCCTACGAAGCCCTCGTCCGCGGCGCGGACGGGCAGTCCGCCGGGGAGGTGCTGGCCAGTGTCGATGCGGACATGATCTACAAGTTCGACCAGACGTGCCGGGTCAAGGCGATCGAACTGGCCGGGCGGCTCTTTCCGCCGGATGACGTCACAAAGCTGTCGATCAACTTCATGCCCAACGCCGTCTATGAGCCCGACGCCTGTATCAGGGCATCGCTGACGGCAGCTAACCGTGTCGGATTCGATCCCAAGCGGCTGATGTTCGAGTTTACCGAAGACGAGCGGATGCGCGAAGTGGCGCATGTGCGGCGGATCATCGAAGCCTATCGGGCTCGCGGGTTTACGACAGCGATCGATGATTTCGGTGCCGGTTACGCAGGACTCGGACTGCTCGCAGACCTTCGCCCCGACATGCTAAAGCTCGATATGGCTCTTATACGCGGGATCGATGAGTCCGCTGCCCGCCGTGCCATTGTGGCAGGCGTGCTCGGTATCGCCGACGCCATCGGCGTTCGCTGTATCGCCGAAGGTATTGAGACCGCCGCGGAATTGCGGACGCTGAAAGAGATCGGCATCCAGCTGTGTCAGGGATACCTGCTCGCGCGCCCTGCAACTGAGGTGCTGCCGGTTATCGACCGAGAACGTCTGCGCACGTAACAGGTATCGCGCCGCGGAAGGCCGACAGACGTGCCCGGCCACTGATCATCCGAACGCTGCGTCCTCTTCGACGGCCCGCGGTGCCAGCAGCATCGCCCGGCGAACCTGATCGGGACTGGCGAGCGAACGGGACGGCTTGCCGATCAGATAGCCCTGAATCGCGGCGCAGCCTTCCCGGGCTACGATCGATAGCTGTGCCGGTTGCTCGATGCCTTCTGCCAACACGGGCATGTCGAGGCTGGTGCCCAGCGCCGTAACGGACCGCAGGATGGCGACCGCCTGTTCGCTATGTTCGATCTCAGCGACGAACGAGGCGTCCAGCTTGATGCGGTCAAAGGGGAAAGCCCGCAAAACGTCCAACGACGAATAGCCGACGCCGAAGTCGTCAAGCGCAATGGCGATCCCCATAGCCTTGAGCTGGCGAAGCTGGTTCAGGGCAAAGTGGCGATCATGAATGATGGCGCTTTCCGTTAGCTCTAGCGATAGCCGTTCGGCGGGTAGGCCACTGTCTAACAAAGCTGATCGAACCGTCTCCACCAACTGTGGGTCGGAGAGATGGAGCGGTGACAGGTTCACCGCCACGACATGCCGATTGGTCCAGAGGGCTGCCTCGAAACACGCCTGCCGCAGTACCCAGATGCTGAGCGGCACAATCAAACCGCTCTCCTCGGCGATCGGGATGAACGTTACAGGGGAAATCGCGCCCCGCACTGGGTGCTGCCAGCGGATCAGTGCTTCGTAACCGGTGATCTCCCCGGTTTTTACCGATGCCTGAACCTGGTAATGCAGTTCGAAGGCGCCGGCAGCAACGGCGTCGCGAAGGTCACTGGCCAGCTCGCGACGCTCGCGTACGGCATCATCCATGTCCGACTGATAGAAACACGGCGCGTCAGAATGCAGCGACTTTGCCCGGTACATGGCCAAGTCGGCCTTCGCGAGCAGGGTGTCGGCATCGCGACCGTCGTGAATGGCCAGTGCCACGCCTATGTTGGCGCTTATCGAGGCGGTGAACCGATCGAATTCGAACGGAGCCACAAAGGTTTCGTGCAAACGCTCGAGGAAGCCCGACAGGTCACCCTCCGACGTATAGGAAATCAGTCCGGCAAACTCATCACCGCCCAGGCGCGATATGTACTCTCCCGGCCTCAGCATCACCGAGAAGCGTGCAGCCAACGCGATCAGCAACTGATCGCCGGCTTGGTGCCCGTACGTATCGTTGACGGCTTTGAAGCGTGACAGGTCGAGCATGACGACGGCCATACAGGGAAGACCCGTTCGCATCGCGAGCCTTCGGCCGAGTTCGTCGTTGAAGCTCATCCGGTTTGGCAGGTCGGTAAGCCCATCGTGCAACGCCATACGCCGTAGACGCCGGTAGGATTCACCTTGGGTATGGCCGTCGATCAAGGCGCTGAGTGCTGCGCATCCGACTATGAGCATAGCGGCAACCGCTGTTGTGACGCCGAGCGCAGACAAGGTGCCGTCGGACAGACCGGCGCCCAGTTTCAACACGGCGATATGCATCGATGCCATGCCGGTAAAATGGAGAGCGGCCACACCGAGACTGAGTAAGCCTGCCGCCTGAGCCCTTCGCCAGCGGCCAGCACCGTTGATCGTTTGGAATGCAGCTGCCGCAAGCACCGAGGAAAGGACAACCGAGGCGGCGACGTACCGCCAATCCCATGTAACAAGACCATCGATCCGGTATGCTGACATGCCGAGATAATGCATCGTCGAAATGGCGACGCCGATGATCCCGCCGCCAGCGGCACCTGCCCACCGCCTTTTTGTAGCAGCCAGAGCAAGTCCAGGGGCCGCAACGATAATGGCGAGCACCAGCGACGCCAAGGTGAGGATTGGATCGAGGACGACAGGCGCCTGCGTCCGAAACGCCATCATCGCCACGAAGTGCGTGGACCATACCATGGTCCCGGTGCTGACCGCGGTCAGCATGATCCAGCCTACCCGGCTAGGACCGCTCGCCGACAGGATGCGCCCGAACAGTTGGACGGTTGCGGCCGATCCGATCAGGCACACCAGTAGCGCCGTAAACACAAGGCGCAGGTCATGTTGCTGCGTGATACATAAGGCCACCTGCATCATGCCGCAGCCCCTGCACGCCAGAGATCACCCCGACCTTCGAGAACCATCGCTGCCTGGCGTGCCAGGCCAAGCAGATAGGCGCGTTGATCGGCGGAGGCCGGTGACCGTGTGATGGTGTCGACAACGCAAAGGGCACCGACGTCGATACCGCTCAACATCCGTAGCGGCGCGCCGATATAATAGCGAATGAACGGGTCGCCGGTGACCACCGATAGATGAGCGAAGCGTGGATCGTTTTGCGGATCACAGCATTCGAGAGCGCCTTCGTGATCAATCGCGTGTCCGCAAAATCCACTGTCACGGGGGATGCACGACAGGGCCAGACCGTGCGTGGCCTTGAACCATTGATCCTCGTTGTGGATCAACGAGAGAAGCGCGATCGGCGCGTTGAAGGCGGAGGCGGCTTCGTTGACGAAGCGGTCGAAGCTCGGCTCCGCGGGGGTGTCGAGGACGCCAAGCCCCTTCACCGCAAGTGAGCGTCGGTGCTCATGGAGGAGATTCTTGAGCATCGAAAAGCACCATCAACTAGCTAACCCGCAACATATCCTCTGAAATTATTGACGAACGGTAACCACGCCCGCGGGGTGTTAACCCCGGCCGCCTGAGCCCCGTCTTTAAGGACCGCTTGTCGCATAATTGGCGACATTCGAGACGTCCAAAACTCAGGATATTTGCGAAAAGGCTATATCAGTCAGGGGTAGGACGCGGCGCCCAGGCGTATCAAGGATCGCCATGCTCCAAAGGGCGTCAAGCCGATCTGTCTCGGCTGCTTTGCTCAAGGTGCTGACAAAGGTCACCTTTCCTCGATAACTCTAAAACGTTGACACTTCCTTGCCGGACGTAACCCGAACACCCGGAGCAACGCCAACGACGTTCCTGCCTTCCTCAAGTCCATGCACGATGCGGTTGCCGGATTGAGCGGAGCAGCTGCGCCAGAGCCCGCAGCAGAACCCACTCAGGAATACACGCTGGCCGTGACCGCACGGAAGTCGCTGGCGAACCCCGACTTCATCATCTCGATGGTCGATGGCAAGCCGCATAAGGCGCTGCGCCGTCACCTGTCGACCAACGGCATGACGCCGGAGGAATACCGCCAGCGCTATGGGCTCAAGGCCGATTATCCCATGGTGGCCGCCAACTACTCCGAGAGCCGGCGCGCCATGGCCCACAAGATCGGGCTCGGCCGCAAGGCCGCTGCTGCTGTCGAGAAGGCTGGAGAGGGCGTTGCGGATGCTGGCGTGACGGTTGCCAAGACCGCTCACAAGAGTGTGCGGGCCGCCAAGCAGGCGGTACAGGCAGTCTCCGGCAGCTAACCAAGGGGGGACCGGCTAGAGGATGTTCGGAATCGTACGCTAAGCGCGATCGTCCCGATTGGGATCGGGAAACGGGAGTGGCGCTGCTCAATCGAGCCGGGAGCGTTGACGATGGCAACTCTACCAATCAGGGTAGGGCCATGCATCGAACGCTTGACGCCAAAACATCGCGTCGCAGCCTAATCCTGCGTACTATCTACGCGCTATGCTTGCTGGGTGCGACCTACAACCATTGGTCTGCGATATATAACCACGGCTTACATTGGGATTATGGTGGGTTTTCAAGGGCAAGTGCTACGTTCTGGACAGCGCTAGCCTTTATCGATCCTGCCGCCGTTGTCCTCCTGTTCGCCCGCCCTAACATCGGTATCGGACTGACGGTCGGCATCATTGTAACGGATGTGATCCATAACGTCTGGATTCAGGCGCACTATTTTCCACCGCTCCTGCAATCTTTGGCGGACTCCCCGCTGGTGATCGAGCAGATCGCCTTCATGGTGTTTGTTCTGGTAAGCAGCCCCTTTGCATGGGCCGTGAAGCGCCAGACCGCGGCGTAAGCGTCTTTCCCACTAAGGAACGTGGGGAGAGAAGGCATCGGCGTTCTCGGAATCGATGGGTAATCGGGAATCATTGCTTGGCAGCGGTCGCCGCATCCGGTGATAGATGCTGTCATGATCGTTGTCGTCGAAGGTATCAGCGCGAGCGGTAAAAGCACCTGGTGCGCCCGGCATGGCGGCTCGCATGTCGTTCCAGAGAACGGAAGAATTGCCGGAGCGCCCGATCGTGTCGCCGATCCAACAGGCGCAGCTGCATTTTGGGCGGAGCGCAACATCGACCGATGGCAGGCGGCCTTGGCTGTGGAGCGTGCGACAGGCCATGCCGTGTGCGACACCGACCCTCTGAAGCTGCATTATGTCTGGTGCCTATGGCGGGTCGGTGAGGCGTCCGAACGTGACTGGTCGCTCGAACTCGCCGCAACCCGCCAAACGATCGCCGATGGCCGGATCGGCTTCGCTGACCGCTATCTCGTCGCAGATACCGATGTGGAGACGGCACGACGACAGGCGATGATCGACGCAAGGCGGCGCAGGCGCAATTTTGATCTTCATGCGCGGCTGCGTCCCGCACTACTCGAATGGTACACGGTGCTCGATGTGGTGCTGCCCGGCCGCGTCCAGTTCAGTCTGCCGGCTAATCTGCCCGTTGGGAGGACGGTTGGGCAACGCCGTGACCTTGCAGCCTTCGATGCGATGATCGCGCGCCTGCCACAGTCAAAATGATCCCGCTGCCTTCGCAGCGCTCCCTGTCTAATTACGATCTTGCTTAGTGCCTGACGAACAAGCAGACTGACTAATATGACAGCAAGTGACAATAACCTTGCGGCTCGCACATCACGGTTGGAAACGTCATCGTTCCTGTATGCTGTTCGGCCGATCGCAACCGATCTTGCCTCCACGTTCTTTTTCTACGGCGTACTTGCGCTCACTGGCGACCCGAGGGTTGCTGCGGGAATTAGCATAGCGCTGGGGATAGCGCAGATATTGTGGATGAAATTCCAAGTTAGGTCGGTCGCTCCCCTACAATGGGCGAGCACGATCATGGTTGTTGTGTTTGGTGGACTGACGATCGTGACGCATGACCCGCGCTTCGTACTGGTAAAAGTGACCGTTTTTTATGCAGCGTTCGGGGTGACGATGCTCAGACCGGGTTGGATGACACGATACATACCGAATATCGCGCACGGACACATTCCAGAACACATGGTTGTTTCTTCGAACGCGCTTGGGCCGGGCTAATGTTATGCACCGGCGCGGTGAATCTCATATTAGCGTTGACCGCCGATCCTCGGGCAACCGCGCTGATAATGGTGCCGCTCGCTATTGGCAGCAAGGTCGTCTTGTTCTTAGGACAATACACCCTGTTTCGCGCTGTTGCGAGACCGCGGATCAAAGCGGCGCGGCGAGTTCGGCCGAATAAATAAGATCTAGTTCGAACGCCTAGGCGAACGTCGTAAGCGCTGAAACAGGCCCCTCGATGCGTCCTCAAAACGGATCGAGTTTCAGGAATTTCTGGATTTGTAGCAGCCGCTAGGCTGTTTTCGCGTCCAATATGGATCAAGCGGATCGCTTTAGCTGGCGGACTGCGAAGATCGCCATGACCGCAGCAGCGCACAACAGTAGTCCTTTGACCGTACCCGTCACAGCGTCGGGTAAATTAAAGAGGCGACTAGCTGGATCAACGACCGAGACAAGTAGACCCAGTGTTGTAGCGGCGAAGGCAAAACCAAGTCGGGCGTCTTGTATTAGTTTAGGCATATGAGCTTCTCTATCTTGCAAATGATCGAGATTTGGGGACAGCCAAGGTCGCGGGCATAGTAGCGTCGGATGGTGGGTTATCAACTCAAGCTGCGTATCAGCACTAGAGAGAGAGGGACTGAGTTGTTCAATGTATGGGCAATCACGGTGGTAAGCAGACTGCGCCGCCATACGAATATGCCAGCTAACACTAGCCCCCCGACAAACGTGATGGGCAACTTCGCGATACCATAGCCAATGTGAGGTAATGCAAAGGCGGCTGTCGAAATCGCTATCGCCAATACCGTGCTACCACTTGCTTGCTCGATCGCCGGGATCACCGTGGCGCGAAATACCGCCTCTTCTGAAATCACCGCGCCGACGATGATCATCAATATCAGCCACGTCGGGCGGGTAGCGAGCGATCCGTACACCTGTTCGTTTGCAACAACCGTGAAGCCCCAGGCAGCAAGAGCCATTGACGTTGCCACCGCGAGTGCGATGCCGGTTAACGCAGCTCCTGCGCCCCAACCTAGATCGCTCCATCGTGGCTGAGCCAACCCAATCGCGGTGGGCGATAGCGGGCTACGCGTCGCCAACCATACCAGCCAAACAATTGGAATAGCGATCAAGGCTACCTGACGAACCAGAACTTGGACGTCGCTTGCGGTCAGCCCGTTGGGTAGGAGCCGGATCAACAGGTAAAGCCCAACTGGGCTGCCCAGACCGATCGCCCAGCAAACCATTCGATCTCGAACACTCACTTTTGGACCCTCGACCTTTTTGAAGCAGCGATAAACACCGCAAAATATAAACGCTAACTCTACGAAAGCACGGTCCCGATGACGAGCAGTCAGCGAGAAGAGAGAGTGCTTCTCAAAGGATCAGGATTTAAGATTTGCGATTAGATCACCCGAAACCCTCGGTAGAATCAGCTAGTCGCAGCGCAGCGACCACCGCCCCTCTTCATCCGAACAAGGCCGAGAATCGCCAAACCGATTGAAATGCCCATTGCCGCGCCGATCAGAGTGTCGGGCACATGCTGGCTCGCCAAGACCGGCATAACCACCGCCGGCATGATCGCAGGGACTATGACGAGCGGCAGGTAGCGGGTTCTGGCGTTCTTCATGTCTAGACCCTTGGTTTCAGCGCTGGCAGCGTCTCACAAGGCTGGTTTTTCCACAAGATGCGACGTTCCCGAAAACGAAGGTTCAGCGAGACAGACGGGCAGTTTGGGCCGATCGCCTACGTCACGGCCGACCGGCTTTCCCGAAACCTGTTCCCGAATGAGTTTTCCCGAAATTGCCCGCTGGACATGGAGAAACGGGACGCTCCGCAAACGAGGGTTTGCGTGACGATCGCTGGTCCTGTTCGATCGTAGGCGATCCATGTCACGCAACCCGTCACTCGATCTATGCGCCGCAAAGGCTCGGGCTTAGCGTACGATTCCGAACATCCTCTCACCGGTCCCCTGACGGTTGCCAAGACCGCTCACAAGAGTGTGCGGGCCGCCAAGCAGGCGGTACAGGCAGTCTCCGGCAGCTAATCAAGGGGGGAAGCGGAACCCTGACCGTCTGAAGATAGACAGGGTTCCGCGTCGCCAAGGCCGGTCAGCTGCTGAGGATTCCCGTTTTCCCGTGTCGTTCAGACCATTTCGGGAAAATCGATTTGGGAACAGATTTCGGAAAACGGCAACCGATGCCGGTGCTCATCCGGGCATTGAGCTGGGGCGTCCCACCCGATCTTCGTTGGCGAGAAAGCCTAATCGACCAGACAGCGTACGCTCGGCCAAGTGCGCTCGTGCACGTTACGCAGGTGTTAGACGGGCGGCGGTCCGCCTTGTCCCCTTGGGCGATCGACCCGCTTAGCGTCGGGCAGGAGGGCCGCGACCCGCTGCTCGCCCTGTAGGGCTGGGGGGCCCCCGGGCGGCGGTCCGCGTCTTCCATCCGGACCTCCCGGCATGTTCCCGGATCCGCCCATGGGACCCGCCCTTGGTGGTCCCGGAGGCGGCCCCTTAGGATCATCGAAGTGGTTTTCCCGTGCGATAGAAGCGCGATCCACCCGAACGGCGAGGGTCACGAGGTAACGGCCCTTTGTCTCGCGCACGCTTCCTTCCACGGTGTCCCCTGCCTGGATGGCAATGCCGTCGTCGGAGTTGAGCGTGTCGCGCAGCTCGGCGCGCTGGTATGCCGTCACCTGGCTGTACAGGAACTCGCTCAGCGTGTCGGGCAGGAAGAACTGCGAGGTGAGGTTGGTGCGGGCGCCGTGGCGCACCTTGAAATGGATGTGCGTGGTCCGGCCATGATACCAGCCCGGATAGATGCTGTGAAAAAGCGCGCTACCCTCCGCGTTGACCGGCTGCACGCCCCGTAAGAACGTCCGACCTTTCATGTCGGTAACGGCCTGCCCACCAGGTTGTTCGAATCCGGAGTAGACCCCCTGAGCATCACAATGCCAGATATCGACCATTGCTCCAGTGTAAGGCAGGCCGGCCTCATCGACGACCGTAAAGCGGATATCGACCGGGATACCGGACAGACCCTCGGTAATGTCGGCGCGCGTAAGGTTCAGCGGGAGGTAATAGGGCCCTTCTTCGGCTTGCGCCGTCATTAGTTCGCTGGAACGCGTCGGTTCGGCCGGTGTAGCTCGTGCTCCAGCAGAAAGCGCGACCATGCCTGTCCCCAGCACAGCCGAGGTGAGCAGGCGCCTGCGATCTAACGTCGGGGAAGACGGTTTTTTATCAGTCATAAGGCTGATTAGTATGAGAAGATGACTGACAAATTTCATATTATGACGTGGGACCGATGGGCACTTGGTGCGAGCGCGCCGCATGCGATCGTAGCGGTCACCCTCGCCCGCTGCTCCCGAAGCACCATCCGTTTCGCGACGATAGAGCTATCTTCATCAGGCAAAAAAATGGGCCAGCGCGAGCCGACCCGAAGTTATTAGGAGAGGATGCCTGAAAGGCGTCGCCATGCTGCACCTGCGAACAGATTGACGCAAGCCTACTAAACGCAAGCTCTCAAAAAATAGGCTGATCAGTGGTTTTCTGATGCAAAAATCAAAAGTTTTGCATCACGTTACGGGCTAAATGGCCCGTTCGCCGACGCTCCATTCCAGCATCCGCGAACAGCAGATGATTGACCAAAGCGATAATATGTTGTGTAAAGACAACGAATCGTAGTGGTTCGGGGTTTGAATGAGATTATGCACAACAGGATTGCCGTCTTTCGCGCCGAGCATGGGTTGTCGCGCCGGCAGCTTGCAGAGGCGGTGGACGTCAATCCGCAGACGATCGGCTATCTTGAGCGCGGCGACTACAAGCCAAGCCTCGAGTTGGCGCTCAAGGTCGCCGCGGTGTTCTGCGTACCGGTGGAGTTGCTCTTTTCGCTGACCCCGTTCGAAGCAATAGGCGCCAGCCTGCGGCGGATTGGAGTGGAACAATGAGCAACCGACAGCACCGTTTCCTAGCTTGGCTAGATCAGTCGGTGATGTGGACAGGCGTGCCTGCCATGGCTGCAGGGACGCAGCGCAAGCGGCACCTGCGCTGGCCGCCAGTGGTGGCGCTGGTCGTGGCTAGTGCAGGACTGTTCTGGTGCGTTTTGAACCCGGACCGCAGCTACTGGATTGGCTATGCGCTGATCATGGTGGGCTTCTTCATCGCCAACCTCATGCCAATCTGGGGTCCGCTGCGCCGCTTCAGCGAACGCGCGGACGAATTCGAGCGGCAGCAGCGGCGCGACTCTTTCCTAGTCGGACTGGCGACGGTGGTAGTGGCGGGGTTCGCCGGCATATGGCTCACCGTGGGCCTCCTGGCGATGCAGGTGTGGTCGGCCCTTGTCGCTCAACAGGAACTTACCGCGCTCGCCTTTTACATGATGGCGCTGTTCAGCGCGGTGCCAACGCTTCACGCGAGCTGGCATACGCGGCCGCTCAATGACGAGGGCTAGCGTTCCGAACGGAATTGCGAGCCCGACAACATTTGTCTCCTGATGCAAAACTTGTGAGTTTCGCATCATGAATGACGGAGGCCTTGACTGCGGCAGCGGCTTTACCGCACCTTCAGGCTCCCATCCGGAACTTGCAGTCCTATCTTGATAAGACATCAATTTCGCGCACTTGCCGTCATGGCGTTAGCATTCTGGGCAGTGCCTAGCGAAGCCCAGTCTACACAGAGTGAGGTAGCGACGATACCTGCGGGTCCTTCCGCGGCGTGGTGGACTCGAAAAATAAAATTTAATCCGCGCGGGACGGCAGTAGAAAAACTGCGGCTGGAAACCATCAATGCCGCTCTCGAGAAACGTGGATCTGACAGAGAGGACGGGCCGCTTTGTGCAATTCAGCCTGTTGCTTGGTCGGACTTCGTTAGTGATGACAAAGCTACCCAAGAACTGGTTCGGGAAGCGACGTCCCGGTACCCTGGTGCGTTTCGCGCAACCATGCTCACGCGGCCAGGTAGGGCCGTCGACGTGCGCATCGTGGCCTATCGTCGGTGCAACGCCTCCGATGAGCCCGGCCTTGCCATTCTGACTGTCTCAGCCAGCGGCCAGTTCGACGATTTCGGCACGGTGCCATGGCCGTTCGTCCGTCTTCGTCCGGTGACGACGGAGAACGTTAGTTTGTTCGATTGTCTCTATTGTACAACGCCGGTGGCGTCCGTCGCACCCGACGATTGGATCAGGCACGCGCGCTGGCATCCGCTTCAGCCCCTTGCCAGCACAATGTCGCCGCCCGATTGGCTGGGAATCGATCCATTCTACACCAAATTCGTCGAGGTCGATGGCATCCCGATCCTTTCGTCCCCCAAGGTCGCGGACCGCGCACTGCTGGTGGCACGAACGATAATCCACGACATGCTGCGTCACAGGCCCAAGCTCGGACGGGTGCTGGTGATGCAGGGGCAGCGCGTTGCACTCATCGCCGATGACGAGGCGATCACGGACCTGCCGCAGAACCGGACGTGGAAAAAGCCAGCGATCGACGATCCGCGCCTTACCTACTGTGAGCGCAAGCAATATGATGTTCGGATCGGTCGGCTTTCCGATCGCGACTATTGGAACGGACGCGCGCGGGCGGCGGGCGGCGTCTTTCTGGCAGACGGGGCCGAGGACGTGCTCGGAGAGCGCTCCTCCCGCTGGTATGGCGAGACAATCCTGATTCACGAGTTTGCGCACCGCCTGCTCGATGCTCTCCAAATTGCCGACCGCGAAGACTACGACCGTGTTGCGTCGGCATATAAACATGCTCAAGCAACAGGCCTATGGACACGCGAATATGCATTAACCAGCCTGCAGGAGTATTGGGCTGAAGGTACTCAGTTCTGGTTCAACTCAAACAAAATAGCCGTCTTTGCTGGTCGTCGTATTCTTTCGGATGGAGATTTACGATCTTACGATCCCTTGCTCTATGCCGCACTGGCGAACGTCTATGGACATCGGCACCAAATCGCGGATGACCCGTTCTACGAGAGCCCAGCGCGCGTTCCAAAAGGAACATTGCCCAACAATACTGCAGAGCAGTGCTTACCTTGATGGGTATACCGAACGACGGTCATTCAAGATCAGTGGATGGAACACGCTAAGGCCGCGGGCGCCCATTTTAGCCTCTCCATTCTCTATTCTGAATGTCCCGTATTGGCGGTTGCCGACCGTCCGCTTTCATATCGGTGTTGATGCAAAACTTTTGAATTTTGCATCAATGGACAGGCCAGTGTTCTCGAAAACGAACAGGGAAATGGGAACAGCTCACCAGCGCCGCATTCGTTAGTTGTCACACCGCGTCGTTTGCGACTTTGGCCTTCGCATTGGCGGCACCACGCTTGGCTATTTCGGCCAAAATTGGGGCTGCTCGATCTGGATCTTTGTCACGCAACGCGGCCTTGGCTTGCTCCAAAAGGTCCTGATCACCTGAATTACCGTCGTCCATTTCCACCTCCAGCCCGCGATTGCGAACAGATTGGCCTTGCCGCACGCGAGTGTCTAGCCGGCCGTTTAATGCTCGATCGCGTCGATCAGGCGGTCTCACGAAAGGTCGGGATTTGGGAAGCACGCAACGCTCCTGCCCGCCGGCACCGATCGCGGGTTCGTCATTGCGGGCAGTACCGCCTTCGTTAATATGATGCTCCGTAAATCCCTCGCTTGCTGCGATGGCCCGTAAAATCGGATCACGTAGGGTTCGTATTCAAGGTGATGCCTGTGCTCGTAATATTTGCCGCTCTCGCCCTTGCACCCACTCAAGCCCCGGTTGAGGCTAAAAGTTGTACAACAACACCATTTGGCGTCACTTGCCGTAAGGAAGCGACGCAAAAAACAACGAAGCATTGCAATACGACTCCGTTCGGTGTGGTTTGCTCTTTGCCACCTTCGGATAAGCTGACGGGTCCCGCAACCCTGACTAGCGAAGGTAAGAAGGCGAGGAATTAAATGCCCGCAAGTTCGTGGGGGTTACGACGTTCAGGCTTTCTTCTGAGCAAAGCCGCCTACGCGTTCGCGCTCAGCATTCCACTTGCAGCGCCAGTGCCGGTTTTGGCCCAAGTTTTTCCGATGGTACAGGTGCAGCAGCATTTGCGTGCCGTTGATACGATGACAGCGCAATTTACGCAGGTCGATCGCAATGGCCGCTCACTGTCTGGCGAACTTACGCTTAAGCGGCCGGGAAAAGTCCGCTTCCAGTATCAAAGCGCCGTACCTTTGCTTGTCGTTGGAGACGGCAACTCGCTCATAATGATCGACTACAAGGTTCGTCAGGTATCGCGCGTACCTATCAGCAGTTCGCCGCTTTCAGCGCTACTCGACCCAAACAAGGATTTATCTCGGGTCGCTCGGCTATCCCCGTTGACCAACCGCGACAAGGTGGTGCTTGAGGTCCGCGATCCCAAGCATCCTGAAAGTGGGACATTCACGTTTTCGTTTTCACGATCCCCAACATCGCCGGCTGGGCTGATGCTGGAAGGTTGGACCGTTTTAGATACCCAAGGCAATCGCACGACAGTCCACCTAACGGGCCAACGCCTAAACGTTGTGGTGAGCGATAAGGCGTTCACTTGGAATGATCCGCGTCCAAGAAGCCGCTGACACGACGCTCTCTCAAAGGATCGTATATCGGGAAAGCCGCTACTCCCTTAGGGTTTGATCCGGGGGCGTTAGCGGGAACACCGCCGGATCAAAGGCAGCTACGTCTAATAGGTATGCGCGATCCTTCGCATCCGCCCAGCCTTCCGGCCAGTTTCCTAAAAGCCAGATGCCTTGATCGAGCCATGCCAGTTCTAGGATCGACAGCCACGCCGTCAGCTCCGCGTTGGTGAAAGCGACATGCGCGGCATAGCCCCGCAGGAAGGTCGCCCACTCGGCAGGCGTCCATAATCGACCGGGAGCGGTGGAGAGGTCGCAGTGAAACAGCAGCAGCGCGACTGCGAGGTCGTAGAGCCTTGGTATCCGCGCCGCATGATCGGGATCGACTAGCGTAGGTTTCGGGCTGAAAACCAGGTTCGACGCCTTGAAGTCGAAGCTGCACCCGGCGAGCGGCAAGCCTGTAATCGGTTCGGCCCCGGCGAGGCGCGCTAGCGTCACCTCCCGGAGTGAGTACCGATCCGCACCGGCTGCTTCGATAGCATTTTCGGCCAGAGCAAGGTGCGGCTCGATCCATTCGGCATCTCGGACCACGGGCTCCCTGTAAGTCGCCAAGGCGCTCCCCTCGGGAGGAT
>Ga0308158_10002232_pt1 | contig 18678 bp, 17 predicted proteins | sample PhyBR2_FD_201038 | JGI IMG/M metagenome (GOLD analysis project Ga0308158, IMG submission 201038) | Phyllosphere microbial communities from UC Gill Tract Community Farm, Albany, California, United States - DLSLB.R2 | ecosystem: Host-associated > Plants > Phyllosphere > Unclassified | place: USA...
TGCAAGGGGGGTGGCATCTGATCCGAAGCCATCGCCGCAGTCGCCAGCAACAGTGGCTGCTGATCAAACAGGATGACGCCTTTGCCCAGGATAGGGAGGTCGATGACTTTGTCGATGAGCCGGCACCGTCTGGCACGGATGGCAAAAAAGCGATCGCAGGAAAAACAAGTGCGGGTAAAAAGGGCGCGGGTAAAAAGAGCGCAACGGAAAAAACGACAGGGGGCAAAGCCGTAAAAGATGTAACGGCAAAAGCGGCGACGTCAAAAATTGGGTCGAAAAAAAGCGCTACAAAAAAAGCCGCAGCCGGCGCGCAACCCCAGGGGGATCCGGCAACGGCGGCCTGGCGCACCCAGCTTGATGCCTTCAAGGGTGCAAAGCGACAGCCGTTACAGCACAAACCATTTGCGCCACAATTATGTCTTACCGCAGACAAGGCGCCGGTTGGCGACGATTGGCTGCATGAGGTCAAATGGGACGGCTATCGTCTGCTGTGCACGATTGTCGACGGCGTCCCGGCCTTATGGTCGCGCAATGGTCTGGACTGGACGGCGCGCCTGCCTGATGTCGCTCGTGATATGGCGTCGCTCGGGCTGCAGCAGGCCGCCTTTGATGGCGAGCTGGTCGTGCTCGAGGGCGTGCGCAGCAATTTTTCGGCATTGCAGGCGACGCTGTCTGGGCAAATGCAGGCGCCATTGAGTTACCTGCTGTTCGACCTGATTCATCTGGAAGGGTTTGATTTGTGCGATGTGCCGCTGCAGGATCGCAAGGCATTGCTGCAGACCATATTACAAGACGCGCCATCACGATTGCGATATAGCTCGCATCTGGTGGGTTCCGGGCCCCAGGTGTTTGAGCGAGTGACAGCGGAAAAACTTGAAGGCATTATTTCAAAACGGGTGAATGCCCCGTATCATGCCGGTCGCAGCAGAAGCTGGCAGAAAATAAAAATGGAACTCAGTGATGAATTTGCCATTGCCGGTTTTATTGAACCGAAGGGCAGCCGCACGGGTATTGGCTCATTGCTGCTGGCTTCGCCCCAGGGAAAAACAGGCTGGCGGCTTGCAGGGCGTGTCGGCACCGGCATGAACGACGCGATGTTGCGTCAGTTATCGGCTACGTTGCGACCGGTTGCAGGAGCTGAACCGACCGTGACGGTTGCAGGCGTCGATTCCGATCTGCGGCGAGCAAAATGGGTCAGGCCACGTGACGTGGTTGAGGTGTTTTATCGTGGACACAGCAGCCAGGGATTGCTGCGTCACACGGCGTTCAAGACATTGAGAGAAGACAAGTCTGTTGCCGATCTGCGTGGCAGCCAGGCAAAAGAGGAGCCTATGAAAAAAGATATCGTTCATATCAGCAGCCCGGATCGCATGGTGTACCCCGAGATGCAGCTCAGCAAGCAGGATGTGGCCGACTATTACGAACGTGTGATGGACTGGTTGTTGCCGGGGGTAGCCGGACGGCCGTTATCGGTGCTGCGCTGCCCGGATGGCACGCAAAAAGCCTGCTTTTTCCAAAAACACCATACGGCCGGCATGGATGTCAGTACGGTCAGTCTGCAAGAAGAGCAGGGTGGCAGGCAGGACTATCTGATGGTGCGGGACAAGACAGATGTCATGCAACTGGTGCAGTTTAACTCGCTGGAGTTTCATCCATGGGGTGCGCTGGCCGACAGCCCGGATGATTGCGACCGTCTGGTATTTGATCTTGACCCTTCTGAGCAAGTGTCGTGGGCCACGGTGAAAAAGGCGGCGCGTCAGGTGCGCGATCTGCTGGAGCAACTGCAGCTGCAATCGTTTGTACGCACCACCGGAGGTAAAGGGCTGCATGTAGTGGCGCCGCTGAACCCGCCTGTGCCCTGGGAGGATGCAAGACAGTTTGCACGCGCTTTTGCCGAATCGCTGGCCGGGGCGCATCCGGACACCTATATCGCCACGGCCTCCAAAAAGCAGCGCAAGGGACTGATCTTCGTGGACTATTTGCGCAATGGGCGTGGGGCCACCAGTGTCTGCTCGTATTCGCTGCGTGCCCGGCCTGGTGCCGCAGTGGCCACACCGCTGCGCTGGGAAGAGCTGGGGCGCGTAAAATCGTCAGATGCCTTCCATATCCGCAATCTGCCGCAACGCCTGGCCCGACTTGCAAGCGATCCCTGGCAGGAGCTGACCAGAATCAAGCAGTCGCTACCTGATTTGTCTGAGTGACTGCAGGCGCCGTCGTGCCGCTATGTAGACGTAGGCCTGGCATTGCCAGAAAGGCAAACAAGCGCCCAGGCTTTTGCCTGCGTTAATACAAGCGTGATGCAAACCCTATGCGCTGCCTAACAAGTACGCCTTTTGCTTATTCCCAGCCGCCGCCCAATGCCAGAAATACATCCACCTGCATATCGGCCAACTGCGCCAGTGATGTAGCCAGCGCGCTGTCGGCACTGGCCAGGGTGCGCTGCGCATCCAGCACCGGCAGGTAATCCGTTTTGCCTGCCTGGTACAAGACTGATGCCTGACTTGCCGCCTGTGCTGCTGTATTGCGTGCCGCTTTGAGTGTGGCGTGGCGTTCCAGTTGGCGGGCATAAGTGACCAGCGCACTCTCGGTTTCCTGCAAGGCATTGAGTACTGTCGCATCAAAATGGGCGTATTCGGCATCTGCCGTTGCCCTGGCCTGGGCGATCGCGGCCTGGGCTGCGCCGGTATTGGGCAGTGTCCAGGATATCAGCGGGCCGATACTCAGACTCGTGGTGCTTTTGTCACCGAGCATGCTCATGGGGCCGGCCGATGCGCTGGCCAGGCCCAGTGTGATGGTCGGATACAGCTGGCCGATGGCAACGCCGATTCTTGCGGTGGCAGCTGCCAGCTTGCGTTCGGCTGCCCGGATATCGGGTCGGCGGCGCAATAGCTGTTTGCCATTGCCAACCGGAATCGAGCCGGTAAACCGTGGTGGCGTGGCGCATTTCAATAGTGATGCCGGCATGGAGGACGGCGTCTGGCCGGTCAGGGTCGCCAACCGGAACAAGGCAACCTGTTGTTGCGCTTGCAGGGTCGGGATGCCGGCGCTCAACTGCTGAACCAGACCGCGTGCACGGGTGACATCCAGTTGCGTTCCACGTCCTGCCTGCCACAATTGTCTTGCGATATCGCTCGATTCCTGTTGTATACGCACTGATTTTTTCGCCGAAGCCAGTTGCATGCCGGAAGCACAGATCGTGGCGTAGGCCCTGGCTGTTTCGGCTGCGACTGTCACGCGCGTGGCCTCGTAGGCTGCAGCTGCCGCTTGTGCATCCTGCTGCGAGGCTTCTATTGCACGATGGATTTGGCCGAACAGGTCTGCCTGATAGGCAATATTAAGGCCGCTGCTGTATGACCAGCGCTCGGGTGGCCGCAGGTCCGGCTGTAATTGCTGCAGTCCGGAACTGTGACCATACTTGGCAGACGCACTGACGTCGATGACAGGCGATTGCTGCGCCTGGGCGCCAGCCACGGCGGCGCGCGCGCGGGTCAGATTTGCCTGGGCCGCACGCAGGTCGGCATTGGCTGTCAGTGCTTTGCTCACCAGTTGATCCAGGACCGGATCATGATTGAGTCGCCACCAGTGCGCAGGCAAGGGGGCATCAGAATAGACGCTTCCCGCACGCGCGCCAACAAATGCGCTCTGAGCAGAGGGGCGCTGTATGACGGCATTGTCCGGCGTCTTGTAGTCGGGGCCCACAACGGTACATCCGGTCACCAGCAGGGACAAAAAGGCGAGGGTTGATAAGCGGAAATTCATCATCAGATTTTCAAAAAAAAAGGTCTTGCGCGATGGGGTAGCGTTTGCGTCTGTGATTGCGTTCAAAGCAAGCGCAGGCGCATACGGTCAGCCTTGTCAGGGTTGCATTGCTTGTGATGGCGTTGCGCGAGATTGCTCATGGATGATCCCGGCTTGTTTGCTCGATATTTACGGTTGCCGTCTGCCCTGCGACCAGCAGCATGTCGGCATCCTTGTCGTCAATGGCAACGCGTACGGGTATGCGCTGCGCCAGCCGGATCCAGTTAAAGGTGGGGTTGACGTTGGGCAGCAGGTCGCTGCCGACGCTGCGTTCGCGATCGGCAATACCCAATGCAATGCTTTGCACATGTCCCTTGATGACGGTGCTGTTGCCCATCAACGTGATGGTGGCCGGATCATTGATATGAATGTTGCCTAGCTTGCCTTCCTCGAAATAGCCTTCTACATAGAACGATGCGCTGTCAATAAGAGCCAGTACCGGTTTGCCGACGTTGACGTAGTCGCCGACGCGCAAGCTCAGATTGGTGATCCGGCCATCGGTGACGGCATACACGCGGCTGCGAGACAGGTTCAGTTCAGCGCTGGCCAGTTGCACTTTTGCCTGGGCCAAAGCCGCCTGTGCCTGATGCAGATGCATGCGGCTTTGTTCAACCATTTCGGCGGCCACCAGTTTTCCGAGTGAACGGTTGCGTTTTACGTCACGCTGCGCCTGTTCCTGGGCAGCAGTATTGGCCTGGACCACTGCCTGAGCCTGATCGTAAGCCAGTCGATAGCGCGCACGGTCGATCTCGAAGAGTAAGTCTCCCGCCTTGACGTCCTGGTTGTCATGCACGGCCACATTCATGACCAGGCCCGAGACATCAGGAGCAACCTGAACAACGTTGGCCTTGACCCGGCCGTCGCGCGTCCACGGTTCCACCTCGTAGTGTAGCCAGAGCAGCCAGCCGGCCCAAACAGCCAGTGCCAGAACAAACATGGTAAGCAGGAACCGGCCGATGGCGGCCAGCGGTCGGGAAGTGGGTAATTTCATTTGTCAAACCATTAGCAATTTCAAAAGAGAAGGAAAAGTACGCTGTACTGCGAACAGCAGCATTACGTACAGCCCCAGGTCAAACAGGGCGGGGTGCCACACCAGGCGATAAAACCCCAGGCGAGAGAGCAGTGTGCTTACTGCCTTGGCGATCACAAATGTGACAAGGGCCAGTACCAGCAACCAGGGTATATAAAGGCCCTGTACGTCAATTTCTCCGATCATGTTCTGGCCTCCTGGATATTTGCAGTGATTGGGTAAGGCGCCGTTTGTGGGAACAGGCCACGACGCAGCCCCACCATGGCAACAACGGCGCGATGATGTGACGGGCCGATAGCTGGCGCCAGCAATACATTTGTCAGCGCATCGTCCAGTTGCTGCAGCAGTTCGTGATCCGGCGCTTGCCTTGGCTTGCGAAAAAAGGCAGCCAGGTTATCGAGTAACCGGCGTACCGATTGGCCGGCGCGCGGCAGAGACTGCAACGCGCTTTGTAGTACGGCAATATCATTGCCCACCCGCAAGGCCAGCAGTGGATCAGGTGTTTCCTGCTGTGCTGTACGATTCTCGGCAGGCAGGCGGGTTTGCAGCAGGCCAACGCGGTCAAGCATGCGCGAAGTCAGGTGTGGCGTGCTCAGCACCCGTCGTGTTGAGGCCAGAGTGGCCAGATCCTGCCGATTGGCGTTTTGAATGCGAATGACGGCGCGTTCGGCACTGATTGTGCGAAACAGGGTCGCAACCAGCGCGGCCACGGCAGTGCCAGCCAGTTGTCCGGTGATGCTGTTCAAATAGATATCCAGGGTTGCCTGGTTGACATCCATCAGTGCGAACGTTCCCAGTACGCCAAATAGCAAAGCCATTGCTTTGAGCGCGTAGGCAGGGCGTATGGCCAGCGCCGACAGTACGAAGACCACTGGAAAAATAACCATTGCCAGCATTTCAAATGTGTGTACGGATGGCAGTGCAACCAGCAGATAGAAAGCGGAAATGGGAATGGAGTAAATTGTATAGCGCAGGAACACACGCATGGGCGCAGCCGGATTATCCAGTGTCGAGAAAAAGCTGCTGAAAACGGCCGCCATCATGGCTGCGGTGCCACCTTGTGGCCATGCCGTGATAATCCAGAAAACACAGCAAATGCCAATGGCGATTGCGGCAGCCAGTGCCGATTGCAGCGCAATGCCGCGATCAATATGCAGGTCGGGTTTACGACGGTTTGCGCTGGCCTCGTCACTGGCGTTCTGAATGCCTGTGTCCAGATCATTTCGCATCTGAAGACATTTGGCGTAGGTGTTGACCAGTTCGTGCAGGCGTGTAGCCAGGCTGGCAGACAACAGCGTATGCCATTTCATATCGGGTTCAATAGCAGGCGTGATCGTGTCAATTGCGCTATGCATCGATTTGAGCTGTTCGGCGTTGGCCTGCTTGCCCGAGGCTATCCAGTCGCTGATGTGCTTCATTACCTCGTGCGTTGCAGGTGGTAATGGCCGTCCGGCCAGTTGTAATGCATTGATCCTGTCTTCCACAGAGGAAATGACCGGCGTCAGGCTGATGATTCGGTTCAGCAGCGCGCGCAACAGATGTGAAGACCAGCGGATATTGCTGGTGTCGAACGGGATATGCGAAGCGGTCAGGCGCAGTTGCGTAATGTCATTGGCCAGCTTGCGACGATTTTGCCGGTCTTCTTCGGGGGCGGCGCAACCCAGCGTAGAGACAATCCAGGTGCGAGCATCTGCCAGGGTCTGGTCCAGGCCGCTCATTACCACGGGTGCAATACTGCGCGGTAGCACAAGCGTGTGAACCAGTGCGGCACACATGATACCCAGGCTGATCTCCTCAACGCGGGAAATGCCTTTGTCAAAGAGGCCTATCGGATCGTCGACCGCGGGGAATCCAATAAGTGCGGCAGTGTATCCGGCCAGCATGAACACATAGGAGCGGGGCGTGCGATCCAGCAGCGAAATATATAGACAGCCGCCTACCCACAATGACATGGCCAGAGTGGTGAGCAGCGGGCTTTGATTCAGGTTCGGAATAATGGCAATCGCAGCGGCCGAACCCAGTATCGTGCCGGCCAGTCTGTACAGGGCCTTGGAGCGGATGCTGCCCGCCCACGGCTGGGTCGTGACGACATAGGCGGTCATCATCGCCCAGAAAGGGTTGCGCAGGCCGATGCTGTATGAAATATAAAGCGCCAACATGGCGCTTATATAACATTTGAATGAAAACAGCGTCTCGTCGCGGGTAAACAGTTTCATTTGTGATTACCTGAGTGCTTACCGGAAGAGCGGCCAGTTGCACAGGTGCTATTCCTGATGGTATCGAGTACACGCAAAAAGGCATCGGCATCTTCTTTTGACACACCATTGAAGACCATGCGCCGAAAGCCAAGCAGGCGCTCATCAATTTCATTTGCAATACGTCGGCCCGCATCGGTCAGATACAGCGTTTTGCTGCGTCCGTCTTCTGGGTCGAGTTTGCGTACGGCCAGGCCGCTGGCTTCAAGCTGATCGAGCAGGCGAACCAGAGAAGGGGCTTCAATGCCAAGCTCTTCGGCGATATCCTTTTGCCTTACGCCTTCCCCTAGCCGTCGGATGGTCACAATCGGCCACGCTGTGGCCTGGGACATGCCAAGTTCGGCAAGCAATTGATCGGCCGCGCTGCGATAGGCGCGTGCCATATGCAGCAAGCCCTGGCTCATAGCCATGCGGGTGGCGTCTGACGGCTGATTGGATTTGGTAGTCATGGAAAATAGGAATTGAGTTATGGTGTTCAATTAGTTAGCTACCTAACTATTATAAGAAGTCAAGCTGAAAGCAGACTGAATAGTTGGGGGACATAGATAAATCATAGCTCTAGTGTCAGATGGGTGTGTCTGGCGAACACTGATACAAAGAGAACGATAGGTTTACTAACCACGCCAAACAGGTTGAATGTTTTTATCGATAGTCCAATGCGGCTTATCTGGTTCTATGCAAACACCACCAATCCACCTTTCAGACGATGCATAATCAGGCCAATAAGTCGATCCCGCGAGCACTTTATGTCCCAACGGAGTTAGGCTTAAGAGGCGACGAGGCCAGTCAAGTTGCGTATCAGATTCTGTAAGCAGTGGTTTTTTGGCACTAATAAGTGGCCTTAGTATTGCCTCGAACATGGTGTCGCCCAAAAAAGGTAGCGGTTCGCGGTTTGCCATCAATTCGGCAAAGACTCTGCCAAATGGTGTTTGTCCCGCTTCGGCGATATATTCCAGCGAGAGTTGTTCCGTCAATGAAAGACCATTTTGTAAATTCGGCAACTCTTGTAACTGTCGTCTCATAGCTCCGGCTAAAAATGGCAGGCTGACATGAGAGCGCTTAACAAGCTGGGCAAGTGTCACGGGCGAATCTGAGCAATAGGCTCGCCAAGCCTGGCGAGCCAAAATAATAGCGTCTTCACCGATCTCTTTTCGTTGGGGCCATAACCAAGCTAGTACATCGGGCGATAGTTGACCAATACCAATGAACCGGTCAACGCCAGGCACCTGATTGATTTCGATCAATTCCAGCTGGCGTGGCACGATTTTAAGGCTGGCTAAGACGCGAATCAGGAAAAGCTGATCATAGGCATCCGCCTCGCACCACAAAACCGTATGAGCGGCGTCACCAATTTGTTCCAGATCGGCATATTCCCGCTGCATTCGATGCGTCACTTCAGACTGTTTTAACCGAAAAGTCTGAGCGATGAACTGACTTCTGGACTGAACATAATCTGAACCGCTTAAAGCAATTGCGGGACCCATGCATAATGGGTCTGTCAATGTCTTGAAAGCACCCTTGAATCCCGCAATTCTAAGCGTTTGTTCAATATCGTTGCCGCAGCGCCAATGGACTGTATTAGCTTCGTCATCGGCGACAAAACTTGGATGTCGGGCCGCAAATTTGATAGCTTCCACGTGTTTTTTCAGCTTTGGCCAGCTATCGAATCCGAGTTCCAGTGCGATTAATCGTTGTGCACTCGCAAGAGTGATTTGCGTGTTGGGGTTCAGATTGTGCAAAATATCAAGCTTTTGCGTCTCGGTGCCCGCTTTGAGACGATGCAAAAGCGCTTTGGCACGCTTACGTTGATACTCAAGATTGATCTGCCCATTGTTGGACCAGAGTTTAGGCATACGAGCTCCTTAAGGAACCTTTATCCGCATTCAGGCTGGGGAGTCGTAAAAAATGAATTTCGCTGCTGATCTTGGGTTTAACCCTTTCCGCGGATGGAGGCACAGATAATGCCATATAGGATGCAATCCTCGCCTATGCCGCAATGCATGTCAAGTGGTTTAAAGAGTCTGAAAAAATTACTCGCTCTTTACAATTTACAAGTGACTTTCAACTGTACCCAAACAGCAGATTAACCGGTGGTATCAGCGCTTTGGTCGGCACACCGTTTCTCAATCGCCAGATGGCCAATGTAGTTATCACCCCAAAGTTTCATTGCTTCAAGTACAGGAGCAAGTGTTAGTCCGAAGGGCGTGAGCGAATATTCCACACGCGGGGGCACTTCCGCAAAAATTTCCCTGGAGATAATGCCATCGGCTTCCAGTTCGCGAAGCTGCAATGTCAATGAACGTTGGGTTACGCCACCGATCAGCTTTCCGAGTTCGCCAAACCGCTTGGTACCACTCAGCAGGTAATAAATAATCAGCGCCTTCCATTTTCCACCCGCGACTTTCACGGTGGCCTCCACGGCGCATCGATACTGGGTTTTGGTTTCAGTTTTCATGGCTCAATAGTATACAAAATGTACCTACATATCAAATTTGTGCTTACTTGTTAAAAATATCGTTGCCTCATATTATGTGACTTGACCTGAAGGCCCACGCCTTCAACTACTGATCTTTTTACTGGAACGAAAACATGAGAGCAGCCTATTACAATCGGCAGGGACCTGCTGAAGAAGTATTGATCCTTGGGGAAGTTGTCACACCTGAGCCAGCACCGAATGAGGTGCGCGTGCGGATTCACGTCTCCGGAATCAATCCAAGCGATATCAAAGCCCGTACCGCGTTTTCGGCAGCGATGGCGTTTCCACAGATCATTCCACATCAAGATGGCGCTGGTGTGATCGAGGCCGTCGGTGATAAAGTCCCGGCGTCTCGGCTTGGCGAGCGGGTGTGGGTCTACGAGGCACAGTATGGTCGTGCTAGCGGGACAGCGGCCGAGTTCGTCGTCGTACCGTCGGAGCAGGCGATTCCTCTACCCGACAACGTTTCGTATGAAGTGGGTGCCGCTTTGGGCATTCCCGCATTGACAGCACACCGCTGTCTGTTTGCCGATGGTGCGTTAAAAGGTCAACGCGTCCTGGTGCATGGCGGAGCTGGGGTCGTCGGAACGGCGGCAATACTGCTTGCAAAATGGGCAGGGGCGTGGGTCGCGACTACCGTCATGGATTCTAAGCAGGCCATCGTTGCGAAAGCTAACGGCGCGGATCTGGTCATCGACAGGTCAGAAAAAAATATTGTTGAGACATTGAGTAAGGCTACGGACCGGCTGGGGATCAACCGAATTGTTGACGTTAATCTAAAAGCTAACCTTGACATCAATATGGCGTGCCTCGCACAAGGTGGTGTGATCAGCTCATATGCCACATCGAGCGCCACGGAAGAGCTGTCGATACCGCTGCTGCAAGCAATGGTACATGGCTGTGTATTTCGTTTTGTATATATTTATAACGTACCAGCAGAGGCCAAACGTTTGGCTATCGCAGACATCACCGCATGCCTGCACACCGGTCAGTATTTACCCCAGATCGCCATCAACCTACGCCTTGACCAGATCGCCGAAGCACATGCATTGTTGGAGTCAGGCAGGGCTATGGGTAAAGTACTGGTTCACACCGGTTTTAGTACGTAATCACAGTGATCATTCCAGGCTACGAAACAGGTGAATACGCAGCCGTCCTGGCCAGTGCCAGGGCGATATGTGCTTACTCTCCATTCTCTAAGACGGCCCCAGCTAAATATGTTATGCCGTACAGATACACTCAAAAGACATAAATGGCTTAGGTTTTTTAGGTTATTGACTACTATGCCTTCAATAATAATGGGCCATTTGCGTCGCGGGCATAGATCTCTGAATAAATGAAACCGCATCGGGGCGCGTCCGTGACTGATCAACGTGCTTTACATACCGATACATGCTCCAGATGCGTCAGCGTTTCTGGGCCGGACTGCTTATTGATACACTGAATCCATCTTTTGTACTTGACAGGGGTATTTGCATGGCGGTGATGACAACAGAACATGAACGCAACCTATTGTATTCATTGATTGCGCGTCGCCGCTCTGTCCGGCAGTTTACCGACGCGCCGATTGATGAACTCGCGCTCACGCGGATCCTGACCTGCGCGCAGGGGATCAACAGCCGTGACGGCAAGCGGGGTGCGCCATCGGCTCATGCCTTGTATCCGCTAGGCTTGACGGTTCTGGTGCGCAGGGTACAGGCAGTAGAGGTGGGCAGCTATGTGTTTGACCCGCAACGTAACCGTCTTGACCGGCTGGCCCATGCCCCTGTTTCCGGCAGTTTGCTGCCGGTCTCTCTTGCCGATGATGAATGGCTCGAGACCGCGCCTGTTGTTATCGTCATTAGTGCCGACTATGACCTGGCATTGCGCCATTTTGCTGATCAACAGCCCGATGGTTTGCGCGGTGCCCGCTATGTAGACATAGAGACTGGCGCCGTGGCACAGAATCTTTATTTGGCGGCACAGGCCGAAAATCTGGGCGGCGTGCTGGTGATGGGTGTAGATGATGAGGCGCTAGCCAGGCAACTGACCTTGCCTGCAGCACACAAGCCGGTGGCGCTTTTTTGCCTGGGACAAGGTCAAGCGTCATAGCCAATCAAACGGACCGACAGCTGGTTTTGTTATGATAAATGTCATCGTGACATTCAGGGAATATGCAATGACGTCAATCGAGAACGACAAACCGATCAACGGCAAGCCACGCATTCTGCTGCTCTCGGGCAGCACTCGACGACAGTCTTACAATACCCGTCTGGCCCGTCATATGGCGCGGGTGGTAGACCAGGCCGGGGGCGCTGCAACATTGATCAGTCTGGCTGACTACCCGATGGCCATCTATCATGGCGACGATGAAGCGCAGTTTGGTTTGCCTGAATCTGCGCGTCAACTGCGAGCGCTGTTCAAGTCGCATCATGGCGTGTTCTTTGCATCTCCGGAAGAAAATTCCTCCATCTCGGCTTTGCTGAAAAATACGCTGGACTGGGTATCGCGCGCAGACGGCGACGAGCCTGGCAAATTGCCTTATATTGGCAAGGTCGCAGCCATTGGTGGCGCAACCACAGGCCCGTCCGGAACCAGGCTGGGTCTGCTGCATTTGCGCACGGTGTTGTCAGGATTGGGCATGTTGGTATTGCCGTCCGTCATGACCATCCCCTTTGCCGCCAACGCATTTGATGACGCTGGTCAATTGCAAAGCGAAGAGCAGCGGACGGCAGCAGAGGCACTAGCGCTGTCGCTGGTCAGGACGGCCAGCGCAGTGGGCGTTACGTCGTGAGGGAGATAGCAGCAGGCTGGTACACCTTTTTCACGTAGCGCATGAAATGCGCAAGATCGGGCGTTGTGCGTTGCGGCACCTTGGCCAGATCGTCCCAGCGGCGCAGACGCAGCGCGTCCTGGGCGTGAGGGCGTTGCTGGAATTGTTCAACCTGGACCTGGCTGAACGGGCCGCCCTGCAAACCCAGGCTGTGCACTGAAGCGGGTGATAGCGTCCCGAAATAGTCTGGATCAATGGCGCACAGGCAGCGCTTGGCATCGACGTGCATCTTGACCGGTTCGATAACCGCGTCCGGAAATCCCGGCTGCAAAAAGGGTACGGCGGCCAATTGATGGCGATGGTCTACGCCCGGGAACGCATTATCACGTTCCTGATTGCGTGCTTCCAGAATGTGGCCCAGATCATGCAACAGGGCCGCAGCAACCAGCGAGTCCGGGGCATTCTCAGCCTCGGCAAGACAGGCCGCTTGCAGGGCATGTTCCAGTTGCGTGACCGCCTCGCCGTCGTACAAAGAGGCGCCATATTGCTCGTACAGCGATTGAATGTCTTCGGGAGTAAGTGGCATGAAGGTTCCTGTCGTCGGGTAAAGGCACCAGCATAATCCTCAAAAATGACAGTTGGTTGACCAGATGGCACAAATGATGCCGGAATGGATCATCGGTGCCGCTCAGTTCCAATAACTGTAGGAAAAACCCTCTTCACACCCTTAATGCGAGACGCTGCCGGAAAATACATTGATGACAATGACACCGGCAATGATCAGGCCGATGCCCAGCAGTGCTGCGCCATCAAGAGATTGGCCGAACCAGATCCAGCTGATCAGGGAGATGAGCACGATACCGACCCCCGACCATATTGCATACGCAATGCCGGTAGGCATCGTCCGTAAGCTGAGCGACAAAAAGTAAAACGCAGCGGCGTATCCCACAATGGTGATGATTGAAGGAACAAGCCGTGTGAAGCTCTCGGACGATTTAAGAAAGGAGGTGGCAATCACTTCCATGACGATCGCGCCGGCCAGATATAAATAGGTAGAAATCATGGTCAAGCGCGCTCACCTTGATCAAGGCCGATTTTGTCTTCGACCAGTGCAGTAAACCCGGCCGCGTCGCCATAGTAGCGCTCGTGCTGCAGTTTTTCCAGGACATCGTCTTTTTGAATTACAAAGGCCGGGAAGCCTTGTGCGCCGGCATAATGCATCAGCGTGAGCGTGCTGTCCAGATGCGCCTGGATATTGTCATTCAGTATGTCGTGATAAGTCCTGATAAATAACGCGCGGTCAATCTGCAGCGACTGCGCCAGATCTGCCAGCACATCTTCCTGGACGACGGCGCGGCCTTCACGATAGTGTGCATGTTGGATGGCCTGCAACATGGCCGGTTCACTGCCCGTAGAGATTGCGCCTGCCGCCAGGATGGCCGCGATGGGCGGCAGCGAGTCATAAACGGTATCGTCGCGGGCGAGCAATCCGTTCAGATAGGGCTGGCCAAAAATCTGGCCGGTCATGCTTGCGATACGCGCGTCGGCCTGGCCGATCTGTGCCCGTTTGCTTTGTGGCAGCGTCATGCGCTGGAACAGCCCGCCTGCATGCATTTCAAATGCAATCTGCTCGCGCAGGGGAGAAGCAAGAACGCGTTCAAGCAGGGGCTCGGCGGCATAACACCAGCCGCAAAGGGGATCATATACATAGTGCAGTGTGATTTTCATGGCGAGACCCTGTGAGTATGTGGCAAATCGCTGAGCAGATCGAAATTAACACAAATGAGCCAATTGGCACTAGACTAGGCATACGGTCCTCGCGCCTGGCTAATGTGGGCGATACTGCGTGAATGATTGTATTTCATTCGCAGGCGGGGTATTTGACGTTTGGCAAAATAACATCATCAGGGAGAGCGGGATGGACACCATCCAGAATCAATATGAAGCCGTATATCACTCGGAGGAGACAACCCGGTTGCGCCAGGACCTGGCGCTGGCCTTGCGGGCGGCTGCCTTTCATGACCTTTCGGAGGGCGTGTGCAATCACTTTAGCGCCGAGGTGCCCGCCTGTGCCGACTGGTTTCTGCTGAATCCGCGCGGCTTCCAGTGGTCCGAGATACAGGCCGAGGATATAGTCATGGTTGATGCCGATGGCAACAAATTGTGGGGCAAACATGAAATTGAACCCACTGCATTGTTTATTCACGCTGCCGTACATCGGATTGCGCGCAAAAAATGCGTGCTGCATACGCATATGCCTTATGCGACCGCACTAACATTGACCGAGAATGGCGGGCTGGATCCGCTGCTATCGCAAAATGCCATGCGGTTCTACAACCGTATCGCTGTGGATCGTACCTATAACGGTCTGGCGCTGGATCACGCAGAGGGCGAGCGCATTGCACATGCCATGGATGGCGCCGATGTTGCGTTTTTGACAAATCATGGACCGATAGTCTGTGGCGAAAGCGTCGCTTATGCGTACGATGATTTGTACTATCTGGAGCGTGCTGCGCGCGTGGAAGTGCTGGCGCATTCATCGGGCTTGCCGTTAAAGCCGGTGGAGGAACACAAGGCAGCACTGGCGGCCAGCCAGATACAGCAGGAACGGCTGCAGTCTACGCTGTTCTTTGAATCGCTGCGCCGCTTGCTCTAAACGCCTGCGGCCGAAGGCACCCGTCAGCAGGCCGACAGACAATGCCATGCATATTTGTTCGGCCTGAACACGACGCAGCAAGAGCAGACGCCGCCCGCCACCGGGCGGTTTTATTTGCTGATCCGCCGGCCCAGCCAGCCGTGGACAAGTTGTGCGATGTCCTGATTGTTGTTATCCATCATCATGACATGTGAATTGCCCCTGATCCCGATCTCGGGCAAGGACAGCACCGTTGTGCCGGGGACGGCACTGCAAAATGTCAGGATTTTTTCCTTGAGCCGCTGCCATCTGCTGTCGGTATCCATGTTGTCGCCAAGCACCATCAACGTGGGCGTGCGGTAGTCTGCGCGTGTGATATCGGGTATGCCGGCCGGCTCGATGGCCACCAATGTCCGGACCAGGTCCGGATGCCTGGCGGCAAGTTGCAAGGCAAGCGGCCCGGCCTGGGAGTGGCACACAATGCTGGCGGCCCCAAGCTGATGCAGCAGTGCTTCAAAGGCAGACAGGATGGCTTCGTTGGTATGGGTCCAGCGGGGGACCATCTGTTTTGCAAACTGGTCAAAGGCGTGCAGTGGAAAGCGTGTATTGGGGTAAGCCGTTCGTCGTGTCGGATCGCGATCATAACTGTCGGCCCGATCTCCGATACGGAACCTGCTGTAGACGTCATTGACTGTCTGGCAGACCGGCTTGTCAGGCCAAATTTGCGGCCAGGGGGCAAACCCCGAGCGGCCGCGCTCCACGGCATCGCACACATAAACATCCCAACCATGGCGAATGAAATAATTCACCCAGCTCTGGCGCCCATCCGGCGTGGTTTCCCACGCCGCACCGGTCATGCCGCCGCCATGCCAGAATACTAGCGGGCCCTTGCCGTTGGGCTTCTCAGCAAGAAAGTACTGCACGTACATTTGTTCAATCGCATACGTACCATTCAGATTGATGCGGACCGGTTCGCCGCCAGCGCTCATGACGCGTTCATATTCCGGCTGATCGTGCAGTTGCACAGCGCGCCCGCCTATATGAAACGAACCCATATCTCTGAGGCCGATTGCGGTGTTTTGCGACTCTTGGCTCATGTATCTCTCTTTGTCATGCTCATGGGCACCTTGCATTTGGATAGCGGCAGGCCTATTTGGCCGTGATATTGTTTTCTTTGATCAGCGTGGCAATCTTGCTGGTTTCAGATGTGATGAAGTCGGCAAGGGCCTGCGAAGTTCCGCCGGCAATATCGACACCCAGGTCGGTGAATTTCTTCTGGATTTCAGGATCTTTGAATGCGGCATTGAAGGCGGCATTCAACTTGCTTATGTTTTCCGGTGGCGTGCCGGCAGGCGCGAGCAGGCCAAACCAGGGCGTAATCAGCATATTTGGATAACCCACCTGGGCAAAGGTAGGCACGTCGGGAATCGCAGCAGAGCGTTCCTTGCTGGCCACCGCAAGCGCATTCAGGCGGCCCGCCTTGATGCTTGCCAGTGAGGCAGGCAGGTTGTCGAAGTACATGTCGACCTGGCCGCCCAACAGGTCGCCGGCGACCTGACCGGCTCCCTTATAGGGGATGTGCGCGATCTGGATACCGGCCTCGCGCTTGAGCATCTCAATGCCAATATGGGCAGAGCCGCCAATGCCCGATGATGCTGCATTGATTTTTCCGGGATGCGCCTTGGCATAGCTGACGAAATCCTGCACGGTTTTTGCGGGTATGTTTTTCGGATTGGTTACCAGCACGCTGGGAACGGTGCCGACCATAACGACGGGCGCAAATTGCGTTTCGATATTATAAGGCGCCGGTTTATACAGAGATGGTGCAACCGCACAGCCATAGGCGCACATCACAAGTGTGTATCCGTCGTTTTTTGATCGGGCCGCTGCCTGTATACCTATAGATCCGCCGGCGCCTGCCTTATTTTCCACGACAATGGTCTGTTTTAGTTGTGCTGACGCTTTCTCGCCCATGATGCGGGCAAGAATGTCGGGCGTACCTCCCGCAGGGAAGGGGACGATGATGGTAATGGTGCGCTCAGGAAATGATTCAGCCCTGGCCTGATTGACGGCAAGCGCCGAGGCAACAAGTGCAGTTGCAATTGTGATGGCATTTTTGCCTGTAATGGGTCTCATGTCTGGTTCCTTTGTGATCGTTCAAATTGGACAGCAGATGCCCCTGTTGCGGGGCTCGGAGGCGAACGAGGCCGCAAGCGGCCTAGTCAGGCTGATGCATCGGGCAGTGTTCAGGGCTTATTGCCGGAATCATTCTAACAATCCCGGTATTATTTATATAATGATTTATCATCATGATTTACATATCAAAAACGATATGGATAATTACCCATCACATCTGAAAAATCCGTTCCCGGCTTTGCGTCGCCTCAATTTGAGCCTTTTGCTCACATTCGATTCGCTGATGCAGACACTGAGCGTGACCGAGTCGGCGCTCAGACTACACAAAAGCCAGCCCGCCGTCAGTCGCGAATTGGCCCGCTTGCGCGCGCTGCTGGATGACCCGCTGTTCGTGGTGGTAAAAAAACGGCTGGTGCCGACCGAGCGCGCAATCGATCTGTATCGTGCATCACATCAGGCCCTGACCGCACTGGAAATCGCCGCAGGCAGCGGGCAGCCGTTTAGCCCGGCGTCTCTTACCGGTGTGATCAGTGTTGGCGCTGCTGCCCATATTGAGTTACTGCTGGCCGCCCCATTGACCCTGGCCCTGCAGAAGGCAGCGCCGGGCCTCACGGTCCGCTTTCAGCCCGTACACGGCGATTTTGTGCCAGACGATCTGGATTCAGACAGCATGGATCTGGCGATCGGATTGTTCCAGACGCCGGGTGCCCGGTTTCGACACAAAACGCTATTTGAGGATGAGCGGGTTTGTGTGGTCTCGTCAGCCCACCCACTGGCCCTGCGTGACCAACTGACCTTGGCCGATCTTGCGCAAGTCAAATGGCTGGCGTTCTCCCATATGTATGGCAGGCAGACAAACTTTACCCGGGCGCTCAATGATATTGACTGTGAGATGCCCTTTACTGCCTATGTATCAAATTTCGGGCTGGCTCCACATTTTCTGCTGGAAACAGACTATGCGACTACCATGCCAAAGCGCATCGCCAGCAAGTATCAGCAATATTACGATCTGACGCAAATTCGCCTGCCCGAGATCCTCAGGCAGGCGAACATGGTGATGGTATGGAGTGAGAAGAACGAGCATTCGCAATTGAATCGATGGCTGCGAGAGACAACGGAGCACATCATTGCAGGGTTGTCCGACACTTAAAAAATGCAACGGGATGCTGCTTGCCTGCGGCTGTAAGGATGATCGGTCGTCGCCGATTGGTCATCCCTCAGTAGCCCAGACTGTTCAGCTGGCGCAGGCAACCGGTATGGCCGGCGCTCTTTCCCGGCGTATGGCGACCACTGCAATCAGCAGGCTGGCGATCGGCATCAATGCCGCCACATAGGGAATCCATGGCAGGCCCCCGTCCTGGGCAATGACCATGCCGCCGGCCCATGCGCCCAGCGCATTGCCCAGGTTGAAGGCGGCAATGTTCAGGCTGGAGACCAGACTCTGGTCGGCATTGGTAATTTTTCCCAATACCCACATTTGCAATGGTGCAACGGTGCTGAAAGCCGCTACCCCAAACAGCCCGACGGCAATCACGGCAGCAATCTGATTCTGGTAGGCCCAGGGCATGAGCAGGAGTACCGCAGACAGGGCAAGCA
>Ga0308158_10002234_pt1 | contig 18672 bp, 16 predicted proteins | sample PhyBR2_FD_201038 | JGI IMG/M metagenome (GOLD analysis project Ga0308158, IMG submission 201038) | Phyllosphere microbial communities from UC Gill Tract Community Farm, Albany, California, United States - DLSLB.R2 | ecosystem: Host-associated > Plants > Phyllosphere > Unclassified | place: USA...
GAATACCGACGCGCAAGCGCTGCGTAAAACAGCTGTCGGCCAGACCATTCAGATCGGTAATAACATTACCAAAGGTCTGGGTGCGGGTGCGAATCCGGAAGTAGGCCGTAACTCTGCAGAAGAAGATCGCGAAGCACTGCGGGCTGCGCTGGAAGGGGCAGACATGGTCTTCATCGCAGCAGGCATGGGCGGCGGTACCGGTACCGGTGCAGCACCTGTGGTCGCTGAAGTGGCCAAGGATCTTGGTATCCTGACGGTGGCGGTTGTCACCAAGCCGTTCAACTTCGAAGGCAAAAAGCGCATGGCGTTTGCCGAGCAGGGGATCGCTGAACTCTCTAAGCATGTCGATTCACTGATCACTATTCCAAACGACAAGCTGCTGAAAGTGCTGGGCCGTGGTATCTCCCTGCTGGATGCATTTGGTGCTGCTAACGACGTGCTGAAAGGCGCCGTTCAGGGTATCGCCGAGCTGATTACCCGTCCGGGCCTGATGAACGTCGACTTTGCTGACGTGCGTACTGTGATGTCCGAAATGGGCTATGCGATGATGGGTTCAGGCGTTGCGTGCGGTGAAGATCGTGCGGAAGAAGCGGCTGAAATGGCGATCTCCAGCCCACTGCTGGAAGATATCGACCTGTCAGGCGCGCGTGGCGTGCTGGTCAACATTACTGCGGGCTTCGATCTGCGTCTGGATGAATTTGAGACCGTGGGTAACACTATCCGTGCTTTCGCTTCTGACAACGCGACTGTGGTTATCGGGACCTCGCTGGATCCGGAAATGAATGACGAACTGCGCGTTACTGTGGTAGCAACCGGTATCGGCATGGACAAGCGTCCAGAAATCACGCTGGTCACAAACAAACCAGCCAGTCAGCCAGTGATGGATCATCGTTACCAGCAGCACGGTATGTCACCGCTGCCGCAGGAGCAGAAACCTGCTGCCAAAGTCGTTAACGACCAGGCTGCGCAGTCGAACAAAGAGCCTGACTATCTTGATATTCCGGCCTTTTTACGCAAGCAGGCCGACTAGGATTAACCCTATAATTGGGATTATCCGCTCTTTGTGCTAAAGTGTCTGTCCGCTGGTAAAGTATACTGGCGGTCGGAAAGGTGATACTGCGAGATAATGCGATGATCAAACAAAGGACATTAAAACGTATTGTTCAGGCGACTGGTGTCGGTTTACATACCGGCAAAAAAGTCACGCTGACATTACGCCCTGCGTCGGCTAATACCGGGGTCATCTATCGTCGCACCGACTTGAATCCACCGGTAGATTTTCCGGCTGATGCAAAATACGTGCGCGACACCATGCTAAGTACCTGCCTGGTGAATGATGAAGGCGTGCGTATTTCAACGGTTGAACACCTCAATGCCGCCCTGGCGGGTCTGGGTATTGACAACATTATTGTTGAAGTTGATGCGCCAGAAATCCCGATCATGGATGGTAGCGCAGCACCGTTTATCTATTTGCTGATGGATGCCGGTATCGAGCAGCTCAACAGCGCGAAGAAATTTGTGCGTGTTAAGCAGACCGTGCGTGTGGAAGAGGGTGACAAATGGGCTGAGATCAAACCGTATAACGGTTTCTCGCTTGATTTCACCATTGACTTCAAACACCCGGCTATCGATTCCAGTTCACAGCGCTATGCGATGAACTTCTCTGCTGACGCGTTTGTTCGTCAAATCAGCCGGGCGCGTACATTTGGCTTTATGCGTGAAATCGAATATCTGCAGTCTAAAGGCCTGTGCCTGGGCGGTAGTTTAGATTGTGCGATCGGCCTGGATGATTTCCGCGTACTGAATGAAGAAGGTCTGCGTTTTGAAGACGAGTTTGTCCGTCACAAAATGCTGGACGCGATTGGCGACTTGTTTATGTGTGGTCATAACATCATTGGCGCATTTACTGCGTTCAAATCAGGCCATGCACTAAACAACAAGCTGCTGCAAGCGGTTCTGGCGAAGCAGGAAGCCTGGGAATGGGCAACCTTCGAAGACGAAGCTGAACTGCCAGTGGCATTCAAAGCACCGAATCTGGTTCTGGCTTAACTACCCCAGAACGTGAAACGGCTGGTTATGCTGACACCCTCTCCGGTCAGCGGCACCAGCCGTTTTTTTATTGCCTCCAGTAACACGCCTGAAGACTGCAACCTCGCTCGCAACGCATTGTCTGTTCTGCTGAATTGCTGAACAATCACACACCTTTTCTCACGCCGCCACTTTAATCCCAGGTGTGGATGCCCCACATTAATGTTACTATCTGTGGCGCTTTTACAGGCCGAAATCCGTTGCGGCTCGCGGCGGGTACACGAAAACAAAAGCGCAACAGAGCGTGCGATGGAAAGGTTGTGATCGGGATTCTTCTGCGCTGGCGACAATTAGGTAGACGCTACTTCTGGCCTCATCTCCTGTTAGGGATGGTAGCGGCCAGCTTTGGCCTGCCGGCCTGTGCGCAAAGCTCTGAACTCAACGCGTCGTCTGAATCGCCAGCCAGCAGCCTCTTTCTTGGCAATGCCACACGTTTTGATCACTTAATCCGGCTTCAGGAAGCATCCCGGCGCCCGAGCTTCAGCGTGGATTACTGGCATCAGCACGCCATCCGCACCGTTATTCGTCACCTCTCTTTCACGTTGTCGCCCCAGGCGCAGGCGGAGCAACAACAGTTACCGCTGGCGGCCCAAAAGCTGGCGCTGATCGACTCGCTGCATAATTTACTGACATCACATTCTGCGCAACATACCTCTTCGCAGCAGATGACAACACCGCCTCTCTTCAAGGTCGTTACCCGCTCATGGGTAGAATGGCATGCCCGCGTGCATGGCATTCGCGCCGGACCCACCCGATTGTTCTGCTAATAGTATTGGTTCTACTCACTCTTTTTAGATTTCGCAGCCCGGAATGCCCCGGCTGAATTGAGAATATATTTATTATGTTTAGCAAAATATTAACCAAGGTTTTTGGTAGCAGTAACGATCGTACACTGCGTCGTATGCGCAAAGTGGTGGACGTCATCAATAAGATGGAGCCCGATTTTGAGAAGCTCACTGACGATGAATTGAAAGCCAAAACCGACCTGTTCCGCGAGCGCCTGAAAAAAGGTGAAACGCTGGAAAGTCTGATCCCGGAAGCGTTCGCGACCGTGCGTGAGGCGAGTAAACGTGTGTTCGGAATGCGTCACTTCGACGTGCAGCTGATCGGTGGCATGGTGCTGAACGACCGCTGCATTGCTGAGATGCGTACCGGTGAAGGTAAAACACTGACCGCAACGCTGCCAGCCTACCTGAATGCGCTGTCCGGCAAAGGCGTTCACGTGGTTACCGTCAACGACTATCTGGCACAGCGTGATGCGGAAAATAACCGTCCACTGTTTGAGTTCCTGGGTTTAAGCATTGGTATCAACATGTCGGGCCTGCCGGCTGTGGCGAAGCGTGAAGCTTACGCAGCAGACATCACCTACGGTACCAACAACGAATATGGCTTCGACTACCTGCGCGACAACATGGCTTTCAGCCCGGAAGAGCGCGTACAGCGTAAACTTCATTATGCGCTGGTGGATGAGGTCGACTCCATCCTGATCGATGAAGCGCGTACGCCTTTAATCATCTCCGGTCCGGCAGAAGACAGTTCTGATCTCTACACCAAAGTTAACAAGATCATCCCTCATCTGGTTCGCCAGGATAAAGAAGATACTGAAACCCATCAGGGCGAAGGCGACTTCTGGATCGATGAGAAAGCGCGTCAGGCGCACATGTCTGAGCGCGGTCTGGTAAAAGTGGAAGAGCTCCTGGTCAGCCAGGGCATCATGGAAGCGGGCGAGTCACTCTACTCACCGACCAACATCATGCTGATGCACCACGTCACTGCAGCACTGCGTGCGCACGCACTCTTTACCCGCGATGTTGATTACATCGTTAAAGATGGTGAAGTTGTGATCGTTGATGAACACACCGGCCGTACCATGCAGGGGCGTCGCTGGTCAGATGGCCTGCATCAGGCGATTGAAGCCAAAGAAGGCGTAGAGATTCAGAATGAGAACCAGACGCTGGCCTCTATCACCTTCCAGAACTACTTCCGTATTTACGAGAAGCTGGCCGGTATGACCGGTACTGCGGATACCGAAGCGTTCGAATTCAGCTCCATTTACAAGCTCGATACCATTGTCGTGCCGACTAACCGTCCAATGGTGCGTAAAGATCTGGCTGACCTGGTCTACATGACTGAGAAAGAGAAGATCGATGCGATTATCGAAGATATCCGTGAGCGCACAGCCAATGGCCAGCCGGTGCTGGTGGGGACCATCTCGATTGAAAAATCAGAAGTGGTTTCTAACGAACTGACCCGAGCCGGTATTAAACATAACGTCCTGAACGCCAAATTCCATGCCCGCGAAGCGGATATTGTTGCGCAGGCTGGTCAGCCAGGCGCGGTCACTATCGCGACCAACATGGCAGGACGTGGTACGGACATTATGCTGGGTGGTAGCTGGCATGCTGAAGTGGAAGAGCTGGAGGAGCCGACTGAAGCGCAAATCCAGGAGATTAAAGCGGCCTGGCAGATTCGTCATGATGCGGTTCTGGCGTCAGGGGGTTTGCACATCGTGGGTACTGAGCGTCACGAATCCCGTCGAATCGATAACCAGCTGCGTGGTCGTGCAGGCCGTCAGGGTGATGCCGGTTCTTCACGCTTCTACCTGTCAATGGAAGATGCGCTGATGCGTATTTTCGCCTCAGACCGCGTGTCGAATATGATGCGTAAACTGGGCATGAAGCCAGGTGAAGCGATTGAGCATCCGTGGGTGACGAAAGCAATTGCCAACGCACAGCGTAAAGTTGAAAGCCGTAACTTCGATATTCGTAAGCAACTGCTGGAGTATGATGATGTGGCTAATGACCAGCGTCGCGCCATCTACAGTCAGCGTAATGAGCTGCTGGATGTGTCTGACGTTAGCGAAACCATCAACAGCATTCGCCACGATGTCTACAAAGCCACTATCGATACCTACATTCCGCCACAGTCGCTGGAAGAAATGTGGGACGTGCCAGGCCTGGAAGAGCGTCTGCGTACTGACTTCGATCTGAACCTGCCGATAGCAGAGTGGCTGGATAAAGAGCCTGACCTGCATGAAGAAGTGCTGCGAGAGCGCATCATGACTCATGCCATGGAAAGCTATGCAGAGAAAGAAGAGATCGTTGGCGCGGAAATGATGCGCAACTTCGAAAAAGGCGTGATGTTGCAGACGCTGGATTCGTTGTGGAAAGAGCATCTGGCAGCGATGGACTATCTGCGTCAGGGCATCCATCTGCGCGGCTATGCGCAGAAAGATCCGAAGCAGGAGTACAAGCGTGAATCCTTCGCCATGTTCGCTGCAATGCTTGAATCACTGAAATATGAAGTGATCAGTACGCTAAGCAAGGTGCAGGTGCGTATGCCTGAAGAAGTTGAAGCGATGGAGCAACAGCGTCGTGAAGAAGCTGAACGTCTGGCACAGCAACAGCAGCTGAGCCATGTAGAAGAAGATCTGCTGGCAGAAGAGCCTGTGTCGGAGCAGAGTGGCGAACGCAAAGTGGGCCGCAACGATCCCTGCCCATGTGGTTCCGGTAAAAAGTTTAAGCAGTGTCATGGCCGCATCGCCTGAGACTGAATGCAGATAAAAAAGGAGCCGCTGGCTCCTTTTTTTATGGTTCTGGCCAGCGCAGTGTGCACACCAGCGCTGAGCTAAAGCGGTTAACTTCCGCGACTGCATGCTCTAAAATCAGCCTTCATTCATCTATTACTACCGGATAGTTTCCATGAAGCACCTGCAGGTTGCAGTTGGCATCATTCGCAATGCCAATAAACAAATTTTCCTTGCCCAGCGCGCGGCGACCTCTTACATGGCGAATAAGTGGGAGTTTCCTGGCGGTAAGATCGAAGCGGGCGAAAGCGCCGAACAGGGACTGATAAGGGAGCTACACGAAGAGACCGGCATTGACGTCACCGAGGCTCGCCCGATTGGTCATGCAGACCACAGTTATGACGATCTGCGCGTGACGCTGCACTTCTTTCTGGTTGAAGGGTGGAAAGGAGAACCCTGGGGCAAAGAGGGTCAGCCGCAGCGCTGGGTTGATCAGCATTCGCTGGTGGCAGAAGAGTTTCCGCCCGCAAATCATCAGCTGATTGCGCGTCTGATCGCTGGCGAACTCTGAGTGGATGGGGCAGCACGCCCCATACTGCTATCAACGATCTTCTTCACTCCAGTTGTCACTGTCATTCATATCGTCGCTGCTGGGAATACGTTTCTCTTCTGCAGCCCACTCACCTAAATCGATAAGCTGACAGCGCTTGCTGCAAAAGGGGCGCCACGGGCTGAGCTCATCCCAGATCACATCTTTGCCGCACTGGGGACAGGAAACGGTCATCACTTCTTGCTGCATGTTTACCTCTAACAACAGGCCAGTTGGAAGTTAAGGCGGGCCGGAACTTCACCGCGCTCACTATCAAGTGGCATAAAACGAATGGCGTAGCGGCTTTTATGTCCGGACACCTGTGGATAGAGCGCATCGTCCAGCGACAGCTGTAGTCGCAGCAGATCGGCACCCTCGGCATTATCCTGATAAAAACCATTGAGACTGGTCTGCATGTGGAACGCGCCGGACTGGCGGATCAAATCCAGTATCATCGCCAGCGCATGATGCATTGGCTCCAGCGTATACATCCAGGCCTCGACCTGCGCATCGCGTGTTTCCTGCGGCAGGTGAAGCCAGATGTGCAGGCCCGGTAAATCAAAGCTGCAGCAGCCGCCAGGGATGCTCAGCCGCTGGCGCACCAAAGCAATCAGACGATCCTCGCGGAGTTGCTGGCCCATACGCGGCGCATTCATTAACTGCGTTGACTGAATTTTGAGTTTATCACGCAGGGCATCCACCAGCGTCATGTCGACACCGGGCACATCAGCCCAGGCGCGTAGCTTTTGCTGCTGACGCTCCAGCTCTTTTAACAGTTCTGTCCGCATATCGCCGCGCTCGAAAATATCGAGCAACTCGCCAATCAGGCGAAAAAAGGTCAGCGCATTAACGGTTTTATCCAGTGGAGTCGTTTCATCTAACTGATTAATCAAAAACTCAACCCGTAACCAGGTTCGCATTTTTTCATTCAGTGGGTGTTCAAACAGAACGGGTGTGCTCATGGTATTAATCCTGTTTCGTTGCCGCCAGCCTGAGATAGCGCTGATGGAGTTCGGCAACCTGTGGCAAGGCGTCGTCGGGCTCACCACTGTTATCAATAATATCATCGGCACAGGCGAGGCGCTGCTGGCGCGTAGCCTGTGCGGCAAGAATACGTTTCGCCTGATCGGTGGAAAGATGGTCACGCTGCTGAGTCCGCGCTAACTGCGTTGCCTCATCGACATCCACCACCAGTACCCGATCAGCCTGGTGCTGTAACTGATTTTCCACCAGTAATGGCACCACCCAGAGCACATAAGGTGAGGTGGCCTGGGCGATCAGTTGTCGTGTCCGGGCGTTTATCAGCGGATGGAGCAGCGCGTTTAGCCAGCTTTTCTCTTCCGGCTGCTGGAAAATAATGTCGCGAAGTCGGGCACGATCAAGTATCCCCTGTTTTGTCACTATAGACGCACCATAGCGCGCCTGAATGGCTTGCAAAGCGGGCGTGCCTGGTTCAACAACTTCACGGGCGATCAGGTCAGCATCAATAATTTCCACGCCAGACGCAGCGAATGCCTGGGCAATCGTACTCTTTCCACTGCCGATTCCCCCTGTAAGCGCGACGATATAGGGCATGTTTCTCACCTGACTTCTTTTTTGGCATGAGTTCAGGGTAATGATCTGGTTAAAAAACGCAAAAATGCGCGTCAGATCACACCGATAAAGCACAACTAAATTTAAAGGATTGTAGCGTAAATAAAGTGAAATTCGCAGTCTTGTCGTGCAGCGAGAGGCGCGTATCATAACGCCACTGGAGCTGTGCTTACTTCGTGAACGACGATTCGTTGCCACTTACCAGGACACTGTTTATGCGTATTGAAGAAGATCTGAAACTGGGCTTTAAAGATGTATTAATCCGCCCCAAACGCTCCACGCTGCAAAGTCGCTCACAGGTTGAGCTGGAACGCAGCTTTACCTTCAGACACTCGGGCCTGAGCTGGAGCGGCGTACCCATCATCGCCGCCAACATGGATACCGTCGGCACATTTTCGATGGCCGAGGCGCTCGCCAGCTTCAATATCCTCACGGCCGTCCACAAGCATTACAGCGTAGATGACTGGCGCGCGTTTATTCAGCGGATACCTGCATCGGTACTGAAACATGTGATGGTTTCAACCGGCACCTCAGAGGCCGATCTTAATAAACTGGTCGCGATTATGGCCCTGTCAGACGATTTGCAGTTTATCTGTATCGACGTTGCCAACGGTTATTCACAGCATTTCGTCGATTTTCTGCAGCGCGCGCGTGAAACCTTCCCGGCTAAAACCATCTGTGCCGGTAACGTGGTCACCGGCGAAATGGTGGAAGAACTGATCCTCTCCGGTGCGGATATCGTCAAAGTCGGCATTGGTCCGGGATCGGTCTGCACAACCCGTGTAAAAACCGGCGTAGGTTATCCGCAACTTTCTGCCGTCATTGAGTGTGCCGATGCTGCGCATGGCTTAAGCGGACAGATTGTCAGCGATGGTGGCTGTTCTGTGCCGGGCGATATCGCCAAAGCCTTTGGCGGCGGCGCAGACTTTGTGATGCTCGGTGGCATGCTGGCGGCGCATGATGAGTGTGAAGGGCAGGTCGTTGAAGAGAATGGCGAAAGTTTTATGCTCTTTTACGGCATGAGTTCCGAATCAGCGATGAAGCGTCACGTCGGTGGTGTTGCCCAATATCGTGCCGCAGAAGGTAAAACGGTGAAACTGCCATTGCGGGGTCCGGTTGCTGACACCGCGCGCGATATTCTGGGTGGGCTGCGATCTGCCTGTACTTACGTAGGGGCAGAGCGACTGAAAGAGCTGACCAAGCGCACGACCTTTATCCGGGTTAACGAGCAGGAGAACCGTGTTTTCAACCGATAGTCATGTGGGGCGCTGCGTGCGCCCTTTAATGCATCGCATCACCCAGCCCGAACACGGGTAAATACATCGCAATCACCAGCGTGCCGACAATGCCGCCAATCACCACCATCATCATCGGTTCCAGTGAAGCTGCCAGTGCGTCAGCGCGCTCTCGCGTTTCTGCCTCGTGCCATTCCGCCAGTCTTGCCAGCATTAAATCCAGAGCGCCCGCCTCTTCCCCGACCCGAATCAACTGCCCACATAAGGGTGTGAACAACGGATGATGCATCAGAGCCTGATGCAGAGGACTTCCCTGCGCAATGTGCTGCTGTAGCCCTGCCATCGCTTCCCGCCACAGCAATGAGGAGAGCGTCACTTCAACGGCTGCCAGCCCCTGTAACAGGGTTAATCCGGCGCGCTGCGTGAGATTCAGAATGGTATAGATCTGCGTCAGTTGAGTGCCGCGCCACAATCCGGAAAGCAGCGGGATGCGCAGAAAAAGTGCCTGCTCACGACGTTGCCAGTCCGCAGAACGTTGCCGCAGCTGATGCCAGCCAACCAGCATAAGTGAAACGCCAAAGGCTAACACGCCTCCCCATTCCTGAAGCGCCGCTGATAACTGCATTACCGCTGCTGTAAAAGCGGGCAGGGGCGCATCAAAGGAGTCATAAACCGCAACGAACTCCGGCAGCACGAACAGTAGCATGCCGCAGGTGACTGCCATCGCCACCAGCAAAATGAACAAGGGATAGCGCAGCGCCTTTGCCACCTGATGCCATAACTGCTGCTGGCGAATCTGCTGCTGGGCAAGCTCGCTGCAACAGACGTCCAGCTGACCGGTCAGTTCACCTACCTCCATCAGGGCCGGATAGAGCGCCGGAAAGATCTGCGGCCATTCACGCAATGCCTGGGAAAAAGATGCACCGCTGAGTACCCGATGATGCAGAGCAAGCATCAGGGCGCGCCAGCCCGCATGCGGATGGCCCTCCGCCAGCAAAGCCAGGCTCTCTGCCAGCGGCAGGCCCGCTTTGAGCAGGGTAGCCAGCTGGCGAATCAGATCGGTTTTGTGCTGCCACTTCCAGTCACCCTGACGCCAGACTTTCTCCTGTTTCCAGCTCACTGGCAGAAGATCGCGCTGCGCCAGCATCAGCAGCAGGTTGTCACTGTCGACAGCCAGTAGCTGACCACTGCATAACTGACCCTGACTATTGACCGCCTGCCAGATGAATAAAGCCGCATTAGCCATCGTCCAGCCCAATCACCCGTTGCATCTCTTCCAGCGAAGTATCGCCCCGGCTTACCGCCTCGAGGCCGGAAACCAGCAGGGTGCGCAATCCCTGCTGTTTCGCCAGAGTGAGCAGATTCTCCAGCGGCATCTCGGCCGCAATCGCATTTTGCAGCCTGGCATTGATCGGCAGCAGTTCAAACAGCGCCAGCCGGCCAAAATAGCCGGAAAAGCAGTGGTCACAGCCGGGCGCCCGCCAGGTTTGCAAGGTGCCCGGCCAGAGTTCTGCAGGATAGTGCGCCACCGCCTGGGCAGGCTGACGGCAATGGGGGCAGAGACGTCGGACCAAACGCTGAGCAACGATCAGTTTCAGGGCCGGTCCCAGCAGATAACCCGGAATCCCCATCTGCCGCAGCCGGGTCAGCGTTTCGGCGGTGGAGTTGGTGTGCAGCGTCGACAGCACCAGGTGCCCTGTCTGCGCCGCTTTAACGGCAATCTCTGCCGTTTCGGCATCGCGGATCTCGCCCACCATGATTACATCCGGATCCTGTCTCAGCAGCGCCCGCAGAACGCGGTTAAAATCGAGGCCGTTTTTGCTATGGATCTGCGTCTGGTTAATGCCGGGCAGCGGGATCTCAATCGGATCTTCAACGCTGCACAGATTTTTTTCCGGCTTATTCAGGGCGCTGAGTCCGCTGTAGAGCGTAAACGTCTTACCGCTGCCGGTGGGGCCGGTCACCAGGATCAGACCCTGCGGCTGGGACAGCGCGGCGCAGAACAGGCGTAACTGCGCCGCGGGTAAGCCAAGCTTATCCAGTGACAGGGCCGCGCTTTCGCTTTGCAGCAGCCGGACTACCGCTTTTTCACCGCCGTAGACGGGTAAAGTCGCCAGGCGAAACGAGGCGGGTTTACCGGCGATTTCCATGCTGAACTGGCCATCCTGTGGTAACCGGCGTTCAGCGATATCCAGCCCGCCGAGGATCTTCAGTCGTGCCAGCAGCGCCGCAGGCTGAGTGGCAGGCAGTGAAGAGAGCGGATGCAGTACGCCGTCGATGCGCAGTCGCACGCGCAGGCCATCGCGGCAGGGTTCGATATGCACATCGGAGGCGCGCCTCTCCATTGCCTGACGCAGGATCAACTGTGTAGCCTCAATCGCTGACTCTGCGGGTGCCTCTTCACGCGCCACCCGTGGTGTGTCAGTGTGCTGAAGCTGGTCGAGCCGGGCCTGTGGCCAGCATTCGATCTCAATCTGACACTGGCTGGCAAAATGGAGCGCTTCAGCCAGCCCCGGTGGTACGCTCTCCGCGACGGCAACACGCAGCTGGCTGACGTCGTGGTGCAGAACCAGAGCGCGGTAGCGCTGACACAATGTCGCGATCGCCTCATCAGGCTTGCTCATCGCTGGCTCCTTTATCCGCAAAGCGGAACTGCGCCAGGCAATTGTCGCGCAGGCTATTGTTGCTGCTGTTACAGCTGCGTTGCCAGCTGATACCGCCATCGACGCTGTTCCAGATCGGCAGCATTTCAACGCTCAGGCCATTGAGGCTCTCCTGACCTGTCAGCGTAATCATCCCACTGGCCACACTCAGTGCCGAGACATAGCGCGATCCTCGGGCTGCCGGAATCCCGGCCTCTCCGGCCTGACACTGGGTCGGGCCGCCGCGCTCCATGGCGCAAAGTTCTACCGCCGTTTTATAGGGCACCATCGTTTGCAGCATGTCGGTGAGTGCCGCGCGCTGCAGATAATTTTGATAAGCGGGCAGGCCTATAGCACTTAATATCGCCACAATGCCGACCACAATCATTAGTTCAACCAGCGTAAATCCACGTTGATAATTCATCACATCGCCTCCTGATTTAAGAAGGCGACAGGTTAAAAACCGGGGGCAATGAAAGACAGCCAGAGATCAGCAGACTGGAAGGCGGGATATGGAGAAATTTCAGCATTGCAGCGCAGTCGAAACTGCGCCGGAAGCGGGATCGCAAAATCGCCGTGTCAGGCTACGGCGAGGCAGGCTACATTTGTCTGAAACGCATCGAAAGGTCCAGCGCCCGCACATGCTTGGTCAGCGCGCCAACCGATACGTAGTCCACGCCGGTCAGAGCGATCTGCGGCAGGGTGGTTTCGGTCACGTTGCCGGAAACCTCCAGCAGCGTCCTTCCCTGATTGAGTTCGACAGCTTCACGCATCGCTTCCAGGCTGAAGTTATCCAGCATCACGATGTCGGCTTCGGCCTCCAGCGCCTGACGTAACTCCTCCAGGGATTCCACCTCAACTTCAACCGGCACATCGGGCTGCAGCCATTGGGCTCTTTCCACCGCCTGAGCAATCGATCCGCTGGCAATAATATGGTTCTCTTTGATCAGATAAGCGTCAGAGAGGCCCAGCCGATGATTGTTACCGCCGCCGCACAGCACGGCATATTTCAGCGCAGTCCGGAGTCCGGGCAGGGTTTTGCGCGTATCCAGCAGTTGCGTCTTGCTTCCCGCCAGCAGCGCGACATAGCGGCTGACTTCGGTGGCAACCCCCGAGAGCGTCTGCACAAAATTAAGCGCCGTACGTTCGGCGGTCAGCAGCAGGCGAGCAGGACCACTGATTTCAAACAGCAGCTGGTCAGCTTTGATCTGATCGCCATCTTCGACATGCCAGTTCAGAGTGACGTGTGAGCCGAGCTGAATAAACACCTCTTCCACCCAGCGTTTACCACAGAAAACACCGGCTTCACGGGTGATGACCTGCGCATGGGCCAGGGTATCGGCGGGCAACAACTGCGCGGTAATATCGCGGTCAGCGTCAATCTCACCACCAAGATCCTCTTTTAACGCCAGTGCAACGGCATCCGGGATGTCGCTTTCAATGCGTTTAATCAGTGCCTGATGGCGGCTGTCGGGATCATAACCACGAGATGACATAGGTGTTTTACTCCAGAAACGGAAATGGCAGAGGCGGTCACAATAGCCTGAACCGCCGTCAGGTTCCAGCAACGAATAGCATTTTGTTTAGTATCCTTAACATGCAGTGATTTAATCTCATCAGACTGACACACTAAGAGGCAAGAATCCTTTATTATTCATGCTATTCTCAGCCTGGTGAAACAAGGAAACCGGTATGAAAATTAAACAGGGCTGGCTGACCGGTGTGCGTCATGTGCCGTCAACGCATTGCAATGAGCGGCCTGATAATGAGGCACCTTCACTGCTGGTGATTCACAATATCAGCCTGCCACCCGGTGAATTTGGCGGGCCATGGATCGACAAACTGTTCACCGGTACCCTACCGCCGGATGCCCATCCCTATTTTGCGGATATCGCCGCGCTGAAAGTGGCGGCACACTGCCTGATTCGCCGTGATGGGGAGATCGTGCAGTATGTCCCCTTTGACAAACGCGCCTGGCATGCGGGCGTTTCGCAGTTTGAAGGACGTGAAAACTGCAACGATTTTTCCATCGGTATTGAGCTGGAAGGAACTGACAGCGAGCCATATAGCGAGGCGCAATATCGGGCCCTGCAGCAGGTAACCCGATTGCTGCTGCAACACTATCCGGTAACGCCTTCACGTATCACGGGGCACAGCGACATCGCGCCGGTACGTAAAACCGATCCCGGACCTGCTTTTGACTGGGACTACTACAAACAGCTGTTAACGCAGCAAAAATCCTGATTTTTGCGGAGTCAGTATGACGTTGTTTACCTTGTTGTTGGTTTTAGGCTGGGAGCGCCTGTTCAAACTGGGCGAGCACTGGCAGCTCGAACACCGGCTGGAGCCGATCTTTCGCCATCGTCGACATTTCTCCATGATGCGCACCCTCCTGATGACCGTGCTGGCGATGGCGCTGACTGCGTTGGTGGTCTGGAGTCTGAAAGGGCTGCTCTTTGGCGTGCTGCAACTCCTGTTCTGGATCGTTGCCGGACTGCTCTGCATTGGTGCCGGTTCAGTGCGCAGGCACTACCATAGCTACCTGAAAGCAGCCAGTCATGACGACGACGCTGCGCATCAGGCGATGGCGGCTGAGCTGACGTTGATTCATGGCGTGCCGGTGGAATGTAGCGAGCGCGAGTTCCTGCGCGAACTGCAGAATGCGCTCATCTGGATAAACTTCCGCTTCTATCTCGCCCCGATGTTCTGGCTGGTGGTGGGGGGGCCGTGGGGACCGGTGCTGCTGGTGGGTTACGCGTTTCTGCGTGCCTGGCAAGGCTGGCTGGCAAAGCACGGCACCCCGATGGCGCGTGCGCAATCGGGCGTAGATGCGATTCTGCACCTTCTCGACTGGATCCCGGTGCGGCTGGCGGGTGTGGCTTACGCGTTGCTGGGCCACGGCGAAAAGGCGCTGCCCGCGTGGTTTGCTTCGCTGACCGATCGTCACCGTTCTCAGTATCAGGTGCTGACGACGCTGGCACAGTTCTCCCTGTCGCGCGATCCGCACACTGATAAAGTAGAAACGCCACGGGTTGCCGTGGCGTTAGCGAAAAAGACCTCACTGGTACTGGTGGTTGCCGTCGCGTTGCTGACGATTTACGGCACGCTGGTGTAATCGGCAGGTGGCACGCCGAAATCGGGCGTGCCATCTTCCCGCCAGCTGAAATATTTCAGTCGGGTGTGGCGGTTCGGATCCCACAACGGATCCCCTTCAATTTCAGTGTAGTTACGTGCGTGGTAAACCAGCACGTCGCGGCCCGCCTCATCCTGAGTAAAGCTGTTGTGTCCCGGCCCATACTGATGGTTATCCCAGCTGGACACAAACACCGGCCGGGCAGATTTCTGCCAGGCTGCAACATCAAGCGGGTCAGCGTCAGCAGCAATCGACAATATCCCCAGACAATAATTTTCATCCGTGGCGCTGGCGGAATAGGTCACAAACAGCCGCTCGCCATGACGGATGACCGCCGGACCTTCATTAACGCTAAATCCTGCACACTCCCACTCATATTCTGGCCGGCTCAGCATTACCGGCGTGCCTTTCAGCGTCCAGGGATTCAGCAACTCGGCCAGGTAGAGATTAGAGTTGCCGGGAATCACTGGATCTTTTTGCGCCCAGAGATACCAGTTTTTGCCCTGATGCACAAAGTGAGTGGCATCCAGTGAGAAGCTGTCAAACTGACTGAATACACGGCGGCATGGCTGCCATTCGCCCTGCAACGGATCTGCCGCCTCACACACCAGCGCATACATCCGATGCTGAAACAGTCCTTCTTTGATCTCCCGCGTCGGCGCTGCGGCGAAATAGATAACCCACTGGCCGTCAATGTAGTGCAACTCGGGTGCCCAGATTAACTCGCTGCAGGGGCCGCTATCAGGCTTGTGCCAGACTACCACCGGCTCGGCGCTGCGCAGGCCAGCCAGCGTTGTGGCGCGTCGGATCTCCAGCCGATCATACTCCGGTACGGATGCAACAAAGTAGTAGTGCTGTTCATGGCGCAGAATAAAAGGGTCGGCGCGCTGCTCAATAAAAGGATTTGGCAAAATTGCGGTCATTTTAGGTCTCCTGTTGGCGTGGCAGCACCGTCGCGCAGGCGAACAGTCTGTAAGTCCCTGAAGTTTTCGCGGCGCAACGCGAGATCCTGCTGGATGGTAATCATCATTTTGCGGTCGACCTTCATCAGTCGCACCACACCGGCGGTAATCAGATAGCCGACGCCCGGAATAATGGTGAAGAGCAGCATGATGCCGTTAATCGCCTCCGGGGATTGCTGTTTAGCGCCCGCATTGTAGCCATAGATCGACAGCAGAAAGCCGACCATCGCACCGGCTACTGCCAGTCCCACCTTCAGGAAGAACAGGTTGCCGGAAAAGCTGATACCCGTGATGCGCTTGCCGGTTTTCCATTCCCCGTAGTCATCCACATCCGCCATCAGAGACCAGTGCAGCGGAGAGGGAATCTGATGCAGGATATTCAGCACAAAGTAGGCGACCACTACCATCACGGTAGCGTGAGGATCGATCCAGTAGAAGCCGCTGGAGAAGAGCGCCAGCGCGATATTCGTCCAGAAGAAGACTTTGAGTTTGCACCAGCGATCGGTGAGCAGTTTCGCCAGTGTGCTGCCGACCATCATGCCAATCACACCCAGGCTGATAAACAGCGTGGCGAAGTGAGTGGATTGTCCCATGACCCAGGTGACGTAATACATGGTGGCCGCCATGCGGATGAAGCCGGGGCAGACGTTGCAGAAGGTCAGTAGCAGAATGCGTACCCACTGGTCATTCTTCCAGACGTCACGCAGATCTTTTTTCAGGTCATCATTGCTGGGCACGGCAGGGCGGATACGTTCACGTACCGTGGCAAAGCAGAACAGAAACATCGCCAGGCCAATGGTTGCCAGCACAGCCATTGCCATCTGGTAGCCACGCGCTTTGTCTTCGCCACCAAACCACTCGGCCATCGGCAGTAGTGACAAAGAGAGGATCAGCGTGGCGATGCCGACCATGACGAAGCGGTATGACTGGCAGGAGACGCGTTCACCGGGATCGTTGGTTATTACACCACCCAGTGAACAGTAAGGAATGTTAATCGCGGTGTAGGTCAGCGACATCAGGAAGTAGGTGACGAACGCCCAAATCACCTTGTTGTGGTAGGTCCAGTCTGGCGTAGTGAACATCAGAACGCTGAACAAGACATACGGAACGGAAACCCACAGCAGCCAGGGACGAAAACGGCCCCAGCGACTCTGGGTGCGATCGGCGATAGCGCCCATAATCGGATCGGTGACCGCATCCACCACCCTGACCGAGAGCAGCAGGGTGCCCACCAGTGCCGGGGCCAGACCGAATACATCGGTATAGAAGTAGTTCAGGAACAGCATGATGGCACCGCCAATCATGTTGCATCCGGCATCACCCATGCCATATCCCAGTTTTTCCCGAAACGGGAGGGCTGTACCTTTCATGGTTTTCTCCTGCGCATCCAGTGTGAACAGGAATTATTGCGAGCAAATCAGCGAGATGAACGGGAGTAATTCGTTATGAAGATGGACAAAACAGGTGCGCGGAGAGAAGTGTGAACTGGATCGGGGCAGATAAGGCGTGCAGGTTGGTGCAGGAACGTGCTGCAACCCCTTTGGAGGGTCGCAGCACGCAGTCAGGCATCAGGCTTTCTGTGTCTGGTTCTTGATAAAGTAACCCACACCCAGAATCACCAGCCAGACCGGAATCAGCCAGACAGAGATCGCCATGCCCGGCGTGGTCGCCATCAGTACCAGAATCCCTGCCAGGAAGATCAGGCAAATCCAGTTACCCGCCGGATAGAGCAGCGCTTTAAAGCGGGTGGTGACGCCCTGCTGATCTTTCTTACGACGGAACTTAAGGTGCGCCAGGCTGATCATCGCCCAGTTGATGACCAGCGCTGAGACCACCAGCGACATCAGCAGGCCAAACGCTTCGCCTGGCATCAGGTAGTTGATCAGGACGCACAGCGCAGTGGCGACAGCAGAGACCAGAATCGTTAACACCGGTACACCGCGACGATCGACTTTCAGCAGTGCTTTCGGCGCATTGCCCTGCTGTGCCAGACCAAACAACATGCGGCTGTTACAGTAAACGCAGCTGTTATAGACCGACAGGGCAGCCGTCAGGATCACCACGTTGAGCGCATTCGCCACCATGGCATCGCCCAGTTCGTGGAAGATAAAGACAAACGGACTGACTTCTGAGGTGACGCGGGTCCAGGGCATCAGTGACAGCAGCACTGCCAGCGAACCAATGTAGAAAATCAGGATTCGCCACAGCACCTGGTTGGTCGCTTTGGGAATGCTTACTTCCGGATTATCTGCTTCAGCTGCGGTGATACCCACCAGCTCCAGCCCCCCAAAGGAGAACATGATAATCGCCATGACGGTGACCAGACCGCCGATGCCATGCGGGAAGAAGCCGCCCTGTTCCCACAGGTTGCGCACTGTCGCCTGCGGACCGGCATGACCGCTGAACAGCAGCCAGCCGCCGAACAGGATCATGCCAATGACCGCAACCACTTTAATGATGGCGAACCAGAATTCCATCTCACCGAACACTTTTACGTTGGTCAGGTTGATGGCATTGATCATCACGAAGAAGATGGCGGCCGACGCCCAGGTCGGGAAGTCAGGCCACCAGAACTGGACATATTTGCCGACGGCGGTGAGTTCCGCCATGGCAACCAGCACATAGAGCACCCAGTAGTTCCAGCCCGAGGCGAAGCCTGCAAAGTTGCCCCAGTATTTATAGGCAAAGTGGCTGAAGCTGCCAGCAACCGGCTCTTCCACGACCATCTCACCCAGCTGGCGCATGATTAAAAAGGCAATAAAACCGGCAATCGCATAACCCAGAATTACGGCCGGTCCGGCGGATTCAATGACCGATGCACTGCCCAGAAACAGGCCGGTTCCCACTGCACCACCCAGCGCGATGAGCTGAATATGGCGGTTCTTGAGACCACGTTTCAGCGCT
>Ga0308158_10002235_pt1 | contig 18668 bp, 12 predicted proteins | sample PhyBR2_FD_201038 | JGI IMG/M metagenome (GOLD analysis project Ga0308158, IMG submission 201038) | Phyllosphere microbial communities from UC Gill Tract Community Farm, Albany, California, United States - DLSLB.R2 | ecosystem: Host-associated > Plants > Phyllosphere > Unclassified | place: USA...
ACAGCGAGATGCTCTGCTTCTCGCCGTCGATGACCCAGTCGGCATTGAAGATCTTGTGGCGGCAGTGCTCCGAGTTCGCCTGGGCGAACATCATCAGCTCGACGTCGGTCGGGTTGCGCTGCGCCTTCGTGAAGGCATCGTTCAGGTAATCGACTTCGTCGTCCGACATCGCCAGACCGAGTTCGGTGTTGGCGCGCACCAGTGCGGCGCGGCCAAGACCCAGCACGTCGATGCTCTCGAGCTGCTTGCCCTCGAGTTCATTGAACAGGTGCTGCGCGTCGTCGGCGTTGCGCAGGACGGTATCGGTCATGCGGTCGTGCAGCAGGCCGATGACCGCCTGCAGCTCGTCGTCCGCCAGCTTCTTGGGCGCGCCGAAGCTGCTGCCCAGGATGCCGGTCTTGAGCACGACGGTGTAGCCGATGCCGCGCTCGATGCGGTGGACATGGCCCATGCCGCAGTTGCGCGCGATATCGGTCGCTTTCGAGGCCCACGGTGAAATGGTGCCCAGGCGCGGGATGACGAAGAATGCTTCGGTCACGCCTTCGTACAGGGTCTCCGGCGCAGGCTCGCCATAGGTGAGCATGGCCGACAGGCGCGACGTATCGTCGATGGACAAAGGCGCGCTGGTGTCGATGAAATGGTAGAAACGGCCCTGGACAGCGGCGATCGACGGGGCGACAGCTTGCAGTTGGCTCAGGAGGCGTTGGCTACGGAAGGCGGACAGGGCATTGGAACCCGGCAGAATCAACATGGCTTGGACAGTCGGTTGATGCAGCGTCGCTGCTAGGGTGGAAGATAGGCCGGTATTATACAGCCTCGCCCCTCTGGCCGGGCCGCCATCGGCGACCGTCTGGCCCCCCGCGCATGCAGCGCACCGGTTTCCTTGATCGATTCGGCACTTGCCGGTATCTTAACGGTGGACAATCTTGCGATGTGCGCCGTCCGGCGTACACGGCCAGAGCAGACGAGAGCGACGAAAGCGACGATGCAAGAAAACGCGAACCTGGCGGTGCTGGTAGTCGATCCCAATCCGGGCATGCGCACCAGCCTGCAAAACATGCTGGGCCTGGCCGGCATCACCAAGATCGAACAAGCAGTCAATGCCGGCACGGCGATCCGCCAGCTGCAGCAGCGCGCATTTGACATCATCCTGTGCGAATACGATCTGGCCAGCGGCGCCGGCGAAGGCCAGGACGGCCAGCAACTGCTGGAAGACCTGCGCCAGCATCGCCTGATTACGCCTTCGACGATTTTCATCATGCTCACGTCCGAGGCCGAGCGCGACAAGGTCGTCAGCGCCGCTGAATTCGCCCCCACCGACTACCTGCTCAAGCCGTTCACGGTCGACTTGATCAGCACACGCATCAAGCGGGCCCTTGATCGTCGCGGCGCCCTGCTCCCGGCCTGGCAGCTGGCGGCGCAAGGCAGGCTGCGCGAGGCAATCCTCGCATGCGCCAACGGCGCCCGGGCGCAGCCGCGCTTCGCGGCCGACTTCGCGCGCGTGCGCGCCGAACTGCACACGACACTGGGCGAACATCCCGAGGCTGCCGCCGTGTACCGCGACGTGCTGGCCGAACGCCCGCTGGGCTGGGCGGCGCTGGGCCTGGCGCGCACGCTGCTCGCGCTGGGGCAGGGCGACGACGCCCGCGCAATCCTGGAGGAACTGCTGGCGACCAACCCGCGCCTGATGGCCGGCTACGACCTGCTCGCGCGCTGTCTCGAAGCGGACGGCGAGCCGGCACTGGCCCAGAGCGTACTGGCCGATGCGATCGCCATCTCGCCGCACGTCGTGCAGCGGCTGCGCAAGCTGGGCGAGCTCGCGCTGACCACGGGCGACATGGCCGTGGCCGAGACGTCGTTCCGCCAGGTCGTGTCCAAGGCGCGCTATTCGGCGTTTCGCGATCCCGAAGACCACGTCAGCCTGGTCAAGACGCTGGTGGCGCGCGGCGACCTGCTGCAGGTCAGCGGCGTGATCCGGGACCTCGAACGCACGCTGCGCGCGGCGCCGGGCTACGATGCCTGCCACGCCTATGCCAACGCGCTCCTGCACGACAAGACCGGCAACAGCGGCGCTGCGGTTACCGACCTGCAGAACGCCGTGTCGGCGGTGCGCGCCAAGAATGCGCTGTCCTCCAGCCTCAAACTGGAACTGGCGCGCGCCTGCCTGGCGCACCGGCTCGACGAGCAGGCCGCCGGCGTCATGCTGACTGTGGTGAACGACGCCGGCAGCGGGGTCTCGCCCGACCAGGCAATGACGGTCTTCGTGAATGCCGGCCGCACCGACCTGCTGGAAAACATGGACCAGCAGCTCAAGGCGCAAGCGCAGATCCTGCTGGGCGTGGCCGACGAGAAGCGCAATATGGGCGACGTGCGCGGCGCGGTCCAGACGCTGCGCGAAGCGCTGCACCTGGCGCCGCGCAACCTGCAGGTCATGGCCGCCACCGCCGGCGGCATTCTTCGCCAGATCAACGAACTGGGTTGGGACCATCCACTTGGCCAGGCGGCAGCCAGTTTGCTGGACGGCATCCGGGCCCAGGATGCGCAGCATCCACGCCTTGCGACGCTGACTGAAGAATACCAGGCGGCGCGGCGCAAGTACGGGATTGCGGCTGGCTGAGCGGCCACGATGGCACTGCTCTCCCTCGTCCTGACGCTGCTCTCGGCCCTGACCTTCTGGCTCGCCGTCCCGATTTTCATCCTGCCGCCGCTGGCTGCGTATGCCGGTTATCGGGCGTATCGCACACGCCGGCAGCAGCAGCCGCACATGCGCCGGACACAAAAACTGCTGTGGATGCTGCCCATGCTGCTGGCCATCGTCGCCATGCCTCTCGAGCTGTACGTGCTCAACGCCGGCTATCGCGTCTAGGTCCGCCAACTTGACGCACTGCACAAGTTACGGTCTACTGTCGATGTCATTGTTACTACAGCGGCCCGTTCGCATTCCATTTTGCTCGACCTAATCAACGCCCTTCCCCGCAACCTCTTCCTGCCTCCCACCAGCCTGTTCCTGATCATCGCGCTGGGTTTGGTGCTGTGGCGTTTCCGGCCTCGCGCCGGGCGCATCGTCGCTGGCACCGGGCTGGCCCTGCTGACCTTCATGTCGAGCAATGCCGGATCGAGTTTCCTGGTGGGGCCGCTTGAAAAGATGACCAAGCCGCTCGCGCGGCCTGAAAGTGCCGGCGCCCAGGCCATCGTCGTGCTGGCAGCGGGGCGATTGAGCAGCGCGGGCGAATACGACAACCGCGATATTCCCGACCACACCGCGCTGGCGCGACTGCGCTACGGCGCGCATCTTCAGCGGCGCACCGGGCTGCCCATCCTGGTCACGGGCGGCAATGGCGGCAGCGGCGCCGATCCGGCCACGATCGACATGGGATATACCAAGGCCGACGCAATGGCCAGGGCGCTGCGCGAGGATTTCGGGGTGCCGGTCAAATGGGTCGAACGGCGCTCGCGCGATACGGGCGAAAACGCCATCTACAGCAATGTGCTGCTGCGCCCCGCAGGCGTGAAACGGATTTTGCTCGTGACCGATGCCATGCATATGCACCGCGCACGCAATGTGTTCCAGCGCGAAGGTCTCGATGTGGTCGAGGCGCCGACGATGTTCGTGTATAACCCGCACTACGGGTTCGACGCGTGGCTGCCAAGCGCGGAAGGCATGCGGCGCTCGTGGTATGCCACCTATGAACTGCTGGGCCTTGCGTGGTACCGGATCCGGGATCGCGAAGCGCCGGGGGCCAAACAGGACCCGGTCGCAACGCCGCCGCGCCGCACGACGGTGGCGCCGCCGTTGACGTCGGGACCAGCGCTGCAGACAGCACCGGCGCCGGCAAATGCACCGGCACCGGCGCCGGCTGCCAATTAAAGCACGTCGAGCAGTTCGACCTCGAACACCAGCGTGGCGTTTGGCGGAATCGGCCCCGCGCCGCCGGCGCCATAGCCCATGTCGGCCGGCACGATCAGCGTGCGCTTGCCGCCGACTTTCATGCCCTGCACACCCACATCCCATCCCTTGATGACCTGGCCGGCGCCGAGCTGGAACTTGAACGGCTCACGGCCGATCGACGAATCGAATTCCTTGCCGCGCTGCTGCGGCGCTGCCGGCTCGTACAGCCAGCCGGTATAGTTGACGACAGCGGTCGTGCCGGCAGTGGCTTCCTTGCCGGTGCCGACAACGGTGTCGATCTGTTGCGATGCAACAGCCGGCGTGGCCGCGCCGCTGGTTTCAGCAGCCGGCGTGGCCGGGGCTTCGGCGCGCTTGCAGGCGGTCACTGTCAGCAGCATTGCAGCCACCAGGGCGGAGCAGGTCAGTACACGTTTCATGGTTTCTCTCGTAGGGTAAATAATGTGGTGAAAATCGGTGCTGGTGCAGCATACAGGGCGATCAGTCCGGCCACAATATGCCGCCCCATCCTACGGCGTGCCGTAACCGCCGCCGCCCGGCGTCTCGATGACGAACACGTCGCCCGCGGCCATGTCGATCTTGCCGATATGGCCCACCTGCTCGATGCGGCCGTCGACGCGTTCGACGCTGTTCCTGCCCCGCTCTGCGTCCCCGCCACCGGCCATGCCGAACGGCGCGTGAATCCGGTTGTTCGAGAGGATCGCCGCCGTCATCGGTTCTAAAAAACGCACCCGGCGCACGCCGCCGTTGCCGCCATGCCAGCGCCCCGCCCCGCCCGAGCCGGGCCGGATCTCGTACCGCTCGAGCCGCACCGGGAAGCGGAACTCGAGGATTTCGGGATCGGTCAGGCGCGAGTTGGTCATATTGGTCTGGACCACATCGGTGCCGTCGAAACCGTCCCCCGCGCCGGAGCCGCCCGAGATGGTCTCGTAGTACTGGTAGCGGTCATTGCCGAACGTGAAGTTGTTCATCGTGCCCTGCGCCGCCGCCATCACGCCCAGCGCGCCGTACAGCGCATTGGTGATGCAGGTCGAGGTTTCGACATTGCCCGACACGACCGATGCCGGATAGTGTGGATTGAGCATCGAACCGGGCGGAATGATTACCTTGAGTGGTTTCAGGCACCCGGCGTTGAGCGGAATCTCATCGTCGACCAGCGTGCGGAACACGTACAGCACGGCCGCCATGCACACGGCCGACGGCGCGTTGAAGTTGTTCGGCAACTGGCCCGATGTCCCAGTGAAGTCGATTTCCGCACTGCGCGCCGCAGCGTCCACGCGAATCGCGACGTCGATGTGCGCGCCGTTATCGAGCTGGTAGTGGAAGCTGCCATCCTTGAGCGCCGAGATCACGCGCCGCACCGCCTCTTCGGCGTTGTCCTGCACGTGGCCCATGTAGGCGCGCACGACGTCCAGGCCGAAGTGCGCCACCATCTTGTGCAGCTCTTCGACGCCCTTCTGGTTGGCCGCCACCTGCGCGCGCAGGTCGGCCAGGTTCTGGTCAGGATTGCGCGCCGGGTAGCGCGCACCCACCAGCAGCGCGCGCGCCGCGTCTTCGCGCAGCACGCCGTCCTGTCCGTCGATGAGTTTGAAATTGTTGATCAGGACGCCCTCCTGCTCGATGTGGCTCGAGTCGGGTGGCATCGAGCCGGGCGTGGTGCCGCCGATGTCGGCGTGGTGGCCGCGCGAGCCGACGTAGAACAGGATCTCGCTGCCCGCTTCGTCGAACACGGGTGAAATCACCGTCACGTCGGGCAGGTGCGTGCCGCCGTTGTACGGGTCGTTCAGGATGTACACGTCGCCCGCATGCATGCGGCCCGCGTTCTCGCGCATTACGGTCTTGATGCTCTCGCCCATCGAGCCCAGGTGCACCGGCATGTGCGGCGCATTGGCCACCAGGTTGCCATCCTGGTCGAAGATCGCGCAGCTGAAGTCCAGGCGTTCCTTGATGTTGACCGAGTGGGCCGTGTTCTGCAGGCGCAGGCCCATCTGCTCGGCAATCGACATGAACAGGTTATTGAAGATCTCGAGCATCACCGGATCGGCCGTGGTGCCGATCGCACGGCGTTCGGGCAAGGCTTCCACGCGCTGCAGCACCAGGTGGCCATACGGCGTCACGCGCGCTTCCCAGCCCGGCTCGACGACGGTGGTCGCATTGTCTTCGGCGATGATCGCCGGACCGCGCACCGCGTGCCCCGGCAGCAGCGCGCCGCGCGCGTAGACACCGGTATCGTGCCAGCGGCCCGCGCTGTACATGCGCACGGTGTCCTGCGGGGCCGCTTCGCCGCTTGGGGTGGTCGTCGCCACCACCTGCTCGGCCGGTGCATCGGACTGGCCGATGGCCTCCACCGACACCGCTTCGACGATCAACGCGCGTGCCGGCATCAGGAACGAGTAGCGGCGTTTATAGGCTTGTTCAAACTGCGCCGTCATCCCTGCCAGGTCGCCTGCAAGCACGACCAGCGCCGAGTCGGTGCCCTCATAGCGCAGGTGCACGCGTTCGACGAGCGTGATGCGCGCCGGCGCCACACCCTGCGCCTGCAACTGCGCGCGCGCAGCCTCACCCAACGCGCCGAGACGCCCGGCCAGCACCGGCAGCACGGCATCGGCCAGCCGCTCTTCGACGGCCTGTTCGCGCATCGCGCTCTGGTCGGCCAGGCCCATGCCGTAGGCTGACAGCACGCCTGCCAGCGAGTGGATGAACACCGTCTGCATGCCCAGGGCGTCGGCCACCAGGCACGCATGCTGGCCGCCGGCGCCGCCGAAACTGGTGAGCACGTAGTCGGTGACGTCGTGCCCGCGCTGCACCGAGATCTGCTTGATCGCGTTGGCCATATTGCCTACTGCAATCGCGATGAAGCCTTCGGCCACGGCCTCCGGTGCGGGCCGTTCACCCGTCGCCGCGCCGATCTCGTCGGCCAGCGCATCGAAACGGCGGCGCACGGCGGGCACGTCCAGCGCTTCATCGCCACGCGCGCCGAACAGGCGCGGGAAATAATCCGCCTGCACCTTGCCAAGCATGACGTTGCAGTCGGTGACCGCGAGCGGGCCGCCGCGCCGGTAGCTGGCCGGCCCGGGATTGGCGCCGGCGCTGTCCGGGCCCACGCGATAGCGGCTGCCGTCGAAGTGCAGGATCGAACCGCCACCGGCAGCGACGGTGTGGATGCTCATCATCGGCGCGCGCATGCGCACGCCGGCAACCTGGGTTTCGAACACCCGCTCGAACTCGCCCGCGAAGTGCGACACGTCAGTGGAGGTGCCGCCCATGTCGAACCCGATCACGCGCTCGAAGCCGGCCTGCCGGCTCGCGCGCACCATGCCGACGATGCCGCCGGCGGGGCCGGACAGGATGCTGTCCTTGCCCTGGAACGCGCGCGCATCGGTCAGGCCGCCATTGGACTGCATGAACTGCAGGTTCACGCCGGGCAGTTCGTCGGCCACCTGGTCGACGTAGCGGCGCAGGATCGGCGACAGGTAGGCATCGACGACCGTCGTGTCGCCGCGCGCGACGAGCTTCATCATCGGACTGACTTCGTGCGAGACCGACACCTGCGTGAAGCCGATCGCGCGCGCGATGCGGGCCACGGCCGCCTCGTGCGCCGTGTAGCGGTAGCCGTGCATGAACACGATGGCCAGCGAGCGCAGGCCGGCATCAAACGCCCCCTGCAGGCTGGCGCGGGTGGCGGCTTCGTCGAGCGGCTGCACGACGTCGCCGTGCGCGCCGACGCGTTCATCGATCTCGATGACCTGCGCGTACAGCAGCTCGGGCAGCACGATGTGGCGGTCGAACAGGCGGGGCCGGTTCTGGTACGCGATGCGCAGCGCGTCGCGGTAGCCACGCGTGATGGCCAGAACGGTCGGCTCGCCCTTGCGTTCGAGCAGCGCATTGGTGGCCACGGTCGTGCCCATCTTGACCGCCTCGATGCCGGCCGCCGGCAGCGGCGCGCCCGCGGCGACGCCCAGCAGGTGACGGATGCCGGCAACCGCCGCGTCGCGGTACTGCTCGGGGTGCTCGGACAGGAGCTTGTGCGTGACGAGTTGCCCATCCGGGCGGCGCCCCACGATATCGGTGAATGTGCCGCCACGGTCGATCCAGAACTGCCAATCCATACTCACTCCCTGTGCTGACCAGATGATGGGAGCCATTGTAGTGCGGACGGCGCGCCAACGTTGGCGCGAATGCACGACAATGGTGGCATTCTCATTCACGCAAACGATCATGGCATACCCTCTCTACACCGTCGCGCAGCTGCGCGCCATCGAACACGCGGCCAGCAGCACGCTGGCGCCGGGCACGTTGATGACCCGCGCCGGCAAGGCCGCCGCAGACTACGCGCTCGCGCTTTTAGGCGAATCAGGGGACGACCCGCGCGGCGCGGCGGTGCTGGTGCTGGCAGGCCCCGGCAACAATGGCGGCGATGCACTGGAGGTGGCGGCCAACCTGGCCGAAGCCGGCGTCAACGCCACCGTGCTGCACTTGCCGGGCGACGGCAATGACGACGCGTCGAGCGAAACCGCCGCGGCTTACGAGCGCGCGCGTTCGGGCACGGTCGGCTGGCTCGACATGCTGCCACCCGATGGCCAGTGGGCGCTCGTCATCGACGGCTTGTTCGGGATCGGCCTGACCCGCGCGCTCGCCGGTGAGTACCGCGACGTGGTCGCGGGCCTGGATGACGTGCGCTGTCCAATCCTCGCGCTGGACGTGCCGAGTGGACTGGACGCCGACACGGGCGCCGTCATCGGCCCGGACGGCATCGCGGTGCGCGCGACGCATACCATCACGTTCATCGCCGACAAGCCGGGCCTGCACACGGCCGACGGGCGCGATCACGCAGGCCTGGTGCGTGTGGACACGCTCGGCGTGGATGCCGGGTCCACGACCACGACGACAGTCATGAACGGACTGCCGGCCTTTGCGCACTGCTTTGCGGCGCGCCGCCAGAACTCGCACAAGGGCAGTTTCGGCGATGTCGCCGTAATCGGTGGCGCGCATGGCATGGCCGGTGCACCGGTGCTGGCCGCGCGCGGCGCGCTGTATGCCGGCGCGGGGCGCGTGTATGTCGCGGCGCTCAACACGCCGCCCGGCTACGACAGCAGCCAGCCCGAAATCATGTTCCGCGCGGCCGACGACCTGGATCTGTTTGGCCGCACGCTGGTGCTCGGGCCGGGCATGGGCGACTCGGTCGACGCGATCCGGCTGGTGGCCAAGGCACTCGACAGCGACTGCCCGCTGGTGCTCGACGCCGACGCGTTGAACCTGGTCGGCGCCAGCCCCGACCTGCAGTCGCGGCTGGCGCAGCGGAGCGCCCCAAGCGTACTCACGCCGCATCCGCTGGAAGCGGCGCGCATGCTCGGCATGACGGTCTCGGTGGTGCAGGCTGACCGCCTGGCCAGTGCGCGTGAACTGGCGCAGCGCATGAACGCAGTCGTGGTTCTCAAGGGCTCGGGCACCGTGATCGCCGGGCCGGATGGCGCGGTCTTGATCAACCCGACGGGCAACGCGGGGCTGGCCACGGCAGGCAGTGGCGACGTGCTGGCAGGGATCTGCGGCGCCCTGCTCGCGCAAGGCTGGCCTGGCAAAGAGGCGGCAGCGGCGGCGGCCTGGCTGCATGGCGCCGCGGCCGACGCGCTGGTCGAAGACGGCGTGGGACCAATCGGCCTGACCGCCGGCGAGCTGCCGGCGGCCGTGCGCAAGGTGCTCAACGCGCAGGTGCGCGCTGCAGCGCAGGCAACCGTTTAATTATTTGACGAGGCGGCCGGCGGCGATCGTGATCGTCCGGCCGCAACGCGCAGCCATGCCAGGATCGTGCGTGACCAGCACCAGCGTCGAGCCGCGCTCGCGATTGAGTTCGAACATCAGCCCGATGATCGATTCGCCGGTGGCCGCATCGAGGCTGCCGGTCGGCTCGTCGGCAAACAGCAGCGGCGGCTGGGTGACGAAAGCACGCGCCAACGCGACGCGCTGCTGCTCGCCGCCCGACAAAAACTTGGGATAGTGCTTCAGGCGGCTGCCCAGGCCGACGCGGCCCAGCATGTCGGCCGCCTTCTCGCGCGCACCGGATTCGCCCCGCAATTCGAGTGGCAGCATCACGTTCTCGAGCGCGTTCAGGTGCGTGAGCAGCTGGAACGACTGGAACACGAAGCCCAGCTTGGCCTTGCGAAACGCCGCGCGGCCGTCTTCATCGAGCGCGAAGATATCGGTGCCATCCAGCCGCACCGTGCCGGACGACAGCGTGTCCAGGCCCGCCAGCAGGCCAAGCAGGGTCGACTTGCCCGAGCCGGAAGCGCCGACGAGCGCGAGCGTCTCTGCCGGTTGCACGGTAAAATCAATCTCTTGCAGGATGGTCAGCTCCCCGCTGGCGTCTGCGACCCTCTTCGACAAGCCGCTGACTTCAATTGCGGGCGGCCGGCCTGTCATTACACCGACGTCAGTGACGTCATTTTTGAATGCCTCGGGATGATCACGCATGCTTGCTTTTCTTAAGAACGCAGTTCTCGGTAAATTAATTGTCGGCGCTGCACTGGGGGTGAGTCTGTCCCTGGCGGCGACGGCGAACGCTTATTCTGCACCAAAAACCGTCCTCGTGGTGGGCGACAGCCTGTCGGCCGAATACGGCATTGCACGTGGCGCCGGCTGGGTCGCGCTGCTCGAACAAAAAATGAAGGTCGAAAAAATCGACGCCAGGGTCGTCAACGCCAGCATCAGCGGCGAGACCACCAGCGGCGGCAAGGCGCGCTTACCGGCCCTGCTGGGCCAGCACAAGCCGGACCTGGTCGTGATCGAACTGGGCGCCAACGACGGCCTGCGCGGCTTGCCCGTGCCGTCAGCGGAAGCGAACCTGCGCGCGATGATCGCCGCCGCGCAGGCGCAGAAAGCACGCGTGCTGCTGGTGGGCATGCGCATGCCACCCAACTACGGGCGCGCCTACACCGAGCGCTTCTTCGGCATGTTCAAGACGGTGGCGACGTCGACGAAGTCGCCGCTGGTGCCGTTCATGCTCGAGGGCGTGGCTGACAAACCGGCCCTGTTCCAGCAAGACCGCCTGCATCCGACCGCGCAGGCGCATCCCATCATCCTGAACAATATCTGGCCGACGTTTGAAAAAATGGTGAAGCAACCATGAAGTACCCGGAAGTCGCAGGGTTCGACGCCCTGCTGCCGCGCCTCGGTGAATTCGACGCGATCATCGACGTGCGCAGCGAAGCCGAATTCGCACTCGACCATATTCCCGGCGCGATCAACTGCCCGGTGCTGAACAACGACGAACGCATCCTGGTCGGCACGCTGTACAAGCAGACCAGCGCATTCGACGCCAAGAAGGTCGGCGCGCCGATCATCGCGCGCAATATCGCGCACCACATCGACACGCTGTTCCACGACAAGCCGCGCGACTGGCGCCCTCTGGTCTACTGCTGGCGCGGCGGCAACCGCAGCGGCGCGATGGCATTGATCATGGCGCGCATCGGCTGGCCCGTGGCGCAGCTCGAAGGCGGCTACAAGAATTACCGCGCCTGGGTCAGCGCCGCGCTGGCCGAGCCGCCTGCCGTTGATTTCCGGGTCGTCTGCGGCCCGACAGGCAGCGGCAAGAGCCGCCTGCTCGAAACGCTCGACGGGATTGGCGCGCAGGTGCTCGACCTGGAACAACTGGCCGCGCACCGCGGCTCGGTGCTGGGTCACTTGCCGAACGAACCACAGCCAAGCCAGAAGATGTTCGAGACGCTGGTGCTGGCCAGGCTGCGCAGCTTCGACCTGGCCCGCCCTGTGTTTGTCGAGGCCGAAAGCAAGAAGGTCGGCAACCTGCGCGTGCCGGATGCCGTGATGACCCGCATGCGCGCCGCGCCCTGCATCGACCTGCAGCTGGCGCGCCCCGCACGCGTGCGCCTGCTGATGGAAGACTACCGGCACTTCTGCGCCGATCCGTCGGTGCTGGCCGATCAGCTGGTGCACCTGACGCTGGTGCATGGCCGCGCCAAGATCGCCGACTGGCAGGCGATGGCGCAAGGCGGCGCGCTGCCGGCGCTGGTCGACGAACTGCTGGTGCAGCACTACGACCCGGCCTACCTGCGCTCGATCGACCGCAACTTTGCGCAGTATCCGCAGGCGCAGGTGGTGGAACTGGCTGACATCGGCGCAGAAGATTTTCTCGCTGCGGCGCGCCGCCTGCACGCCACGCCAGCCTGAGGCTATTACGCAATGGGGCGCAGGTCGTCGATCGCGACATCCTGCCAGAGTGTGGCGTCGCCGGCATGCTGCGCCGCCCACACACGGTAGACGCCGGGCTCGATGGCAAAGCCCGGCGCGTCACCGCCCACCCGGTAGCGTGCAAGGATGCGCGGCTCGAGGTCGATCTCGACGGTAGCGCGCTCGCCGGCTGCCAGGGTTGTTTTGGTGAAGCCGGCCAGGCGCTTGACGAAGCCGTCGGCGCCCCGCCTGGCGACATAGATCTGCACCACGGCTGCGCCCGTGCGCGCGCCGGCATTGGCCACCTCGACGCTCGCCGTATAAGGTCCGTCGACGCACACGCGCAGACCTGTCAGTTCAAACGTCGTGTACGACAGGCCGAACCCGAACGGGAACAGCGGCTGATGCCCTTCGCGCGCGAACCAGCGGTAGCCGACGTCCGACCCTTCGATATCGTAGTCGAGCGGGATGATGCCGCCCTTGCGCGGCGTGCCCGGATTCGACGTCGTGGTTTCCGGATCGATCTGCCCGGGACGCGGCAACTGCGCCTCGCTGGCCGGGAACGTAACCGGCAGGCGGCCCGACGGATTCACGCGCCCGAACAGCACGCCCGCCACGGCAGGCCCACCGCCGGAACCCGGGTACCAGGCCGCCAGGATCGCGGCCACGCTGTCACGCCACGGCATCGTGACGGGGCCGCCCGACTGGATGACGACGACCGTCGCCGGGTTGACGCCGGCGATGGCGTCGATCAGCGCGTCCTGGCCGTCGGGCAGCGCGAGGCCAACGGCGTCAAGGCCTTCCGAGCGCCACTCCTGCGCGAACACGATCACCGCATCGGCGCTGCGCGCGCCGTCCAGTACCTGTTGCCGATCGGTGCCATCGACGAACACAACGTCGCGTGCGCCGCTTTCTTCTTCGATCGCGGTAACAAGCGACGACGGCTGGACGACCTTGGCCACAGCCATCCCCATGATGCTGGTGCCGGGCAGTTGCAGGCTGCCGATGGGCGTCACGGCCGATGAGCCACCGCCGCACAAGACGCCATGGTCGGCATGCTCGCCGACGATCAACAGCCTGGCCAGGCGTTGCGGCAGTGGCAGCGTGGTGTTCCGGTTCGTGAGCAGCACGATGCCTTCTTCGGCCTGGCGCTGTGCGATCAGTTTGTGGTGACTGAAGTCGATCGGCTGCGTGCGCTCGCTGGCCGGCGCCGCGTCGAGCGCGCCGACGTCGATCAGGCTCGTGAGGATGCGTGCCACCATGTCGTCGATACGCGACTGCGGCACCTGGCCGTCACGTACCGCATCGCGCAGCGCCTGACCAAAGTAATGCGCGTCGTCGAGATTCGCACCCGATTGCACGTCGAGGCCTCCCAGTGCCGCCTTGACAGTCGAATGCGTGGCGCCCCAGTCCGACATGACCCAACCGGCGTAGCCCCATTCATCCTTGAGCACCTGCTGCAGCAGGAAGGCATTTTCGGACGCATAGTGGCCATTGACCAGGTTATAGCCGGGCATGACGGCGCCCGGCTTGCCAATCGCTATCGCAATCTGGAACGCCAGCAGGTCGGATTCGCGCAGCGCCGCTTCGGCCAGGTTCGCGCTGACCATCACGCGCCCCGTTTCCTGGCCGTTGGCGACGAAATGCTTGACGGTGGACACGACGCACTGCGCCTGGATGCCGGCGACCGCGTGGCCGGCCAGCACGCCGGTGAGCAGCGGGTCCTCGCTGATGTATTCGAAATTGCGTCCGCCGCGCGGTTCGCGGATCAGGTTTGCCCCGCCTGCAAGCTGCACGTTGAAGCCTTTGGCCCTCGCCTCGCGCCCGACCAGTGCGCCGCTATCGTCAGCGAGCTGTCGGTTGAAGGTGGCGCCCAGCAGCAGCGAGCTGGGCAGGCCGGTCGCATGGTCGCCCGGGCGCACGCCGCCGATATTGCTGATCCCAAGACTGGCGTCGGCCTGCTGCATGGCGGGGATGCCCAGCCGCGGGATGCCAGGATAGAACGCGGCCGAGCCGATGGCGCCCTGCGCTTTGAGCTCGTCTGTCAGAGGAATGGCCATCGGGCCTGAGAGCCACGCGAACTTTTCGTCCCCGGTCATGCTGGCGACGAGATCCTGGGCGCGCTGACGGCTCGTGGTGGCAGTGGTCATTGGAACGGTCCCTTCATGATTGAGAGTAACGGATCCGTCCAGTGTTCCAGATGCCATCCGCCGGGTCGGTTAAGCACATCGCAAAAAAGCCCGGCTGCTTGCGCAACCGGGCTTTTTCAATCAGGAGCGAACAGGCGACGAGTTACTGCGCGTCGGTATTCGTGCCCAGCTGCGACGCCGTGGCCGTCACCTTGGCCTTGGCCTTGACCTTCAGCGCTTCGACGTAATCGACCATCTGCTGCTGGCCCATCATGTTGCCGATCTGGTCGGCTTCCTGCTTGCGGCGCGACGCGTCAAGCTGCGCCGGCTGCGAGACCTTGTTGATGCGGTAGACGGCATAACCCTGACCCGGCACATCGACACCCACATACGCCGGCAGTTTGGTCGCATCAGCCTTGAGCACGGCAATGGCACCCGGCTGGTTGATCGTCGGTTGCTTGGTGCGCGAGACCACTACTGGTGCGCCGAAACCGGTTGCGTCGCCTGCCGCCTTGGCAGCTGCCAGCCTGGCTTCGCCTGCCTGGCGTGCCAGGCGCACCGCTTCTTCAATCGTCACGCGCTGACGAATCTGCGCTTCAACCTCGGCCAGCGGACGCTTGGCAGCGGGACGCAGTTCAACCACACGACCTGCCACCAGCACGCTTGGCGCCACTTCCACCGCCTCGGTATTGCGCTTGTTCTTCAGCGCATCGTTACTGAACAGGGCGGTCAGGAACTTGGCGTTGTTGAACGGGGCATCGCCCAGCGCCGGATTCGGCGTACGCGTCAGGTTATCGACGGTCTGGATCTGCAGCTTGAGCTTGTCGGCCACCGGCTTCAGGCTGTCCGACTGGTCATACGCCGTCTCGCTGAACACGCCAGCCAGTTCGGTGTACTTGGCAGCCATCTTCTGCTTCTTGAGGTCGCCTGCGATCTGCTCACGCGCCGTGTCCAGCGACTTTTGCGTCGCCGGCTTGACCGAGTTCAGCTTGATGATGTGCCAGCCGAATTCCGACTGCACCAGGCCGCTCGTCTCGCCTTCTTTCAACGCATAGATCGCGTCTTCAACCGACTTGACGAACAGACCCTTTTCGACCACGCCCAGATCGCCGCCAGCCTGGGCCGAGCCGGGATCCTGCGAGTTGGCCTTGGCAATGGCGGCGAAATTGGCCGGCGCTGCGCGCACTTGCGCCAGCACGGCTTCCGCTTTCGTCTTGGCCGCAGCCTGGTCGGCTGGCTTGGCGTCCTTGGCCACCGTGATCAGGATGTGGCTGGCGCTGCGCTGCTCGGGCGTCGTGTAGTTTTTCAGGTTCTTGTTGTAGAAGTCGCTGATTTCGGCGTCCGACACCTGCACCTGGTTTTCGACAGTGGCAGCGTTGAACACAACGTATTCGGCCTTGACCTGTTCCGGAATCTGGAACAGCGTCGCGTTCTTGTCGTAATAGGCCTTGACCATCGCGTCGGTGACTTTCACCTGCGGCAGGTAGGTCGCGATCGGGAACACGATCTCCTGCACTTCACGCTCCTGGTCGTTGATGTTCGACAGGCGGGTTGCGACGCTGCGCGGTGCAAATGCGGTGGCCTGGATCGAACCCGTCAGCTGCTGCACGGTGAGGTCGCGGCGCAGGCGCTGGTCGAACATCGCCGGCGTCATGCCTTGCGCTGCCAGGGCGGCCTTGTAGCCCTCCATGTCGAAGCCACCGTCCGGCTGGCGGAACTGCTGGATCTCCATGATGGTCTTTTGCAGCGTTGCATCGCTGACGTTCATGTGCGACCGGGCGATCTCGGTGCTGATGGCGCGTTCACCAACCAGGTTGTTGAGGATCGTTTTCTTCGCCTCGGCAGTCTCGAACATCTTCTGGTCGAACTGGGCGCCCATCATCTGGCGCGCCTGGTCGATCTGGCGACGCTGCGCATCTTCCCATTCCTGGCGCGAGATCTTTTCACCACCGACGGTGGCGACATGGGTCCCGGCATCATTACTCTGGTAACTCTCCATCCCGACAAACACGAACGATGGGACGATCAAAAGAAGCAGGATCCCGTACATCCAACGCTTGTTGTTCCGAATAAATTCAAACATGGTCAGCCATTCAAGGTTGAGAATGCAATAACAGCACAAGTTAAAAAAAAAGGCGAACTCGCGTTCGCCTCTTCTAGCGGGATTGCCCCGTGAGGCATCCCATACTACTATATTCTGGCGGAGCGGACGGGACTCGAACCCGCGACCCCCGGCGTGACAGGCCGGTATTCTAACCAACTGAACTACCGCTCCAGACATGGTGTCTGTGCGTTTTTTGTGGCGGAGCGGACGGGACTCGAACCCGCGACCCCCGGCGTGACAGGCCGGTATTCTAACCAACTGAACTACCGCTCCAGCAAAAAACACACCAACGAACATCAGGGACTACACAACAACCCCTGCTGCTTTCCTTCGCTTGTCACCGCGAAGAAGGCATTAGTTTACAGCATCTTTCAGCGCTTTACCAGCCTTAAATTTCGGGACGCGTGCCGCCTTGATTTTGATGGGCTCCTTGGTGCGCGGATCGCGGCCCGTGCGTGCGGCGCGCTCGCCGACCGTGAAGGTGCCAAAGCCGACCAGGGTCACGCTGTCGTTCTTTTTCAGGGTCTCGGTCACGGCGTCGATCACGGCGTCGAGGGCACGCGCTGCCGATGCCTTGGTAATGTCCGCGGACTTCGCGATTTCTTCGATCAGTTCTGTCTTGTTCACTCGTTCCCTCGTTTCCCGTTCGTGACGCACACGCGCCGCTGCTGCAAAAGTGCAGGCCGTATTAAACAAGGGCAACATGGCGCTGTCAAGCGAGCCCGGTTCAACGCAGGTTCATCTGTAGCATATGGCGCGCCAATACGACGACGCAAAAAAAACAGGCGCCACATGGGCGCCTGTTTCAGGGGGCTGACCAGCAGCCCGGTACTGTCTTAGTGCTTGACTACTTCAGGCTTGGCTTCCACCGGCGCTGGCGCGACGGCCACTGCAGGATCTTCCACCAACGGCTGCGGCTGACGCTCCAGTGCGATCTCCAGCACTTTCTCGATCCAGCGCACCGGCACGATCTCGAGCTTGTTCTTGACGTTGTCCGGAATCTCGGCCAGGTCCTTCACGTTTTGCTCGGGAATCAACACCGTCTTGATGCCACCGCGATGCGCCGCCAGCAGCTTCTCTTTCAGGCCGCCGATCGGCAGCACTTCGCCGCGCAGCGTGATCTCGCCCGTCATCGCCACATCAGCGCGCACCGGGATGCCGGTGAAGGCCGAGACCAGCGCCGTGGTCATGCCGATACCGGCCGACGGACCATCCTTCGGCGTCGCGCCTTCCGGCACGTGGATGTGGATATCGGCCTTCTCGAACGCCTCGTTCTTGATACCGAGGCGTGCGGCGCGGCTGCGCACCACGGTGCGGGCGGCTTCGATCGATTCCTTCATCACGTCGCCCAGCGTACCGGTGCGGATGATGGCGCCCTTGCCCGGCACGTTGACGGCTTCGATCGTCAGCAGATCGCCACCGACTTCGGTCCACGCCAGACCGACCACCTGGCCGACCTGGTTGTCTTTCTCGGCCACGCCGAAGTCATAGCGGCGCACACCCAGGAACTTGTCCAGGTTCTTGCCGTTGACGATGACGCGCTTGTCGGCGCCCGTGCCCGGCTTTTTCAGCAGCAGCATCTTGACGACCTTGCGGCAGATCTTCGAGACTTCGCGCTCGAGCGAACGTACGCCGGCTTCGCGGGTGTAGTAACGGATGATGTCGCGGATCGCGGTCTCTTCGACCTTGATTTCCTCTTCCTTCAAGCCGTTGTTCTTCAACTGCTTCGGCAACAGGTAACGCAGCGCGATGCTGGTCTTTTCGTCTTCGGTGTAACCCGACAGGCGAATGACTTCCATTCGGTCCAGCAGCGCCGGCGGGATGTTGTACGAGTTCGAGGTCGCCACGAACATCACGTCCGACAGGTCGAAGTCCACTTCCAGGTAGTGGTCCGAGAACGTGTGGTTCTGTTCCGGGTCCAGCACCTCGAGCAGGGCCGACGACGGATCGCCACGGAAATCGGCGCCCATCTTGTCGATCTCGTCGAGCAGGAACAGCGGGTTGCGCACGCCGACCTTCGCCAGCGATTGCAGCACCTTGCCCGGCATCGAGCCGATATACGTGCGGCGGTGGCCGCGGATCTCGGCTTCGTCACGCACGCCACCCAGGGCCATGCGCACAAACTTGCGGTTCGTCGCGCGGGCGATGGACTGGCCGAGCGACGTCTTGCCGACGCCCGGAGGACCGACGAAGCACAAGATCGGCGCTTTCAGCTTGTCGACGCGCTGTTGCACTGCGAGGTATTCCAGGATGCGTTCCTTGATCTTGTCCAGGCCATAGTGATCCTGTTCAAGCACGGCTTCGGCACTGGCCAGATCGATCGCGACCTTCGACTTCTTGCGCCATG
>Ga0308158_10002237_pt1 | contig 18651 bp, 16 predicted proteins | sample PhyBR2_FD_201038 | JGI IMG/M metagenome (GOLD analysis project Ga0308158, IMG submission 201038) | Phyllosphere microbial communities from UC Gill Tract Community Farm, Albany, California, United States - DLSLB.R2 | ecosystem: Host-associated > Plants > Phyllosphere > Unclassified | place: USA...
CTGGCGTGTTCGGCCTGATCGGCCTGGACCCGCAGGCAATCGACGTGCTGCTCGGCACCCAGTGCCCGAACATCCTGTTCCCGTACGTGCGTTCGATGGTGTCGGACCTGATCCAGGCCGGCGGCTTCCCGCCGTTCTACCTGCAGCCGATCAACTTCGAAGGCCTGTACGCCGAAACCCTGCGTCAGCGTCAGGCCCAGGGCGAGAACGCCTCGCTGGCCGACTCCGAGCCGGCTGGCAACGCCTGATCGGCGTCTGCGTTTCAGCATGAGTACGAACGACGCGGAAAAGATCGCCGTTCTTGGCGCGGGCTCCTGGGGCACCGCGCTGGCCACCCTGTTGGCCCGGCACGGTTCCCGGACCGTGCTGTGGGGACGTGATGCAGCGGTAGTCGAGGCGATTGATCAGCGTCATGAGAATCCCCGGTATCTGCCGGGGATTCCCTTGCCAGAATCCCTGCGCGCCAGCACCGACCTGGCTGCCACCGTTGAAGGTGCGGCCTGGATCCTGGTGGTGGTGCCTTCGCATGCCTTTGCTGAAACCGTGCGCGCGCTGGCGCCGCTGCGGCCGGCCGGGGCTGGCGTGGCCTGGGCAACCAAGGGCTTCGAGCCCGGCTCGGGCCGTTTCCTGCATGAAGTAGCGCGTGAAGTGCTGGGCCCGGACGTGCCGTTGGCCGTCGTCACTGGCCCGTCCTTCGCCAAGGAAGTCACCCTGGGCCTGCCCACCGCCATTACCGTGCACGGTGATGACGAGGCATTCGCCCAGCAGGTGGCCGATGCGATGCACGGCCCGGCATTCCGCGCCTATACCGGCGACGACATGGTCGGCGCCGAGCTGGGCGGGGCGATGAAGAACGTGCTGGCGGTGGCCACCGGCGTGGCCGATGGCATGCAGCTGGGCCTGAACGCCCGTGCCGGCCTGATCACCCGTGGCCTCAACGAGATGCTGCGGCTGGCAGCCGCCATTGGTGGCAAGCCGGAAACCCTGATGGGCTTGGCTGGTCTGGGCGATCTGGTGCTGACCAGCACCGGCGACCTGTCGCGCAACCGCCGTCTGGGTCTGGCACTCGGCCGCGGCCAGAGCCTGCCGGATGCTGTGAAGGAAATCGGCCAGGTGGTGGAATCGGTGCAGACCGCCGATGAAGTCATGCGTCAGGCCGATCGCCACGGCATCGACCTGCCGATCTCCAAGGCGGTGCAGTCGGTACTGCACGGCGAACTGAGCCCCTCCGAAGGCCTGCAGCAGCTGCTGGCCCGTGAGCAGAAGCCGGAATACCCGGACACGCTGTTCAAGTAAGGATGCGCGACGATCAAAGAAGAAGCCCGGCAATGCCGGGCTTTTTTTGTTTTGTAGTGCCGAGCCATGCTCGGCAGTGGCTGTACCGATACCCCCTGCCGAGCATGGCTGGCACTACGCTCCCTCCCTTTGGCGCAGCCAAGGGGAGGGTTGGGGAGGGGTAGCTTTGGAGTTGGCTGGTAAGGCTTCTGCCGAGCATGGCTCGGCACTACAAAACCCGGACGCCGCCCAAAAAAGAAGCCCGGTCGGGGGAGGACCGGGCTTCCAGCGGCGCGTGGGAGAGAGGTCACGCGCCATACAACACCACTACTTGTCGCTTACCAGGTGAAGCGCGGGCCGACGAACCATTCCTTGTCGCCAGCCTTGGCCAGCTTCACTTCGCCGGTCAGGCCCCAGTTCGCGTTGAACTTGCCGGTGGCGCCGACGCGGCCGTAGAACTCGCCGTCCGGGTTGTAGCCACGCTTCTTGCTGTAGTCCTCGTAACCGGCCAGGGCATAGCCTTCGAAGTTCGGGGTGAAGGCGGTACGCACGCCGACTTCAGCGCTGTAGCCGTTGAACTTCGGGCCGTACTCCAGATCCAGCTTCTGGTAGGCCGCACGGGCCAGCAGGTCGGTGTTCGGGGCCACGGTGTAGTTGTAGCCAACACCCAGGCGCCACTGGTCGACATCAGCCTTGAACTTGTCGGTTTCCTGCGCGTTGTACTCACCGAACACATGGAAGTTCGGGTGCACCGCAACCGAGCCCTTCAGCGCCCAACCATCAGCGTCGCCGCCCTTGGCATCGGTATTCACATAGCCGCCTTCCACATAGTTGTAGGACAGGCCATCGGCAGCCGAAGCGGCGAACGGCAGGGCGGCCAGCAGGCCCAGAGCGATCAAAGAAGTCTTCATTTCGGCATTACCTCGTTATTGGTCTTGATCGGTACGGCCTGAATGGGTGGCCGTTCGACAGTTGTGAATTATCCGTTAGCCGACGGAATCCACCCTGAATACCAAACTGACCAGTACATAAATTGCGCGCGTTTCTGGGGAACTTTGTGCCCTCGCATTGAAGGGCAGCGCGCTAACGGTCCGTAGGTTTGAAGCTGCAGAGGGGAACATCTGCTCGATCGATCCCGTTGACTGCAGTCATCGGTGAGTTCTCAGCCGAGAGTCGAATGGGCGTGTTTAGGCTCCAGAACGCCTAGGTTGCAGTTCATGGCAGTCAGAACAGAAGAGTGCGACAAGAGAAGCCATCACGGCGCGTATCTGCGCAGTTTCCCTATGCCGATCCTGGAGGCGTTTCATAGCTGAAACCACTCCGCGTAATTTTCCGGGATTCAGGGAAGTTTCGTTTCACAGGCGAAACTTCGCGCGCAAAGGTCAAGCTGTGGGGGGTTATTCAAGCCGATTCTCATGTTGCCCTCCAAGGCCGCCGCCGATAATCCTGCCAACGGCCGTGCATCGGCTGCTTGAACCGCCCAGATGCTCAAAGCCAGCAGGGACATTCGATGCCGCGCGTGACTGCATGAAAGGAATCCCCCTTTTTGTCCGCGTTGGTTTGGATACATGCAACAGCAACGAGCTCCTTCATTGGGAACTTGCGGCGAACGGCGTGCCGCAGTCCGCCGGGTCGCCTGGCAGAAGACAGCGGTCAGAGCCGCATTCAATGCGCCGAGGCAGAGCCCCTCCAATCCACTGATTGGATATCTATGACGAGCAGTTTGGGGAGGCGCCCTTTTGCTGCCTTGCCCAGGCCCTCGCGATGAGACACGCCTTGGTCGGCAATGGCCTCCGGCATTGAGGGCGGAGGCCGCGCCGCCGTGCGCGTGCAAGTAGCGCTCCGACCAACAGACGCGGTTCCGAGGTCGGGCGCACAGCCGTTGCAAAGCAGTTGCGCGGCTTATTCAAGTCAATGGAGACAACAAGTGAACGCAGTGAGTTACGGCCAGATCCCGCGGATGGCGAAGGTCAACCATCCTGATGTGTATGCCGCAGGCAGCCTCCCCGTGATCGATGCGATCATCGATGACCAAGGCAGCAAGACGGGTGAGATAGGCAACGGTGGTTATACCGACGACGGCCGCCCGGAGATCACCGGCAAGGGCAGGCCCGGTGATCTCATCCATATCTATGATGGCGCCGAACTGCTTGGACGTGTTGTGGTGGCAACAAATGGCGCATGGACGTTCACACCGTTCTTTCCGCTGTCCGATGGCCGGCATAGCATCACGATCCTGCACGAATCCATGGACGGTGATGTCAGCGACTTGTCAGAGCCGTACGTGATCCTTGTTGACAAGATTGCTCCCGAGGCGCCGTCGATAAGCCAGGTGCTGGATGATGTTGGCCCCCAAACCGGCGCGATCGGCAACGGCGGTGGCACGGATGACACTACACCCACGCTGTCGGGCAAGGGCAAGGGCGAGGCGGGCGCCACCGTGACCATCATCGACAATGGGAAGGTGATTGGTGAGGCGGTGGTTGCCGACGACGGCAGCTGGGTGTTTACCCCCGATGCCGAGCTTGCCGATGGCCAGCACGAGTTCGAGGTGGTGGTGACCGACAAGGCCGGCAACACATCCGATCACTCGGAGAAGCACATCATCGTCGTCAAGGCAGCGGCGCCCGCACAGATTGCCACGGTCACCGCGATGGGCAAGGACTGGGGCGTCAGCAGCAGCGATTGGCTGACCAATGATGGCGGCGCCGGGCGCCTGATGCAGGGCTTGCTCAGTGCGCGACTGGCGGCGGACGAACGGCTGCTGGTGTCCACCGATGGGGGGGCGAGCTGGAGCGTGGCTGCGGTGGATGGCCTGAGCTGGGCTGCGCAGGACAACAACAGCCACAGCGGTAACTGGTCGATCCAGACCAAGGTGGTGAATGATGCAGGCCGCAGTGGTGAAGTGGAATCACGCGAGGTGTTCCTCGATACGCTGGCACCGGATGCACCTACCGGACTCAGCGTTGATGGCGCGTACCTGACGGTGACATTCAAGACGACGGCCGTATCCGCGGGTGACGTGGTCAGTGTTGTGTTGAACGGACAGCGTTATGACCAGGTGCTGTCCGTCAAGGACGTGGCTGCCGGCAGCCTGCGACTTGCTCCCGGGTTCGCCGTTACCGGCGGCGATGTGATGGCCGCAATCATCGACAAGGCCGGTAACAGCTCGAAGTATCGCGACATGGGCGACAACAAGTTCATCGACTTCAATAGCGCCGGCTACGTGAACCTCAACACGGGGCAAAGCACGACCTACAACGGGCTGCGGATCACCTCCGAGGTTGATCATGATGTCTGGCAGATACCGGATGCGATCACCGGCCTGACCAGCCACGATCCTGCGGTCTATACCGGCATGAAGATCGGCGTCACCGGGCGCACCCGCATCGACTTCACCGAAGGTCCGGTTTCCGAGCTCAAGTTCCTTGTAACCAATCTGCAGGCGGGCTACTTCGATCCTTCCGTGGTCAAGTTCTACACGGCCAGTGGCGCCCTGGTCGGGCAGCTGTCGCTGTCTGCGTACTGGCCGAACTCCCTGAATGCTTCGTTCAAGGCGCCGGCCGGCCAGGAATTCTCGTACATGGTGGTGAGTACCGGTTACAAGGTGCCGGGTTACAAGGGTATTGGTTCATGGGACTGGATTGGCCTGGATGACTTCCAGATACGCAGCGGTGCAAGTGAGCTCAATGTGCTCGGAAACCAGCTGATTGATGGCAAGACTGGCACCTATTACGGAGGTGAGGAGGACAACGTGTTCTCACTGGCCAATGTCGCCAATCTGACGGCTGCCAGCAGCGGTGGTGTTTCCGGTGGCGCTGGCGTGGATACGCTCAAGCTCACCGCCGCCAATCAGATGCTGGATATGACCATGCTGAAAGACAGGATCGATTCCATCGAAATCATCGACCTCACCGGTACCGGCAACAACAGCTTGAAGCTGACACTGCAGGACGTTCTTGCCAATGGCCAGCTGGATCTGTTCCATCAAGGCAGCAAGTCCACGGTGCAGATGATGGTGAAGGGCAATGCCGGCGACGTGGTCAAGCTGGATGATCTGCTCGGTGCCGGTGGCGCGGATCTGGGCGACTGGGCATCGATGGGGAAGCAGTCGATCCAGGGCGCCTCCTATGTCGTCTATCAACACTCGGGTCTGGATGCCGAATTGTTGGTGCAGGACGGGGTTCGGGTTGACCTGATCTGAGCGGATATTGCCTGTCGCTCTCGGTGAAAGCGACCGGCAAGCCTTCATGCAACAGGAGAACGGCACCCTGCGGTGCCGTTCTCCATGTATTCGATCAAGCGCAGGGTTGCGCCCTTGCCAAGTCATCAATGCGCGGCAGCGACCATCAACGCCGAGCTGTCCACACGCTTCACGCCCTTGATGGCCCGGGCGGCGGCGATCGCGCGATCCGCTTCGACCTTGCTGGCGACGGTACCACTGAGTGTCACTACGCCGTTGACCGTTTCCACCTTGATCTCCATGCCGGACACATCCTTGGTGGTCAGCAACTCGGCCTTCACCTTGGTGGTGATCCAGGTATCGGTGCCAGGCTGTTCGGACTCGTGGCCCTGCGTGGATTGACCGGCAGCCTGCACGGTGAGGGCAGTGCCTGCGCAGCCAAGGGCGATCAGGCCTGCGAACAGCAGCGGCTTCATCTTGCGGGTATCCATGATGCGTCTCCGATCAGAGCAACGATGCTCCAGTTGCAGCATGCCGTGGCGACGATTAAGTGCATGCCTGCAATCAGTGACGGGCAGGTGCAGGAAATGCAAACGTCGCGTAAGCCCGGCAACGCGCGAGCGTCGCGTAGCGCGCAATGATCAGGCGATCATCAAGTCCCAGGGCAGGTTGGAGTCACGGAACTTGAAACGATAGCCATCGAAGTCGATCTGCTTGGCGATGTTGCCGTGCTCGTCGATCATCGTATGGAAGCAGACATCACTAAGCCCCATTGTGGCGACGCGACGGCCATCGCTGCTGCCCTTGGCGATGTTGCGGGATTCGGTTGCCAGCAGGGTTACCAGTCGGCGCTGGCGGCCGGGTCCTTCGAGGAAGAACTTGATCTTGTCCATTGGCGTTGCTCCGGTATGTGATCCCCCCGGATCTGGCCATTCACCTATAGCCGGAGGGATGAACAGGCAGCAATGACTGAATGCGCACAACCCGATTTTGCTTCACGTTTGCGTCGCTGCATCGTTGCCGTGATGTGGACTGCGTCGCGCTCTGCCACGCAGGGTTAACAATCACCAAGGCGCCACCGACAGGGCGATGACCAAGGCGATGATGGCAATGCCGATAAGAATGATGCTGCGCTGGCTGAGCCTTCTGCGCTTGTTCATGCTGGCTCCGTTGCGTTGCAGGCAGTGTTGCCAGCTACAGCTGTAGCAGGTGTTCCTGCAACGGCAGAGAAACAAGCGTGCCTGCCTTGCTGTGCAGGAGCGGCGTAAGCCGCGACGCTGACGCGGTTTCCCTCGCGGGGAAAACCACCATCAAGTGGTTCATGTCGGCGATCACCGCGCAGGTATCAGTGCCTGACCCTCGTTGCCAAGGCGGCTACGTCGAGCGCCGTCATTCGACAACCGGCAGCGTGATGTAGCTCGGATGTTCGCTGTTGTTCCAGATCCGCTGCGTGGCCTTGCGGTAGTCGCCAGGCTGGGCGAAGAAGATGTTGTCCACGAATTTTTGTGGATTGCGGTCATACAGCGGGAACAGGCTGGACTGCACCTGCACCATCAAGCGGTGGCCCGGCTGCAGCGTCTGGTTCACGTTGGGCAGATCGAAGCTGTAGATCTGCGGTGCATCCGGCGTGATCGGCTTTGGCTGGCTGAAGCTTTCGCGGTAGCGACCACGGAAAATGGTGACCGCCAGCGGCAACTGGTAGCCGGCCATCTTCGGGTTGTCAGGATAGTGATCGGGATAGACGTCGATCAGTTTGACCACCCAGTCGCTGTCGCTGCCGGAGGTGGAAGCACTCAATTGAACCTGCGGAATGCCGGCCAGCTTCATCGGCTTGTCCAGCACCGGCCCGGTATAGGTGAGCACATCGGTACGGCCATCGACGAAGCGCTGGTCGCGCACCAGCCAGGTGGTCCAGACATCGCGATCGCCCATGTTGACTGGGCGCGGCACGAACGGCACCGGTTTGGCCGGATCGGCGATGTATTCGGCGTACTGCGCGCCGGTACTGGTGCTGTTGAAGTCCAGCTGCGCATCGGTGTTGAGATAGAGCCGACGTGCGTTGCCGGTGCAGCCTTGCGTGCAGCTTTGCGGCCAGTTGCTATAGGTTTCCCAGCGATTGCTGCCGGCGTTGTATACCCACACCGGCGGTGTATTGGCGGCCGGCGCGCCGTCCTTGAGGTACTGGTCGAAGAAAGGCTTGAGCACTTCCCGCCGCCACTGCAGTGCGGTGTCGCCATTGAAATCCAAGGCGCCCAGCGAACTGCCGTTGTAGTTGGCGCCACTGTGTCGCCACGGCCCGATCACCAGGAAGTTGCGGGTATTGTCGTGGTCCTTGGGTTCAAGTGCGGCCCAGGCGGTATGCGCACCGTAGATGTCTTCCTGGTCCCACAGCCCCTGCTCCCACATGGTGGGCACGCGGATCTCCGGCAGCTTGGCCAGTAGTTTGTCCAGCGCCTGCTGCTGCCAGAACGCATCGTAGGCAGGATGCTGGCTGACCTTGTGCCAGGCCGGGATCTGTTCCAGCCCCAAGGTCTTGGCGAAGGCACCGACCGAGCCTGCCTGCAGGAAGCTGCTGTAGTCGTCGCCGGTCGGCATGGCGATTTTCGCGCCGGCACCGCGTGCAGTCATCTGCCCGCTGAAGTAGCCAAGATTCACCTGCCGATAGGCGCCATGCTGGAACCAGTCATCGCCCATCCAGCCGTCGATCATCGGGCTTTCCGGCGCAGCCACTTTCAGCGCGGGGTGCGGATCAAGCAGCGCCATCACCACGGTGAAGCCTTCGTAGGAAGAGCCGAGCATGCCGACCTTGCCGTTGGACTCGGGCAGATGCTTCACCAACCAGTCGATGCTGTCCCAGGCGTCGGTGCTGTGGTCGATCTTGCCTGGGTTGAGCGGCCCGCGCGGTGGCCGCGTCATCACATAGTCACCTTCGGAGCCGTACTTGCCGCGCACGTCCTGGAAAACGCGGATATAGCCGTCCTCGGCGAACACGGTGTCGCCCTGCGCGAGCGCATCGACCAGCCGCGTCGTGCCCGGCGTGCGGTCGACGCGGCCGGCGGCGTTGTACGGCGTGCGGGTGAACAGGATAGGCGCGTTGTGCGCGCCCTTGGGGATCATGATCACCGTATACAGCTTGACTCCATCGCGCATCGGGATCATCACCTCGCGCTTCTCGAAATCGCGTGCGGGCTGCGGGGCGACGAATTTCTTGCCGGTGATGTCCGGCGTCATCGGCGAGACCTGCGCCGCGGCGGGCGTTGCCATGCTCAAGCAGGTGATCGTGGCGATGGCTGCAGCCAGGGTCAGGGTCCGCATTGCTTCTACCTCAAGCGCTTGGGTAAGCGCTGACGCTATGCCTGTGTAGTGGCAGTTACACATGGCAAAGGTCATGGGGGGCTGAAGTAACAGCGGGGGCGGAGCAGGAGCAGAGCAGGAGCTACCCCTCCCCAACCTTCCCCTGCCTGCGGCAAAGGGAGGGGGCTGTTTGCTGCGCTCTGTCAGTGCATCGCGGTGCCGCGTTTGCCCCCTCCCTTGCGCCTGGCGCAGGGGAGGGTTGGGGAGGGGTGCTTTTGCGCTGTTGCTGTTGCTTCTATCTGCAGGCAGCAACAAGCCAGCACCCCGTCAAGCAAGCAGCAGCTCCACATGCTCCCCGGCGGGTCCACGCAGACTGCGCCGCTCACCCGTAGCCGTCACTGCCCAACCCGCTTCACGCAGCAAGGCGTCATCCACTGCCGGCAGGCGCAAGGCCAGGCTGTACTGGCCGGCGTGCCGGAGGTTGGCCGCCGCCGGCAGTTCCACCTGATCAATCTCCACCATGCATTGCCCCGGCATCGGCACCACGGCGACCGGGTAGCGGCCGTCCAGCGGTTTGCCATAGGCGCGATTCAGCACGGTGATCCTGGTATCGAACGCCCAGCCCTTGGCCCCCAGCAGTGCAGACCAGGCACGCTGCGAGGCCTCGCGATCCGGCGTGGTCATCACCCCGATGAAGGTGTTCGCAACCGTCGCGTCGGTCATCGGCAGATCGAACGGCGGCACCTGCGCCTTGATCTGGGTGAGATACAGCAGTTCGCCGCAGGGTCCCAGCACCTGTGCGGCGCGAATGGCATCGCTCAGCTCAAGGTTGGCGGCAGGACCCAGGACCTTGAATGGCGATCGCAGGCCGGCGGCGAGGGCGTCGATATCGCCCACCAGCACCTCCAGCGACAACCAGCCGTGGCGGAACATGGGCTCGGCAACGACGGCACGCGGGTCTTCAATCACCCGCAGTACCGGCTCGCCCGCGCTGTTGGCCAGCCATACCAGCGGTGCGCCGATCAGATCCACCAGATCGAGCGCGGCGGCATCATCGGCGTCGAGCGTTCCGCGTTGTTGCACCTGCAAGGCCAACTGCGCGACATAGGCGGCGCAGACCTGCTGCAGGTCCGGCGCGATCAAGGTCGCATGGATGATGCCCTGTTTCATGTGCGCCGCTCGGTAGCCAGCTTGCGCTCCAGCCAAGGCATCAGCCCGCCACCGGCGACGATCGCCATCAACTCGGTGGGAATCTTCTCGCAGGCGAATTCACGACCTGTGCTGTGATTGATGATGCGTCCCTCCACCGGCCGTACTTCCAGTTCATCACCGCGCGATGCTTCAAGCGTCGCACAAACCAGCGCGGGAACGCCGAGATTCAGCGCGTTGCGATAGAAGATGCGAGCGAATGATCTGGCGATGATGGCACCCACGCCGAGTTCGGCCAGCGCCTGCACCGCCTGTTCGCGCGAGGAACCAATGCCGAAGGATTCTCCGCCCACCACGATGTCGCCACGGCGCACTTCGCTGGCGAAGTCCGGGTCCACCGCTTCCAGGCAATGGCTGGCGAGCACGTGCATCGGCTCGCGCATATAGGGGCCGGGTGCCAGCACATCGGTATCGATGCGGTCACCGAACACGAAAGCCTTGCCACGGACGTTCAAAGGTTCTCTCCCAACAACTCGCGTGGATCACAGATTTCGCCCTTCACCGCGGCAGCGGCAACGCTGTACGGCGAGCCCAGGTAGACCTGCGCCTCGGCCGAGCCCATGCGGCCCTTGAAGTTGCGTGCGGTGGTGGACATGCAGACTTCGCCGCTGCTCAGCATGCCCGCACCCATGCCGGCGCAGGCGCCGCAGCCTGACGGCAGCAGGATGGCGCCGGCTTCGGTCAGCGTCGCCAACGTGCCTTCGGCTGCCGCCTGCGCGGTCATTGCCACCGAGGCCGGTGCGATCAGCAGGCGCGTACCCTTGGCGACCCGGCGGCCTTTCAGGACTTCGGCAGCCATGCGCAGATCGGTCAGCTTGGCGCCGGTGCAGGCGCCGATATAGGCCTGGTCGATGCGGACCTTGCCGTGCTCGCCCACCGGCCGGCTATTGGCCGGGCTGTGCGGGGCGGCCACGTGCGGGGCGATCTGCGCGGCGTCGTAGTGATGGTGATGCAGGTAGTTGGCGCCAGCATCGCTACGCCACTGCGCCAGATCACCGAGGAAAGGTTTGCCGGCCTGTTCCAATGCAGCCAGTGTGGTCGCGTCGGGTTCGACGATGCCGGTTTCCGCGCCGAGCTCGGCGGCCATGTTGCACAGGGTCAGGCGCTCATGCATCGGCATGGCCTGCACGGCGCTGCCGCCGTATTCGAAGACCTGTCCTTCGTTGCCCATGCCATGTTGGCCACACAGCATCAGCATCACGTCCTTGGCGCTGACGCCGGCGCCGAGCACGCCATCGAGTTGCACACGCGTGGTCTGCGGCACGCGCAGCCAGACGTCGCCGGTGACCAGGGCGCCGGTGATGTCGGTGGCGCCCATGCCGACCATGAAGGCACCGAACGCACCGCCGCTGGGCGAGTGCGAATCACCGCCCACGCAGAACATGCCGGGCTGTACATGGCCGTGTTCCTGCAACACCACGTGGCAGATGCCGAGCATGTCGTAGTGGGTGACACCCTGCGCCTGCGCCCACTTGCGGGTGAGGGCGAGGATGTCGGCGCTTTCCATGTCCACGGCGGGTACGAAGTGGTCGGAGACCACCACCACCTTGTTCGGGTCCCACACCTTGGCGCCGAGCTTTTCCAGCCGTGTGGCGACCCGGCGCGGACCGCCGGAGTCATGCATCATCAGCAGGTCGAGCCTGGCGGTAAGGATCTCTCCGGCGCGCACGGCCTCGCGTCCACAGGCGCGGGCGAGGATCTTTTCGGCAAGCGTTGCGCTCACAGTTGCACTCAAACAAATGTCTCCGGGTGGTTGGTTTCGTAGTCCAGGCGCATCTGGTAGCGCAGCTGGTCGGGGCGATATTGGATGTCGAGCAGATCCAGCAACTGCTGGTCGGGGCCATAGGAGCGGCGGGTCAGGTTCATCACCGCCTGACCGGGCGACATCTGCAGGTGCATGGCGGTCAGGGCACCTGCACGCAGCGCGCTGACGGTCTGCTGGACCTGCAGGAAGCGGATCCCGCAACGCCGGAACAGAGCGATGCGCGAGCCGTAGGCCAGTTGTTCGGCGTTGAATTCCGGATGCTTGGTGCGGGTCCAGCTGGCGTAGTAACCAAAGGCCTGGCCATGCCGCGAGCGCACCCGCACGCAATGCACCAGGGTTTCTTCCGGGCCGCTGCCGAACTGTTCGCGGATCGGTTCGGGCGGAACCACGCGTTCCCAGCCCAGCAGGCGTACCTGGGTGTTGCTGGCGAGGGTGTCGAGGCTGTGGATCAGCTCGCCCAGCGGCGTTTTCAGCGGCATCGGGATGCTGGAACCGCGCGCTGTGCTACCGCCGACGACCCGCGTACCGCGGCCGCGCTGGCGTACCAGCAAGCCATCATTGGCCAGCAGTTGCAGCGCCTGGCGCACGGTGACCCGCGAGATGCGCAGGCGCCGGGCCAGCTCTTCCTCACGCGGCAGCTGCTCGCCGTCGCCGATTTCGCCGCGTTCGATCAGCCCACGCAGGAAGCCCTGCAGCTGGTGGTACAGCGGCGCGTGCAGGTCACGGCGGAGGATGCCCTCCAGGGATTGGGTGGTGAACGGGTCCACGGTGGCTTGCCGGCTGGTCCGAAATTATCTTAATGATATATCTATATATCTAAAAGGGGTGTGGGTATAGGCCTTGGTGTGTTCCGGGCTGGATTGGCCTGGGTGGGGAGGGAGCTTCTCGCTGGCTGATGCGTCGCCGGGAAGGCCCCTGCCGAGCATGGCTCGGCACTACCGCTTTAGCCCCTCTCCCGCTTACGGGAGAGGGGTTGGGGTGAGGGTGGCTCTGGCCTTGGCGGGAAAGCCCCTGCCGAGCATGGCTCGGCACTACCTTGAGCCCTCACCAGAACCGGTAGCTGAACTCCACGCCGTAGGTGCGCGGCACGTTCGGGTAGATCACGCCCACACCCAGCCCGGCGATATCAAAGCCGCCGGTGGAGGCGAATTCATTGCTCAGGTTCTTGCCCCACAGCGCCACCGACCATTCCGCATCGCGCGGTTCGTAGGCGATGCGCGCGTTGTACTCATGCCCGGCCTTGCGCATGATCAGGCGCGAGGCGTCCTGGTTCTGGTAGTACTCATCGGTGTAGCGGGCCTGCGCGCTGAATACAAGGTCGGCATTGCCAAGCGGCTGCACGTAGCTGCTGCCGAAGGTCCACTGCAGCTCGGGTGCATTCTTCATCGGGTGGCCGCGGAAGTAGGCGGCATTGATGGCCTTGTACTTCTGGTATTCCGAGTCGATGGTGCCCAGCGTGGCGTTGAGCTTCAGTCCGCGCGTCAGCTGTGCCTCGGCCTCCAGCTCGATGCCCTGGATCAAGGCACCGGTGGCGTTGGTCACCACGAAGATGCCTTCCGGGTTCACCGCGGCCAATTGGATGCCGTCGTAATCCAGCCGGTAGTAGTTGCCGTTCAAGCGCAGGCGGTTGTCCCACAGCGTCGACTTGATGCCGATCTCATAGGCACGCAGGGTTTCAGCATCCACCTGCACCAGGGTTGCCGGGGTGCTGCCGCGGCCATTGAAGCCGCCACTCTTGAAGCCGGTGGTGACGCTGGCGTAGCCCATCACGTTGTCGTTGAAGTTGTAGGACAGCAGCGCCTTCCAGTCCGGGCGGTTCCAGCTGTTGCGCATGTTCTTGCTGAAGTTGGGCTCGCCATTGGCCTTGACCGCGCGCACCGAGAAATCCTTGCTCTCATAGCTGTAGCGGCCGCCCAGGGTGAGGGTCAGCTTGTCGGTGAACTTGTAGTCGCCCTGCGCATAGATGGCATACGCCGAGGTGTCCTGGGCGATGTAGTTGGTGCCGCCGCGCACGAAGATGTCGCTGCGGGTCGGCTGGTCGTTGTGCTCCTTGAACGCGAACACGCCAGCGACCCAACTGAAAGGACCGTCCAGCTGCGAGGTGAACTGCGCCTCGTAACCCTTCTGGTTCTGGCGCTGGTCCTGTTCGAGGTGATAACGGGTCTGCGCGGTGCCATCCACGTCCATGTAGAAGTGATGGTCCAGCGTGCGGTAGTGCGCGATGCTGCGCCAGGAGAACGCACCGAAGTCGGTTTCATTGGTCAACGCCACGCCGAACTGGTCGATGTCGTTCAAGCCCAGCGTGTCGGTTTCGGTCTTGTAGAAGCTGCCCAGGCGCGGCACCTGGTTGCCATTGGCATCCAGCGCCACCGGCGTGCCCCAGGCCGGGGTGGAGCGCTCGCGCAGGCGGTCGATGCTCAGCGTGGCATAGGAGGCTTCTCCCCAGGTCGAGGCCAGCGACAAACGCCCGGCCAGCACGTCCTGGTCATTGACCATGCGGTTGTGGGTGATGTCCTTGAGGATGCCATCGCGCTGGCGGCTGAGCGCGGCGGCGGAGACATCCAGCGTCTCGCCGATGCGGGTGGCGAAACTCACGCGTGCGTCGCGGCGTCCGAGGTTGCCGATGCTGCCATCCAGCGCCAGCTTGCTTTCGCCGGTGGGCTTGCGCGAGATGTAGCGGATCGCGCCGCCGGTGGCATTGCGGCCATACAGCGTGCCCTGCGGGCCGCGCAGCACTTCGATGCGCTCCACGTCATACAGGTCGAACATCGCCCCGTTCTGGCGCGGGATGTAGACATCGTCGATATACAACGCCACCGCCGGGTCGTTGGTGAACATCGACTCATCGGCGCCTACGCCGCGCATGAAGATCTTGGCGCCGGAACTGGTGCCGGTGTTCTGCTCGATGATGATGTTGGGCGCGGCGAACTTGATGTCATCCACGCGCTTGACCTGCATGCGGTCGAGTTCCGGTCCGCTGATCACGCTCATGCTCAGCGGCGTCTTCTGCATCTGCGCTTCGCGGCGCTGCGCGGTGACGCTGACCTGGTCCAGCTGCACGGCCTGGTCATCAGTGCCGGCCTGCTGCGCCAATGCGGGGTTGCTGCCAAGGGCGGTCACGATCGCGACTGCCAACGCACTGCGGTACAGAACTTCCTTCATTGCCTGCCTCATAGCGTGAACGGGGTAGGTGGCGCAGGCGCACAGGTGTGAGTGGAGTGCTGCTGCGTGTGCTTTCCAGTCTTTCGCTATTTGTCCGGACAATCAATGTGGCTCGCGTCCTGCCTGCACCGTGGAGTCGTGCGCCGCAACATGCGCATAAGCAGTTGATCGAGATTGGAAAGCGGCAGCAATTGCGGCCCTTCCGTGTTGCACTGCAAAGGCATATAGGTCTTAGCCTTATGTCTTTCCAGGCAAGCGGCCCAGCCCGCCAGACGCAAAACGCCACCCGGTCAGGGCGGCGTTTTCGCAGCGGGCGCTGGTGGTGCTGTCGGTTTACAACGGGGTGCCGTCGTCCACGTCCAGGGTCATCTGGTAGGTGAACTGATCCGGCCGGTATTGCACGTTGAGCAGGTCGACCAGATTGCCGTCGCCATCGTAGGAACGGCGTTCCAGTGACAGCAGCGCGGTACCGGGTTCCACCTTCAGGTGCATGGCGGCGATGGCGTCGGCGTTTACTGCCGACAGCACCTGCTCCACCTGCTTGATCTGGATGCCGGCGGCCTGGAACAGCTTCAGACGGGAGCTGTTGGACAGCCGCGTCTCGCTGAATTCGGGGTGATCGGTATGGGTCCAGCTGATGTAATAGCCGAACGGGACATCGCCCCGCAGGCGCAGGCGGATGGCCTGCACCAGCACGTCGCGTGGGCCGGTATCGAACAATGCCCGGATCGGCTCCGGCGGCACCGCGCGGCGGAACTGCAGCAACTGCACCTTGGTGTGCTCGGCCAGCACTTCCAGGCTTTCCAGCAGCCCGGTCAGCGGGCTGTGCATGGGCTTGGGCCGGGAGCGGTGGATGACGTGGGTGCCCTTGCCGCGGCGGCGCTCCACCAGCCCCTCGGCGGCCAGTTCGTCCAGCGCCCGCTTGGCGGTGATGCGTGATACGCCAAAGCCGTCGGCCAGGTCGAACTCGGTGGGGATGCGGGCGCCACGCGGGATCTCGCCATTGAGGATGCGGTCGCGCAGCAGGCTGAACATCTGGTGGTAAAGCGGCGTCGGCAAGTCATTGCGCAGCAGCTTGTGCGCATTGGCACTCAACAATGTGGCCAGTGTGTCTTGGGACATCTCGCTTCACCCTCCTTTGGCTTAATGCTATAACGATAGAACAAATAGGATAGGCCATGATCACTGAAGAGACCGTGATTTGCTGGAGCCGTGACGGCGCGCTCGCCCGCATCAGCATCCACCGACCCGACAAGCGCAACGCCCTGGCCACCCGCCACTGGGCGGCGATCGAGGCCGCACTGGACGACATCGCCGCCAGTGACGCCCAGATCGTGGTGGTATCCGGCGTGCCGGGGGCGTTCAGTGCCGGCGCCGATATCGACGAACTCGGCCAGCTGCTCACCGCTCCGGCCGCCTTCGCCGCCAACAACGCCCAGGTCCAACGCACCCAGCTCAAACTGCAACGCCTGCCGCAGACCACCCTGGCCGTCATCGACGGGGCCTGCGTAGGCGGCGGCCTTGGCCTGGCCTTGGCCTGCGACCTGCGCCTGGCCAGTGCCCGTAGCCGGTTCGCTATCACCCCAGCCAAGCTCGGTTTAGTTTACAGCGCCGACGACAGCCGTCGGCTGGTCAACACGGTCGGTATGGCCCGCGCGCGCGAAATGCTGCTGACCGGGCGCCTGCTCGATGCCGCTACTGCGCTGGATTGGGGCCTGGTCAACCAGTTGGCGGGTGAGGACGGCATCGAGGCGCTGGAGCAGGCACAGGTCCAGCAGCTGTTGGCCACCTCCGGGCAGGCGCGGCGGGCGATCAAGACCGTGCTCGGCCACCTGGGGGGGGACGCCAGCATCGATCTGGCCCAGGCCGATGCGGCCTTCAACGATGCCTTCAGCAGTACCGATTTCGTCGAAGGCGCGGCCGCCTTCCTGGAAAAGCGCGCCCCGCGCTTCAGCTGAGTACGCCATGTCCGCCTACCTGATCATCGAAGCCCACCTCACCGACCCGCAGCGGTTTGCTGCCTATGCCCGGGCCACGCCCGCGGTGGTGGCGCGCCATGGCGGCCATTACCTGGTGATGGGCGGCGAGCAACAGAGCCTGGAGGGCGAGCATGCAGCGACGCGGACGGTGATCTCGTGCTGGCCTGACCGCGCCGCCGCACTGGCGTTCTGGCACAGCGCCGACTACGCCGCGATCAAGCAGCTGCGCGCCGGCACCGGCAGCTTCCGCGTGCTGCTGGCCGATGGCATGCAGACACAAGCTCTCAACGACACCGCAACCGAAGGTAAGGCTCCATGATCGACGCTTATCGCGCGCTGGCCCTGCAGACCACCTGCCGCGCCATCAATGCCTGTGCAACACCGGAAGCAGCCGCCGTCGCGGTGGCCGACAACATCGAGCGGGTAGGTCGCCAGATCCGTGCCTCCAAGGCCTTCATCGGCGCTGACCTGAAGCTGGTGGTGCTGCCGGAATATTTCGCCACCAGCTACCCACTGGGCGACACCATCCCCGGCTGGGCGGCCAAGGGCTGCTTCGCGATGGATGGCAGCGAGTACGAGCAGCTGGGCCGCATCGCCCAGGACAACGGCGTCTACCTGTGTTCCAACGCCTACGAGCGTGACCCGAACTTCCCCGAGCTGTACTTCCAGTCCTCGGTGATCCTGGATGACAGCGGCAACCAGATCCTGCGCTACCGCCGGCTGATCTCGCTGTACGCGCCCAGCCCGCATGATGTCTGGGACAAGTACCTGGACGTGTACGGCATCGACGGCGTGTTCCCGGTGGCACGTACGCCGCTCGGCCGCCTGTCCTGCATCGCCTCGGAGGAAATCCTGTATCCGGAAATCGCCCGCGCGATGGGCCTGCGCGGCGCCGAAGTGTTCCTGCATTCCACCAGCGAAGTCGGCAGCCCGGAGCTGACCCCCAAGGACATTGCCAAACGCGCCCGCGCGCTGGAAAACATGGCCTATGTGGTCTCGGCCAATACCGCCGGCATCAGTGGCGTGGACATCCCGCTGGGCAGTGCCGATGGCATGAGCAAGATCGTCGATGACCAGGGCCGGGTGCTGTCCGCCGCCGGCACCGGCGAGTCGATGGCCGCCTATGCGGACCTGGATATCGCCGGCCTGCGCCGCCGCCGGCTCCGCCCGGGCATGGGCAATTTCCTCTCGCGGCTGCCGCAGGCGGCAATCAACGCCGGCCTGGGCAGCACCGCGTTGAAGCCCAACGCCCTGCTGCAGGGCGACAGCTTGAAGATCCCGCAGCGGGCCGACTTTGCCGCCCGCCAGAAAGCCACCCTTGATGCACTGTTGAGCGCCGGAGTACTGGGCAATGACTGACGCAACCACGCTGCCACTGCGCAATCCGCGCACCGGGCTGTCCGACGGCGAGTTGCCGATCACCGCCGCCAGCGAAGTCGCCGCGCTGGGCGCGCAGCTGCGCCAGGCGCAGCTGGCCTGGGCCGAGTGCAGCATCGAGGAACGCTGCGCGCGCCTGGACGCCCTGGCCGACGCGCTGGTCGCGCGTCGCGATGGCTTCCTCGATGCATTGCTGGCCGATACCGGCCGCTGGCATGAATCGCAGATTGAAGTGGACGGCACCATCGGCGCGATCCGCCGCTGGGCGCAGCAGGCCGCGAGCTGTCTTGCGGAAAAGCCGGCCCAGCAGGAAGCCATCCCCTTCATCCACAGCCAGCAGACCTGGGTGCCGTATGCGGTGGTGGGCGTGATCAGCCCGTGGAACTTCCCGCTGATGCTGACCCTGA
>Ga0308158_10002238_pt1 | contig 18647 bp, 13 predicted proteins | sample PhyBR2_FD_201038 | JGI IMG/M metagenome (GOLD analysis project Ga0308158, IMG submission 201038) | Phyllosphere microbial communities from UC Gill Tract Community Farm, Albany, California, United States - DLSLB.R2 | ecosystem: Host-associated > Plants > Phyllosphere > Unclassified | place: USA...
GATGCTGGGTTACATGACGCCGGAAGCGCTGGCGACCACCGAGCAGAGCGGCAATGTCACCTTCTTTTCGCGCACCAAGCAGCGCCTGTGGACCAAAGGCGAAAGTTCCGGCCACTTCCTCAAGGTGGTCAGCATCACGCCGGACTGCGATAACGACACGCTGCTGGTATTGGCCAACCCGATCGGCCCGACCTGCCACCTGGGCAACAGCAGCTGCTTCCACCCGGCCGCCAGCGACTGGACGTTCCTCTATCAGCTGGAACAGCTGTTGGCGGAGCGCAAGCATGCCAGCCCGGACAGCTCATACACCGCCAGCCTGTACGCCAGCGGCACCAAACGCATCGCGCAGAAGGTCGGGGAAGAAGGCGTGGAAACCGCGCTGGCCGCCACGGTCAACGATCGCGAAGAGCTGACCAACGAGGCCTCGGATCTGATCTATCACCTGCTGGTGCTACTGCAGGACCAGGATTTGGATCTGAGCGCGGTGATCGGCCGGCTGCGCGAGCGGCATCAGAAAAAAGCGTGACGCTGAATCACGCGCAATAAAAAAGCCGCCGGGCGTTAACCTCGGCGGCTTTTTATTTGTTCACAAGCATCGAAAACAGCAGCAGAAGAGAATCAAAGCCCAGCCCCCACTACGTGATTCTTAATTTTTTCCGTTTTTGCGCGAAGGCCGGAACAGGGCCATCAGCCGCCATGGCCAAGAATTTACTATCTCACGATTGCGCATTTCGCACTCTCTGAGTTGATGCGTAAGCGACTCTATCTCGCTTTCAGCGGCTCTCAATTGGTGGCCTTTCTCGAGAATCACCCCTTCATGGGCTTTGAGTCGAGCCTCCAGAGCACTCAGCTTAGCCTCCATAGCTTGATGTTCAGCATGTAGCTTATGTTCCGCTTCCTCTTTTCGTTTGAACTCGGCGCAAACGTCTTGGTAAGAGGTAGACAACATCTGATAAGACGACTCGGCCTCACGATTGGCAGAAGAGAGATCATAATTAGCAGAAACCAACTCATCGTTTTCATTCTGCAAACGTCGGCTTAAATAAAAGAGGTACTCATCCGCTGACAAACGATAAAGACTGTCGAAAAAAACTTGTGTTCTTTCTTCGTAAAAATCCTCGAACTTAGCACCGAGCTTATTCAGATAACTTCTGACATCATCATATAATGTGAAATAAGCCTTACCGTACAAGGTATTTAAATGCCACTCGAGAAATGAAGCCGAATAGTTGATAAAATCGGTTTTTCGTCCATCATAGATCCCTCTCTCAATCATTAAGGATCTCAATGCTTCCAACGCATCAATTGCACAGTGGTAGGACTTTTCGCGGGTATTAGACAGAGATGTCTCTCTGGAAACCGTGTGATCAATTAATACATCATCAAGAATACATATTCTTTCAGATAACAAAACGAACGCACAAATAAAATAGAGATCGTTTGAGGTTCTTATTTGCTGAAATTGCAAATTTTCAGCTAATATCCTCTCACGCTTCAACATTTTGTCCCAAGGCCACCAAATAAAAGCGTTGAAAAAATCCCTCTCGATCTCAATGGAAGAGAACACGTTTTTTTGTGGCAGCAGATCTGTGCGTATCGACCAGGGAATCGACAGATGCTTATCCTGCTGAACGTTGTAAAACTGGCTTCTATAAATGACAACATCGGCATCATGCGATTTCGCCATTGAATAGGCTTTTTCCATCAGGTTTTCATCAACGAAATCATCATCATCGAGGAAAACAACAAACTCACCTCGGGCATGGCTTAAACCAACATTGCGTGCAGCACCGGCCCCACCACCTTCAATGCCGGAAAGCAATATAACCCTGTCATCCTCGGCGGCAATACGCTCCAGGATCGCCTTGGTACCATCCGTAGAATTATCGTCAACGATAATAATCTCGAGTTCTTTCAGCGTTTGCTTTCTGACTTTATCAATGACATCAAAAATATAAATCTCGGCATTAAAAACTGGCATAACTACCGAAACATAGGGTATCGTTTTAACTTCAGACATTATTATTCCACCATGTTCATTGTAATAAAGCCAACTTTTAGAATGACATTGGCCCCCAGTGAAACCTCCCGCGCTTGATCCTATAATCATATAATCGAAGGAGATTAAATGAAAAAAGCCTTATGCTACCGCATAAGGCCTATTTCTGATTATTTAATCTCTTCAACCTGCTTTTTTATTTCCGCAATTCTCTGCTCTTGCAGAATAAACCCAGACTCGATCATTCTCTCTAACTCTGACAAACGCCAATGAATGGAGTCCAATCTTGCATTATTTTCAATCAACAAAGCCCGCGTACTCTTACGATGTAGTCCGCGTTCGATAAACTTGTGCTTGCCTATACGCACCAGCATATGCAGCAACCCACCAGGCCCCAGTTTATCGTAGTTGAAGCGTAATTTTTCAGCCTTCGTTTTCGCTACCCAACCATTCATGACTTTTGAAAAATCTGCACTGCTTTCTTTCATCAGTGCAATAACGAGACCAACCGTTTTTCTGTCATAGAAGCGCGTGGACAAGTAAGACTGGATCTCACCTTTCTGATAGCGTTTTACGTGCGGCAACAGTGTTTCGTAGAACTCTGTGGAAAACGTAGGCGTAAGAACCTGGCTTACCCAAGCAATATGGCCAACCAGCCAGTTGAGTGAATACTCGCGGTATTGCGCCAGCATTTTTGACTTTTCAAGATAGTCAAAAATAACCTGGTGCTGCAGGAAAACACCGAGTAACCGATCCCCGCCGGCCATCATCGTCTGGCCAGCACGGTTACGGCGGTGATAGCAGAGCACTTCATCGATAAAGCAGACTTTATCTGACGTTAACGTGACAAACCAATGGAACCCATTATCTTCGAAGAAGTATTTCCCAACAGGGAATTTCAGATTATTGTCGGTAATGAGCTTCCGCTTGTAAATTTTACGCCATGGCACAGGCAACAATTCGAGAACTTTCTTCTTGTTCTCAACGCTGCGAATATCCCAAACGGGTTTGTTCGCTAATGTTGCCCAGGCAGGTTCATACGGCGCATTCTCGATGCCGGTTTCTGTCTCAAACTCGAGGAAGTTACACATCGCGACATCGGCATTTTCAGCCACTGCAATGTTATAAAGCTTCTCGAACATTGTCGGATCGTAAAGATCGTCACCATCGGCAAAACCAATAAATTCGCCCGTAGCGGCTTCCATGCCAATATTAGCAACGGTAGCAACCCCGCCAGGTGAGTTCTCTTTCATCAAAATAGGAATGATACGCTTATCTTTCTCGGCATAAGACTCGATAATTTTCGGCGTGCTATCTTTAGAACCATCATCCACTACAATGATTTCAATATCTTCTAGCGTTTGAGCTAGAACATTGTCCAAACATTCGCCAATGTATTTTTCGATGTTATAGGACGTGACAATGATAGATAATTTTGCAGTCATCTCAAAAAACCTTTTTATTAACTAAATACTCACACACTTTAGAATGAATATATTTATTTGTGTGGAAAACCTTTTGCAGATCACTGTAACTGCTCTGCAGGAAAACGTCGCTCACTTTGGAGACTAGTGCTGATTTGAAGTCAATAACTATATTTTCTTTTGCCCAATCAATCAGATTTACGCTAAACAAGAAGAAACTCGTTGTATAAACATCATAGCGCTTATCTGACTTAATATAGTCATATAATTCAGCAATAGCATCTACGCACTGCATACGTAACTGACTTTTATTATTAGTCACATTACTGCCTTCAGGACAAAGCATATAATTACATATTGCATCGTTCAGAATGGCAACTCTCTCTGCATTCATCAATATTTTCCAGTGCGGAAAAATATCTTCATGTAAACGTAAACTGCCAAACTTTATGTCATTATCCTTTAAAAACCGTGTTCTACAGATTTTATTCCAAGGATAGTTTGTTAGCGTCAGGAAATCGGGTAGCTTTTGCAGAGAAAGGATATCACCATATTTTACTCGCACTTCCTCAAACAACTTCTCATCGCCTTCCCACATGCCAATACTTTCTTTGGCTTTGCCATAAACGATATTGTACTGAGTTACGGCAACGTCCAGTTTTTCTTTTTCAAGCTTGGCGATGGCATTATCGGCCACATTAGGCAGCATAAAGTCATCGCTGTCAAAGAAGATCGTATACTCACCGCTCGCTGACGCCAAGCCTACATCTCTGGCAACACCCGGCCCCTGATTTTTCTCTTGCCTAATGAGCTTGATATTTCCTCTCTGAGCAAGATAACCCTCGATCACCGAGATAGTATTATCAGTAGAGCAATCATCGACGAGGATGATTTCATGTGTACTCTTAATCGCACGTAAAATAGAATCCAGGGTTGCGACAATGGAATTCTGAGCATTGTATACCGGGATTATTATCGAAATCTTAACACTTTCGCTTGCTGCGGAAGTATTACTATTAACGTCGATCATAGCATCCTTATTCATTCATTGAATCCACTTAAAAATGTCAGCCATATATTTGATGGTTGCGAAAATCATGCTATTTTTTTAGCGAATACATTTGCCATTTTAATTGATGGCAAGTCAATATACTTTTCAAAATAGTAAGAAAGCAACAGGCACACTGATACGGTAACTAACAATAGCATTATGAACGTAGACATGTGTATGTCACCATAATAACTCTTCGCTATTGCAGCAATAATATTAAGTATACAGACATGTACGACATATAACGGGAAAGAGATACGTCCCAAAAACTGCGCCAGCTTGTTTTCGAGCAACTTTTCACTCAAACTACTGCCTAAAATCGACATAAAAATCAGCATACTTCCTGTCAACATAAGCATTTGATAAGTATCTCGATATGAGCCAACGGAAATGTATTCAATGTATTTATAGATACCTCCATATAAATACACGCCATCCCGTTCATACGGCGAAGTTGCCAGCACAATGCCGATCAAAAACATAAGTGCACGCAGCACTCCATGGATTTTGAATTTATTGTCGATATATAAATCGTTTAAAATCATTCCAAAGACGAAGAGACAATAAAAGGAGCCCCATGCATAAAGGAAAGAGAAGACCAATGCATAAAATATTAGTCGCCTACGGTGCATACCGAAGAACGCAAGCAGACCAAAAACAATAAAAGATCCATAAAACTCGAAAGATATAGTCCACAGAGCATAATTATGCAAAGGCACATGTTGGAAAGGCGCGAAATACACCGCTTCAAGAATCGCTGGAATAAAACCGAGTTCAATCACATGGCCAGTTGTATACTTCAATATATAATATAGCAATGCACTCATCAGCATAGAGGCTAAAATAGGAAGAACCAGCCTTGGGTATCTCTTTACAACGCCATTGAATATGGCACTACCCTCGTGGGTTTTATTGAACTTAATCGAAAGAACAAAACCGCTTAGAATGAAAAAAATGCAAACAGGTGCAATTCCACTGTAAACTATATTTAATGGTGTCCATGCAATTAACCGCCGCAGCATTCCTCCAATATCGCTAAACGATGTATATCTAATATCTGGTTTATAGATACTGACGCAGTGATCAATAATAACAATAAAGCAGCATATACCCCGTAAACCTTCAAGATAGGTTATTTTTTTCATAAAAACCTTAATATGAACCTTTCTCTCTATCTAATAGTGTCGTAAAGAGTCAGCATATATATGCTGTCTTGATAATTTCGCAATATTGAAGACAGAGGGAATGACGCCAAATGAAGTAGTAACAATTAATGCAGAAACGGCTAGTAGGAATAATTAATGAAAGCCAAGAAAACCACCATGCCAGTAGCATGGTGGTTTAAAATATTTAATGATTACAGTACGTTAGTCTAACCATTCGGTGTGGAATACACCTTCTTTATCCGTACGCTTGTAAGTATGAGCGCCGAAGTAGTCGCGCTGCGCCTGGATCAGGTTAGCCGGCAGCACCGCTGAACGGTAGCTATCGTAGTAGGCGATCGCGGCGGAGAAGGTTGGCGTAGGGATACCGTTCTGCACGGCATAGGCCACAACATCACGCAGCGCCTGTTGGTACTCGTCGGCGATTTGCTTGAAGTATGGCGCCAGCAGCAGGTTGGCGATATCGGCGTCCGCCGCGTAAGCGTCGGTGATCTTCTGCAGGAACTGGGCACGGATGATACAGCCGGCACGGAAGATCTTGGCGATTTCGCCGTAGTGCAGATCCCAGTTGTTTTCTTTGGACGCGGCTTTCAGCTGAGAGAAGCCCTGCGCGTAGGATACGATCTTGCCCAGATACAGCGCGCGACGCACTTTCTCGATGAACTCGGCTTTGTCGCCGGTGAACGGTGCCACTTTCGGCCCGGTCAGCACTTTAGACGCGGCAACGCGCTGATCTTTCAGCGAGGACAGGTAGCGTGCGAACACCGATTCGGTGATCAGCGACAGCGGTTCGCCCAGATCCAGCGAGCTCTGGCTGGTCCACTTGCCGGTGCCTTTGTTGGCGGCTTCGTCCAGGATCACATCGACCAGGTATTTACCTTCTTCGTCTTTCTTGGTGAAGATGTCTTTGGTGATGTCGATCAGGTAGCTGTTCAGCTCCCCCTTGTTCCACTCGGCGAAGGTTTCGGCCAGCTGCTCGTTGCTCAGGTTCAGCGCCTGCTTCAGCAGAGAATAGGCTTCGGCAATCAGCTGCATGTCGCCGTATTCGATGCCGTTGTGCACCATCTTCACATAATGGCCTGCACCGTCAGCGCCGATGTAAGTCACGCAAGGCTCGCCTTCCGCAACCGCAGCGATTTTCTCCAGGATCGGCGCCACCAGCTCGTAAGCTTCTTTCTGGCCGCCAGGCATGATGGAAGGCCCTTTCAGCGCCCCCTCTTCACCGCCGGAAACGCCGGTGCCGATGAAATTGAAGCCCTGATCGGACAGTTCGCGGTTACGACGGATGGTGTCCTGATAGTAGGTGTTGCCGCCATCGATCAGGATATCGCCCTTGTCCAGATGCGGAGTCAGCGAGGCAATGGTTTTATCCGTCGCTTCGCCCGCTTTCACCATCAGCAGGATGCGGCGCGGTTTTTCCAGCGATTCGACAAACTCTTCAACGGTGTAATACGGCGCCAGGTTTTTGCCCGGATTCTCAGCGATCACTTCGTCAGTCTTGTCGCCAGAACGGTTGAAAATGGAAACGGTGTAACCACGGCTCTCGATGTTCAGCGCGAGGTTGCGGCCCATTACCGCCATGCCGACAACGCCGATTTGTTGCTTGGACATTTAGGAACTCCTGTCTGAGGATGACCCTGCTGGCAACGTCGGCCAGCAGGTTTTGTGATGTGGCACACATGTTAACTCAGGATTGAGCCGGGTGGGTAGTGATTGGTGCGATAGGCTTTGCAACAGATTACGAACCATCAAAAATTACACAATCGCGACAATAACAGCCGTTTAGGTTACAGCCATGACTCTTGCTTACAAATTTGGATTTTCCACTGTCCTTTTACCGAAAAACCCCACGCTCACACGACGCTCAATAACTTCCGGCTGCGATCGCACGCTGATAGAGCTTTAACGTGTCATCAATAACCAATGATGAGGCGAATTTGCTCTCGATACGCTCACGGCTGCGCACGCCCATCTCAACGCGCTTGCTTGGACTGGTAAGCAACTGCTCCAACTTCTCTGCCAGAACCTCGATATTGCGCATCTCCACCAGGCTGCCGGTGTACTCATCAATAATCAGACTTTGGCAACCACCCACGTCATAAGCGATGCAAGCACGCCCAACCGAAGACGCTTCCAGCAAAATACGCGGAATGCCTTCTGAATACGTAGAAGGCAGAGCGACAACGTTAGAGGCCTCAATCAGGCTGTAAACGTCGCTGCAACGACCCAACCAATTGATGAGCCCCTGCTGGTGCCATTCTTCTATTTGCGACAGCGGAATCGCATCCGGATCGTCAACAATGGAAATTCCCGCCACATTCAACACAAAATCAACGCCTTTCTGCGCCAAGCGCTTTTTCACCTCGACCAGATCGCCCAATCCTTTGCTCCAGAGCAATCGGCTGGCGAACAAGACGACCGGTTTTTCGCGGTTGATTTCTAGCGAGTAGTGATAAATATCGGGGTTAATGCCGGCACCATCGATAACAACCGTTTGGCTTTTTTTCGCTTCAGTCAGCGCAAGAAGTCGATCGCGGTCGTGTTCGTGCTCAAAGGCCAGCAAGCATTTTTTGTTCTTAAAGATATGATTGTACGAATGTAACGTCAGATAACGAATGACGTTCATTGACAATTTGTCTTCCATAAAGACACGCCCAAGCCCGACAAAGCCCAGAATAATCGGTTTGTTGTAAAAACGCGCAAAGAACCCCCCCATCAAACAAGGTTTGATAGTGATGCAATGCAGTACGTCTGGGTCAATTTTTTTGAGCAACGACCATACCTTGGCCAATGAACCAAAGAAGTTGAACGGGTTGATGGACAGCTCAGATACTGATGAATCGTGGCAGATAAAACCTTTATCTGCCAACTTTTGCTGAATGTCGTCTCCCACAAAGTGGCTAACAACGTGGATTTCATAGCCAGCAGCCTGAGCCGCCAGCGCTCTTTCAACCCAATGCAGTTCAAAGTACCAATCTGAGTTGATAAAATAACAAATCTTTTTCATTTAACTCTTACCGGCTAATGTTGTTTACCATTTTTACGTGATATACCGTCAACAATACCGCGCACTACGTATTTAATATATTCACCTTTTTTGCCTTGAGAGGTAAAAGAAAGTAAATATTTTGCAATACGTAACACGATAGCTCCGAGTGAGTAAGGTCTTTCATGTTTTTTGAAAAGCATCCTTGAGAGGAGCAGGTTTCTGACCAGATAGTAGACTTTCCAGGGCGGGTTTATCCCCCCCTGGCCAGCAGGCACATCGTGCAGAAATACCAACTCTGGTGAGTACCGGAACCGATACCCTTGTTGACTCAACCTGTAAGAGAAGTAAAGATCATCATAATAAATAAAAAGTTCTGGCCAAATGTACTCAATGTTAGCGGCTAAAACGTCTTTGCGTATTATTGCACCAACAAATGAGAAAGTCACGACATCCGCAGGCTTAAGCTCTGCGGGGATGTAACGTTCGGGTCTGGCGATATAACCCAACGTGTTTACCAACGACGTAGGCATCTTGCTGAAAGGTACGTTCATTTTGCATAACGTCCCTTGTCTATCCAGGACTCGGCAACAGTAGGCCTCATAGTCGAACCGTTGCGCCAATTCAGCGAAACGTGTCAACAATGTGCGATCGGGATAAGCGTCATCATCGAACATAAACACCCAGTCGGTGTCTATCTTACTCGCAATATATTCACTTCCGAGCCTGAACCCGCCTGCGCCGCCGTCGTTTTGCGCAGCGCGTATGGCGTGCAAACGGCTATCTTCGATACTGTGTAGCCACGACTGCGTTTCGTCGGTCGACGCGTTATCGACAATGACAATGTCATCAAACGGCAACGCAGAGGTTGCCGCCCAACATTGTTTCAATTTTTCCAGGCGATTGAATGTAACAATTAACGCCGAACATCTCATCTGATGCTGACCGTGAATACTGGCATAGCGTTTTCTTGCTCCAGACTGGCCAGATAGGTTTCAGCCGTTTTCAGTGCTTCGGCAATGGTCACGTCCATATCCAGGTAGCGATACGTACCCAGGCGGCCAATGAAGGTAATGTCATGTTCTTTTTCGGCCAAATCGACGTATTTTTCCAATAATGCCATTTCACCGACCTGACGAATCGGGTAATAAGGGATATCATTTTCTTCGCAAGTGCGGCTGTACTCTTTATAGCAAACCGACCCTTCGTGCTGTTCCCAAGGGGAGAAGTACTTATGCTCGGTGATGCGAGTATAAGGTACCGACTGTTCACAATAGTTCATCACCGCACAGCCTTGATAATCCCCTTCCACGGTAAATTTCTCAAAGTCCAGCGTACGGTAGCCGAGGCGCCCAAACTGGAAGTCATAGAACGCATCCAGCGGACCGCTGTAAAACACATGATCGTAGCCCTCACGATCCTGCATTTGGAACTGGGTATCCAACGTCACCGAGATATTCGGGTGATCCAGAATACCTTCCACCATTTTGGTATAACCGTCTTTCGGCATCCCCTGGAACTTATGATTGAAATAGTTATCATCATAATTAAAACGAATAGGCAGACGCTTCAGAATCGAAGCCGGCAACTGTGCCGGGGACATGCCCCATTGCTTGATGGTGTAACCTTTGAAAAAGGCTTCATACAGTTCTTTGCCGACAAAGCGCAGCGCCTGTTCTTCGAACGATTGCGGATCGGTGATACTGGAATCGCCTTTCTCGGCGATCAAGGCTTTCGCTTCCGTTGGTGAACAGGTTTTTTTGAAGAACTGGTTGATGGTGTGCAAATTGATCGGCAGCGAGAAAACCTGGCCGTTTACCGTCGCTTTTACGCGGTTAACATAAGGCATCATTGTGGCGTACTGATTCACAAAGTTCCAGACTTGCTCGTTGTCGGTATGGAAAATATGCGGACCATAGGTATGCACCATCACGTCCGTCTTTTCATCCCGAGCGTCGTAGCAGTTGCCAGCGATATGAGTACGGCGATCGATAATATGAATTTGATGGCCTTGCTCAGCCAATTTTCTCCCGATCACCGCACCGGAAAAGCCTGCTCCAACGATTAAAATTTTCTTACTGTTCATCATCTTATGATCCGCGAATTAGCTGTCTAAATTTGTAGTAGTATTTGGTCATTGCATTACGCCGCGTTGTCCCTTTCGGCGCTACACGATTAAGAATAAACATTATGGAGCGTTTCAATATCGGTGCCCCACTCTTCTTACGTGCGGGTGACGAATCCTTCCTCTCGCCTTGCAAGCGGGCATAAAGCTCCGGAGCCCAGGGCGTATTCAGTATATTCTTGTGATAATTATCGAAGAAATCAACGTAACGCGTATTCCACGGTTTATTCTCACCAGCGAAGTGAATCATCTTCGGATTACGACGCGCCTCAAGGAAACGCATGTAGGTCGAAAATGGCAAATTGGGGAAAAATGTCTCTGTATTACCGTTACCATGATAGACATTCCATTCCAACGGCAAATAATGTACGCGGCCATGGAAAACTTTATTCATAATATCCTGATCGAGGAACCAGTATTGCTTACCCTGCATCGCCTCCATCAGGCTGGAAAAGGTATTCTCTTTATTCATCTGAACAATGTTAAATACCAATATTCCCGCTTGGAAATATTCATCTGGATTGATTAAACCCAATGAAGAAGAAAGGTACTCCTTCGCCGGCATCACTCCGTCACTGGATTGTGACATGGCGCCAAGCAAAACAAACCCTTCCATCACGATATCTTTTACCGCCGCAACCAAGTTATCGGCCAACGGGATATCGAGTAACTCTGCTAAATCATTCTCGACTACAGTATCCGAGTCAATAAAGATCACTTTTTCATACTCAGCAAACAGCCGAGGAATAAACAAACGTGCATAGGTTGCAGCACTGAAATGTGCACGCGTAAACGCATTCTTTATCTCTGAAAAAGCGTTAACATCAAAGAAGCGGAGATTGATATTGTCATGCTCAGCAAGCAGAGAGAAGAAACGTTGCTTATTCGCCTGAGACACTCCGTTCTCAAGCACCACCAAATCATAATTCAAAAGAGGATTAGCATGCTTAATGATAGAGTTGACTAATGCAGCCCCGCTAATCGCATAATTATCATCGAAGCAAATGACAACCGGTACATTATTATCAGAGAATGCAGGTTCCAGCGTCGCCGAGAAGGTTTCATTCTGAATAAAGGTTCTCTGCAGCTCTTTAATATTTAAGGTGCCAACTTCTCGCTTGTGACCAACATAAATGTTAAGTAACCGTTCTGCAATGTGGCCGACAACTCGCTTTTCCTGATCGCTGTAGTTTTTAAACCTCAGCCTCTCTTCCAACTTATCTAAAATAGAAAAGAGCCAGATTGAATAGTCCTCAAAGATGTCCTTTCTCATCACGAACATATTCGTATAATAACCATCTGAGGCTTGGTTAAATTTTTCTGCGGCAGTGATATATTCGGGATAAAGCTCTCCCAATACGGTCAATGCGGCATCATAGTCTTCGATATGCAAGTGGTTAGAGATTTTATAATGCTGATAATTATTTTTGCTACCTGCAGCACCAACATCCCATTTTTTAGGCAAAATAATGTCGACGCCTTCGAGACAAAGAGGAATCGTTTCATCATTCAAACCAAATTTATCTTGGTATTCTCGACTTACCTTCTCAGCACTCACCACGCCCCATCGGTCCTCCGGGGCCTGCTGATCGTTAGAGAAATTTAGATGACGCCGGTAGTGCATAAACCCAACATAGTCGGCTGGCTCTGCATTTTTCCATACCCAATAATGCGCAGTCAACTCACAATAGAATGGGTTTTTGAACGATATATTATCACCCGTATCATCACCAAGGCATCCAATCTCGGTAAGACTATTAGCCTTACCGACATGAATTGGTTGTATCCACTTTGAGTCGAGAAAAGCGCTAGGCTTGTGATGACACGTATATATTTTAATATTCTGCATTTGCACTACCTGGCAATCACGGTTATGAATTTCAACTCATTGCTTCTTTATATTGCGCTATAACAGTATGAGCCTCACCCATAACTTTCATCTTATGGTTTTCTATCCAGATGACTCTATCGCAAATTTTTTCGATATCACGAAGATTATGGCTAACAAAAAGAATTGTCACCCCTTTCTTCTTGAACTCATTAATAGTTTCGAGACATTTGCGTTGAAACGAGATGTCCCCGACTGCCAAAACCTCATCGATAATCAGAATATCTGGATCAACCTGCGTAATGACAGAGAAACCCAGCTTCGCCAACATACCGCTGGAGTAAACTCGGATGGGCTCGTCAATAAATTCACCCAGCTCGGAGAACTCGATGATTTTATCCAAACGCTGCTTCAACTCCTTACGACGAAGGCCTAACAGCGTCGCATTCAGTCGAATATTCTCACGGCCAGTCAGCTCGGGGTGAAACCCACCGCCTAACTCCAGCATCGAAGCCACACGGCCAACTACATGAACAGAACCGGATGACGGTTTCATCACACCGGCGACCAAACCAAGCGACGTACTCTTCCCCGCACCGTTTCGGCCAATAAGCGCAACCGATTCGCCTTTTTTAACCTGGAAACTGATATCTTCAATCGCCAGATAACTACGACCGCTCAGTAAGCTTAGTGCACGACGCGGGTTAAAAATCAGCTCTTTAATGCCAGATCCAATATGATGGTATAATGGATAGCGCTTAGTCACATTTTTAAATTCTATAGCTACGCTCATTATAATATCTCTGCAAATCTGTACTTCAACTTGTTGAAAATGCTGACACCAATGATAATGAACAGCAACGCATATCCGTAAAGCATGCCTATCTGGTGATAATCAATTACGCCATTCATAAAAAGATCACGCCAGCTCAGTATCATGTTAGCCAGTGGATTAAAATCAATCAGGAAGCGATATTGTTCAGGAATCATATCACCGGAGTACAAAATCGGCGTGCAGTAGAACATCAGCATGATACCCAGCGTGATGAAACGTTCCAGATCGCGGAAGAAAAGGTTCAGCGTCGATAACATCATCGCGATCCCGAAGGTCATCATCATCTGCGCAATGCCGATAAGCGGAACCCCCCAAAGCCAATCAATTGATGGACGCATGTCATAGACATAGAGAAAGAAGATAATGACCGGAATCGTGCAGAGGAAATGCAGACACTCCATCAGGACATTACTAAAAGGAATGACCGAACGCGGAAATACGGTTTTTTTGATGATCTGTGCGTTTGCGATAAACGAATACAAGGAGTTAGTCGTTGAGCTGGCAAACCACTGCCAAGGGAACAGGCCTGTAATAATGAAAATGGTATAGTTTGGTATTTGAACCCGCATGACCAATTTAAAAATAAAATAATAGATCATAGCAAAGAGTAATGGATTAGCAATTGACCATAAATAGCCAAAGAAGCTGCTTTTATATCTTACTTTTAATTCTTTCTCTGTGATGACCGAAGCCAAATCCCAAAGATAACCTAAGCTATACTTCATATAAAAACTCGATTTAAGATTGAAATTCCCTGACAGATGAAACATGGCCGTACGTCTTCAGGTCCAGCGTAGCCAGATGGCATGACGGGTAGAATGCGTTGCTGAACTAATCGCAACCACGCTACCGCCCCTGGCATTGCGGCAACCAGAGCACACTTAAAACAACCTGTTGATTTTACTTCATAACCGGGAAAACTTCCTGCACCCAGTTCGCTACACAGCGCGATGAGCGCGTGTAACCTGCCCTCAAGCTACATCCAGCCAATTCATTTTACTTTAGGAATCGGCTGGATTCGTCAGGTATAGCAGACGCTTAAGCCTGCAACATCCCCTTTAACCACTCAGAAAATGCTTCACCCTGCGTCGGATGACGAAGACCATACTCAACAAAGGCCTTCATATAACCTAATTTATCACCGCAGTCATGCGAACGCCCAACCATGGCGAAAGCCTCAACCGGTTTTTGCTCCATCAGCATGGCGATAGCATCGGTAAGCTGGATCTCACCGCCAGCGCCATAAGGCGTTTTTTCCAGCAGCGGCCAGATATCAGCAGCCAAAACATAGCGGCCAACGACAGCCAAATTTGAAGGAGCCTCTTCCTGCGAGGGTTTTTCGACGATCGCATGCATCGGCACGCTTTGGCCTGGCGCCACGGCCACGCCGCGACAATCAACCACGCCGTATTTGGACACGTCTTTTTCTGGCACAGGTTCTACCATGATCTGGCTGCGACCGTGCGCTTCAAATTCAGCGATCATGCTGGCGAGGTTATCTTTCGTCAGATCAGAGGCGATGTCGTCCATCAGCACATCCGGCAGCAACACGGCAAACGGCGCATCACCGATCAGGGGTCTGGCACAGAGTACCGCATGGCCCAACCCTTTGGATTGCCCCTGCCGCACATGCATCAGGGTCACGCCTTTCGGACAGATAGACTGAACTTCTTCCAGCAGTTGGCGCTTAACGCGTGACTCCAGCATGCTTTCCAATTCAAACGAGGTGTCAAAATGGTTTTCAATAGCATTTTTTGACGAGTGCGTAACCAGAATAATCTCTTTAATACCGGCGGCGACGCATTCATTTACGATGTATTGGATAAGAGGTTTGTCGACAACCGGTAGCATTTCCTTAGGAATCGCCTTAGTGGCCGGTAACATGCGGGTACCAAGACCGGCAACGGGAATGACAGCTTTCAGCATATCTGTGGGGGCTCCCAACGACTTCAGTTTCATTAATGCAACATGTCAAAATTATCGCGATAACATTTCGACGTTATCGCCGTCCTCGGTTATGCAACCAAGAGACCTCTATTTTCTTCGGGCTGAATTATACACCCATGTGGGAAGTTAATACATTAACGCCACATAGACAAAACGTCATTTGTCTATGCAGTAACCGCCAGCCACCAAGAAAAACCCTAACACACTGAATAACAATAAAAAATAAACCATTCATGCTTTCAAACTTGTCCTAAAAACCTCCTGACGCCAGGTGCCATTTTTGCTACCGCAGGGTAAGAGTGGCCAAAAAAAGCAAAATTTAATAAGCACGCTAATAAAAACACTGGTTAATTGAGAATGATTATTAATTACAAGAAAAGTACTCCCCGGTATCTTCATGACCAACAACGAAAAAGCCCACATCGAGATGTGGGCTTTTTCGTTGCTTAACTTTATATCAGTTTTCTTACTTATACCCTTGCGGATTTTTCTTCTGCCAGTTCCAAGTGTCGCGCATCATGTCATCAATATTCCGACGTACTTTCCATCCTAGCTCTTGATATGCCAGATCCGCGTTCGCCCAGAAAGCAGGCAGATCGCCGTCGCGGCGAGGCAAGATTTGGTAAGGGATCGTTACGCCGGAAGCTTTTTCAAATGCCTGAACCATCGCCAACACCGAGTGCCCTACACCAGCCCCCAGGTTATAAGCCTTAAATCCGCTGATCTTCGCCAGATGATCCATCGCTTTGAGATGACCGTCGGCCAAGTCCATAACGTGAATATAGTCGCGCTCGCCCGTGCCGTCTTTTGTTGGATAGTCACCACCGAAAATACCCAACTTCTCCAGTTTGCCGATAGCCACCTGCGAAATATAAGGCAGCAGGTTATTGGGAATACCGTTAGGATCTTCGCCGATCAAACCCGATTCATGAGCGCCGACCGGGTTGAAGTAACGCAAGGCAATAATCGAAAACTGCGGTTCAGCCTTAGCGAAATCCTGCAGGATCTGCTCCACCATCAGCTTAGACGTGCCATAAGGGCTGGTCGTGCCGCCGATCGGTGTCGTTTCAACATAAGGCACCGGCGAATTGGCACCATAGACAGTGGCGGAGGAACTGAAGATGAAATCATGTACGCCGGCACGGCGCATAGCATCCAACAGTACCAGCGTGCCGGTGACGTTATTCTGATAATACTCAAGCGGTTTGCGCGTTGACTCTCCAACAGCCTTGAGGCCGGCGAAGTGAATCACGGCAGTGATATCATGCGCGCCGAAGATACGATGCAGGCATTCAGTATCCTGAACATCGCCTTGATAAAACACCGCGGCTTTCCCCGTCAGTTTCTCCACGCGCTGCAATGACTCCGCAGATGAGTTGGACAAATTATCCAGCACCACAACGTCCTCGCCACGCTCCAGAAGCGATAGCACGGTGTGCGATCCGATGTAACCAGCGCCACCGGTAACTAAAATTGCCATATCAACCCCTTACGCTTCGATAGCATCGAAGCATAGTTACTCGTTCTATAAGAAGACCGTTTGTTTCATGAGACGTTCACGCAAACCATCCATTGATGACAAAACGCATAATACAGCTCAATGGTTCACGCATGAAGCGAAAACGGTATGTGCGCCTCTTGAGCGATAAAGGGTTAACTGCAGCATCACCTTTTCCTGGGGGTGAGCGTGGAATCGCGCTTGGGTGGCTTCTCGTTATCTTTCGGCAGAATTCGATACCCTCTCAGGAGCATGACCGCATTCCAAGCCCAAGCCCAAGCCCAAGCCCAAGCCCAAGCCCAAGCCCAAGCAGACATTCTTTATGAATCAAATAAAAAACAAGTAAACACAACCTGAGAAATACACGCATGAAATTGAAAAAGAGCAGCTTAACGCTGCTCTTTCAGAGTCATGCTTATAGTGGAATAACCTCTAGCGATTACGGGCAAAATACTGCGCCACGCGCAGTACATCTTTCTCGTCTAACGTGCCGGAGTCACTCAATAGGGTGATCCAGGATTTGATGTAAGTGTATTTAGCAGAAGCCAAATCGCGCTGGGCGCTGTAGAGCTGCTGTTCGGCGTTGAGTACATCGACGTTGACGCGCTGCCCCGCCAACACGCTCTGCCGGGTCGCCGTCACCTGCGTAGTCGCCGACTTCACCGCCAATTCGTAGGCCGCCAGTTTGGCACGACTGCTGATGCACAGATTGAACTGCTTGCGCAGATCGTTCAGCGTCGTGCCGACTTGCGTGTCCATTTCGGCCATCGCCTGGCCGTAGCGCGCCGCGGCCTGCCGGGTGGAGGCCGCCACGCCGCCGCCGGAGTAAATCGGCAGGCTCACCTGCACGCCGATGCTGTCGGTACGATATTTCTGGTTAACCGTGTTATCGCTGCTGGAGTCGTTTTCCGAATGCGAAGCGTAAAGTTGCACGTTCGGCATAAAGCCGGCGCGGTTTCTCTCCACTTCGTATTTCGCCGCATCGACGCCATGGCGCGAGGCGGCCAGCACTGGGTTGTTTTCCAGGGCGATCTTTTGCCACTCTTCAAACTTCGACGGGATCAGCGGCGCCACCTTGAATTGCCCTGGCCGTAAGCTCTGCAGCTCATCCAATTGATTCAACGGCACGCCGATGATCACCTCCAGCTCACGCTGCGCAGCGTCCAGCGCGTCGCGCGCTTCTATCACCTGCGCCTCTGCCAGGCTGTAGCGCGCCTGCGTTTCGGAGACGTCGGTCAGGGTCCCCTCACCCGCGCTCATCAGACGATCGTTCAACGCCAACTGTTCTTTATAAGCTGCTTTCTGCGCCTCGGCCAAGGCGATTTGATCTTTGGCATAGGCCACTTCGACATACGCGCTGATCACCCTCACCGCCAGATCGAGCAGTTTGCCGCGATAGCGCTCATCCGACATCATCGTCTGCGCCACGCCGCCTTTATAACGCGCATAGGCCTCATAATCGAACAGCGGCTGCGTCAGCGTCACCGAGCTGGAGTAGCTGCGGTACTGCTGGCGCCGCGTCGCTTCCGTTATGTTGCCAAAGAAGTCGCTTTGCGGATATTTCTGGGTTTGCCAGTTACGCGGCGAATTCTGGTAATTCAGCGATACCTTCGGCAGCAGCCCCGCCCTGCCGATATTTTCGTTTTCATCCCCCGCTTCTTTCTCTTTTATAGCCGCCCGGAAGGTCGGGTCCTTTTCTAATGCCAGCGAATATGCGTCTAAAATCCCTATCGAATAAACCGGCGCAGACATCGCAAACAAAAGGGTGCCGATAACCAGACCGGCAGCCTG
>Ga0308158_10002246_pt1 | contig 18608 bp, 20 predicted proteins | sample PhyBR2_FD_201038 | JGI IMG/M metagenome (GOLD analysis project Ga0308158, IMG submission 201038) | Phyllosphere microbial communities from UC Gill Tract Community Farm, Albany, California, United States - DLSLB.R2 | ecosystem: Host-associated > Plants > Phyllosphere > Unclassified | place: USA...
GCGGGTAATCGATAGATAAGAAAAGGAGCCCCTTCAGGGGCTCTTTTTTTTTAAGGAAATTCGGAGTTTCCCTCATGACAGGTCTTCTCCATGTTCCTTGCCGGTATCTGAATCCCCTCCAAGGATTAGATATAACCCCGCTGGATGGGATGCGGCGACTGGACAGTGTTCGCTGTCAGTATTGTTATTCCTTGATGGACGATTACGTTGGCGAAAGTCTTTGGAAGGTTCCACTAGCGAGGTATATGGCAACTCACAATCGTGTAGTGAGTTCGATGCGGAAAGCCGGAATCGAACTGCCTGAACGGCGACTCCGGATCAAGGGAAATCCCAGTGAAAGAGATGCGCTCCTTCAGGTTTGTCCAGTGTGTGGTTGGTGGGTAGCAATTGATAGAGCACTGTTCTGTGCCGAGCGCCGTCAGATTTGGAGCATGACCCTTGTTTCGGGCGCAGTACTGCGCGATCTAGACATTCGAGATATAAACGTTCCGATCATGGCTGTGCGGAGGTACCTTTCGGCCAAGCAACAGGCACTGAGAGATATGCATCCCCGACTGTTCGAGGAGACCGTTGCGAGTGTATTTCGTGACTTTGATTACCGTGCGGATGTTACTGCTTACTCCGGCGATGGAGGCATTGATGTTGTGCTTCGGTCCACTGCTGGTGATGTGATTGGCGTACAGGTTAAGAGAAAGAAGAGATCGATCGAGGTTGAGCAGATTAGATCGTTTCTTGGTGCTCTTACTCTTGGGGGCTATCGGCGTGGTGTCTTCGTGGCGACTTCGAAATTCCAGAGGGGATCAGTCGAAGCCGCGCGGATAAGTACATCAAGGCACATCCCTATTGAGCTTGTGGATGGCGACCGCTTTCTTCATATTTTGGGGGCTGCGAACATGGAGGTTCCAGCGACTGCTGATGATTGTGGAATTCATGCTGGGCAGGACTTGCGATTCACGCTTCATTCTCATTTCAATATCAATTCGTTGTGACAGTCGATTTATAAAAAAGTAACGTAGCCCGGGTAAGCGCAGCGCACCCGGGGTCTACAGTGATCGAAGAAGCCGAGCCGACGCTCGGCTTTCTACTTTTGGCTTCGGCTGTTTTCGTTCGATGCCGACGACGCGCCTAATCCCTCGGCTGCGGCCTGATGCGTTGGCGGGCATCGTGCGACCCCGGGTGCGCTGCGCTTACCCGGGCTACGGATTGATTGGTAATTGGCGGGTGTTTTGCTTACGGATCGCGGGGCAGGCGTTATCCGGAGATGTGGCTACGCTGGGGCGATGGTCAACTATCGACGTAATCGTGTTGCCGGCGGCACCTACTTCTTCACCGTTACCTTGCAGGACCGGCGTAGTGATCTGCTGGTGCGCGAGATCGATGCGCTGAAGCAGGCTTGGCGCAACGCCGCGCGGCGTGTTCCGCACTTGGTGTTGGCCGCTGTTGTGCTGCCGGAACATCTGCATGCGGTGATCCAGATGGAGGCCAACACGGATAACTATCCAAGGCTGTGGCAGGACATCAAGAAGGGCTTCACCCGCAGGGTCTTCGCTCCGCGCCATCAATCCCCTTGGCAGGCGCGTTACTGGGAGCGAACCATCCGCGACGCCAGCCAGCTTCAAGCCTGCGTGGACTACGTGCATATCAACCCGTTGAAGCATGGCTGGGTGACAGCCGTACGTGACTGGCCGTACTCCACTTTTCATCGCTATGTCAGCGAGGGCCTGCTGCCGGAAGATTGGGCAACCGACGGATCGCTATCAAGCATCGGTTTTGGGGAGCCAACGCGATAGTCCGTGACAGCCCGTCGCCCGGGTAAGCGCAGGGGAATTGGGGGAATCGGGGTCAGAGTGGGGTTTCCGCTCTGGCCCTTGATCGTTGAGGGGTCTCGGGCTTCCAGAACCAACTGGCCCTGCTGCAGAGAGAGAGAGCAATATCGGTAAAAAATCGTAAAGAAATGAACCGACGTTAGTGCTGGAGAAGTTGCAAATATTCATGTGAATCAGTGTATTGCAGCAGTGGCCGCCATGAAGTATCGTTTCTTAAATCGTAAAGAAACGAGCTCTGATCATGGCCCGTCCTCCCTCAGCTAGCGTCCTGCAACTGCTTGATCTGCTTCAAGGCGGCGATCCGGTGCCGGCCGGCGAGTTGGTCGAGAAGCTGGCCGTCTCCCGTCCGGTCCTGTCGCGGTTGGTCACGGAGGCCGGTGATCAGGTGCGCCGGGTTGGTAAGGCGCGCGCCACGGCCTACGTAGCCACTGCGCTGGTCCGGCCCAACATGTGGCCGCTTTACCGGATGGACGCGGAAGCGAACATGGAAGAGCTGGGCACCCTGCACGCGCTGCGTGGAGACAGCTTCCTTTTTGAACCCTCGGGTGATCGTCCGAACCTGATGCGTGCAGTAGATGGCCCGGCGGGCTACTTCCCGGGGCTGCCCTGGTTTCTGGATGACGTGCGCCCGCAAGGCTTCCTCGGCCGTTCCATGGCGCATCGATTGGGCCGGGCATTGGGTGTGCCCGAAGACTTGAAGAGCTGGCAGTCGCGCGACAACCTGCTCGGCATCCTGCATGGCGGCACCAGTGTCGGCGATTTGTTGTTGGGACAGGCTGCCATCGACCGTGCGTTGCTGGATGTGGATGCGCCACTGGATCGCGTGGACGTAGCCAGCCGGCACGACGACTACGCGATACGCGCAAAGGAAGCCCTGGATGGCGAGGAAGTAGGTTCGTCTCCAGGAGGCGAGCAGCCCAAGTTCACCGCGACTGTTGTTACTACTACTGGTCGCTACGCTGCCTTGGTCAAGTTCGCGCTGCCGTCGTTGAACCCGTTGGGCGCGCGTTGGGCGGATCTGCTCGTCTGCGAGCATCTGGCCTTATCCACGCTGCGCGAGGCCGGCTTCCCGGCTTCCCGCACACAGCTTCTGCGCAGCGAGGAACATGTGTTCCTTGAAGTGGAGCGGTTTGATCGCACTGTGGACGTATTGGGCAGGCGCGGTTTCGTTTCGCTATTGGCGCTGGATGCAGCATTCATCGGTGAGGGGCCGCGCGACTGGGGGCTGGCCGGCGAGCAGCTCGTTGATGAGCGATTGATTACTCAGGGCACCGCCGAGAACCTGGCCCGGCTGCATTGGTTCGGCCGGTTGATCGGCAATACCGACATGCATCTTGGCAACATCGGTTTCCATCTGATCGACGATGGCCCGCTACCCTTGTGTCCTGCATACGACATGCTGCCGATGTATATGGCGCCATCCGCGCAAACCGGAAATATTCGCGCACTCGCACCGGTAAACATCAATGCGCCCAGCAGAGCCGGGCAAGCGCCATTCATTGCCTGGGCCGCAGAACTGGCTGAGCAGTTCTGGCGGCGGGTAGCGGAATCGGAGATTGCGCCGGAGATTCAGACCGTAGCGCAGCAGAATATCGACGTAGTCAGCCGCTACGCCCAACGCTTTGGCAGCTGAAAGAAAACCGGGGGCAGAGTGGGGTCTTGGATGTTCCGCAGCACGCAGCTCAAGCCACATCTGCGGCATTACCTCAGCTTGCGAACCTGCGTGTCCGCCGCTGCCAACAGCGCCCCATCCGAACCCTGCAGCCGCATCAACGGAACCGGCTTGCCGGTGCGGTTGTCGAGCAGTTGCGAATGCCGCTCGCCGCGTTGGTACAGGTGCTGCTCGCCCCATTGGCGCAGGGCGACGAGGAGGGGGAACAGGCTCTCGCCCTTCGGGGTGAGTACGTACTCCTGATACGCCGTGCCGTCCGATGCGGCATGCAGCTGCAGGATGCCGGCATCCACGAGTTTGCGCAGGCGGTCGGTGAGGATGTTGCGGGCCACGCCCAAGCCGCGCTGGAAGTCGCCGAAGCGGCGGACGCCATCGAAGGCATCGCGCAGGATGAGCAGTGACCAACGGTCACCGACAAGGTCGAGGCTGCGGGCTACCGGGCAGGGTGAGTCGGATTCGAGGCTGCGGCGGGACATGGCGACTCCTGTGGCTGAATCCATTGTAGTTGCATTTTAAAACCACAGTTCGCTAGCATGCATCTGGTTGCGATATGCAACTGGATTCAGGTGTGCCATGAACCTGCCTTTGGAAAGTGCTTTGGAATGCCCCGAGGCAGCTGTGAGTCGGGTAGGTCAGGCGCTGCCTGCCGGTCTGGTATGGCTGTTCGCCATCGCCAGCGGGCTGTGCGTTGCCAATGTGTATTACGCGCAGCCCTTGCTGGACCTGCTTGCTGCATCGCTGGGCATCAGTCTGGCGGCGGTTGGCAGCGTGGTGACCGCAACCCAGATCGGCAGCGCCTTGGCCTTGCTGCTGCTCGTGCCCTTGGGCGACAGGATGGAACGCCGCCGCCTGATGCTGGTCCAGCTACTGGGCTTGGTGGTCGCGCTGCTGTGGGTGGCCTGGGCGCGATCGCCGTGGCTGCTATTGCTGGGCATGTTGGCGATTGGCTTGCTCGGCACGGCGATGACGCAGGGTCTGATCGCCTACGCTGCCAGTGCCGCTGGCGACAACGAACGAGGGCGGGTGGTCGGCGCCGCGCAGGCCGGCGTGTTCATTGGTCTGCTGATGGCGCGGGTGGTCGCCGGCGGCGTTGCCGACCTGGGCGGCTGGCGTAGCGTCTATATCGTTTCCGCGCTGGCAATGCTGCTACTGGCCGGCCTGCTTCATCGCAAACTTCCTCGACTGCCTGCGGCACCGGCGGCGCTGGGCTACCTGCAGCTGATCGGCTCCATGGCGCGTCTGCTGCGAGAGGAGTGGGTGCTGCAGATCCGGGGAATGCTGGCGTTGCTGATGTTTGCTGCGTTCAATATCTTCTGGAGCGCGCTGGTGCTGCCGTTGAGTGCGCCGCCCTATGGCTACTCGCACACGGTGATTGGCGCATTCGGTCTGGTGGGCGTGATTGGCGCACTGGGCGCTGCCGGTGCGGGTCGCTGGGTGGACAAGGGGCGTGGCCAGACCGTCACGGCGATGGCGCTGCTGGTGCTGTTGTTGGCGTGGTGGCCGTTGTCCTTGATGCCGGTGTCGTTGTGGGCACTGGCGTTCGGCATTGTGTTGCTGGACCTTGGTGGGCAGGCACTGCACGTGAGCAACCAGAGCATGATCCTTCGCGAGCGGCCTGAAGCGCACAGTCGGCTGGTCGGGCTTTACATGCTGTTCTATGCAGCAGGCAGCGGGTTGGGGGCGATTGCCACCACGGCTATCTATGCGCGCGCAGGGTGGAGCGGCGTCTGTGTGTTGGGTGCTGCTACGTGTGGCGTTGCGCTGGTGTTCTGGTTGGCTAGCCGGCGGTTCATGCCTGTGTAGTAGCGGTGCGGTGAAGCGTGTTGGTTTGAGAGTGTTTGCGATAAAACAAAAGCGAAGCTGACTTGTGGGAGCGGCGTAAGCCGCGAAGCTGCGGGAAGTAGCGACAGTTCCGGAAAGTGTGGTTCCTCTGGTTTCCTGGCTTCGCGGCTTACGCCGCTCCCACAAGAGCTGGGTTTGGTGTTTGCTTTCAGTCTGATAGCACGGCCGCTGGAGGCAGAAGCTACAATCGGCAGATTCCCGCAGCATTGCCGGGAATGACATGGATGCAATGTGCTGATTACCTGGGGTGGTAGATGAAGTTACGGATTTTGTGGGTGGCCTTGGCGCTGGGTTCACTGCTTGGTTGCAAGCAGGCAGCCGTGCCTGCGGCCGATGATGCTGCCGCCGACGCTGTAGCGGCGCAGGAACCGGCTGCATCCGGCGGTGTTGGTGTGACGAATGAACCTGAAGACACTGCTTCCGCGCCGTATGAGGAGGGTGATAGCGATGTCCCCACGCCGGCAGGCTTCGATTACGAGCCGAGCTGCGAAGAGAACCCGCTGGCCACTTACTTCTTCACCCTGGTAGGTGGCAACAGCGTGGACAACTGTGGGCGTGCCGATGCCAAAGTGACTGCAGCATTCGATGCGTTGCTGAAAGAGGCCGCGCAGGGTGACATCGCCGATCCGGATGTGCCTTCGCAGCGCGACCGTCTGCTCAGTGGCCCCAGCGCGCCTGGCGTCCCGAAGCTGCTGGGCCAGAAAACATGGTGGTATTACACGGCCTGCCAGGCACACCAGTGCGGTACGCATCAGTTGGCGATGCTTTACCAGCCTGAGCAAGCCCGAATGGTTGGCCGCCTGGTCTCGCGCTGCCAGGTCTGGTGGTTAGGGGATCCGACGGAGGAGCAGCGTGCGCTCATCGATACCACCCGGCCGGTAGACCCCGCGCTGCTCACCGATGAAGCGACATGTGAGGTGGAGTCCTGAGATCGCGGAAATGCCCGGTTACCTTCGTCGCGAAGGGTCGGCGTTCAGCGGCAACAGGGGCACCGAAGTTCGATAGCAGGATTGATTGACTGAGCCGATTGTTGAAGGCGCTCTGGGCTGTTCGACAGTCCAGAGCCACATAGGGAGATGTGGAATGACCGCGATTCGTCTTCGCCGCTTGTCCGGAATCCGCACGGCGATCGCGCTTGCTGTACTTGCGTTGCCCGCACTGGCGATTGGGCAAAAGCCCGCATCAATGCCGGCTGCACTGGCGCCACCTCCAACGCACCCCGACGAATCTGCAGCACGCCAGACCGCCCAGCGCTATCAACAGCTGCTTCCACTTTATCGCTGGCGTTTGCTCACTGCGGTGGACAAGGAAGGAATGCCGCGAACCTGGTTCGGCGAGGGCGCGGATGCGCCGCAGCTGCAATTCAGTGCCGAGGAAAAAAGTCCGTCAGCGGAACCGTCTCTGCTAGTGCATAGCGAGCTATGCAAGCGACAGGTGGATGGCGAGGTGGTGCTGCGGCGCTATCAGGTGCAGGGCGCTGATTCGCAGCGCGAGGTGGCCTGGCAGCTGAATCTGCACAGACAGCCGCATGAGCGCGCGCCTGCATTGACCTGCCAGAAGCCGGCGTACACCGCTGAGCAGCGCCTGCTGCAGATGTTGTCCGGCGGGCACGCGCTACGCATGCGCGTTGAGCAGGCGAAGAAGGATCGGCCGCAACTGGAGCTTGGCGACGCATTTGGCGGGGTATTGCGTTTCGAAGGGACGGCGCTTGCGCAGGATGCGCACTACGGTGTGCAGGGAGCGGAACGACTGCTGCAGATCAAGGAGACATCGGCTGGATGCGCGAACACCTGGCTGCCCGGTAATCGTTGCCTGCTGTTCCGCGAGGTGGCGCTGGATGGTCGGGAGAACGCTGCATCGGATTGGAACGACGACGTCCTGGCGGTTGACGGCTATACACATAGCGCCGGGACCGATGTGATGTTGCTGGTCCGGCGCTATGGAAGCACGAATGACGGTCCTGTAGCACCGATGAGCTATCGCGCGGGACGCCAGTTGTGGGCACGCGGTGATGCGGCAGGGCCGGACATGATGGCGAGCGTCGCTGGCGTGCGCGCGGACGCGGTGTTGGAGCCTGAGCAGGCAACGTTCCATCCGAAGTTGCTGGCCCGATTCATCGCTCGTGATAAGGGGCTTGGCGCCAATGAGTTCGCCCATCTTTACTACGGCGCATGGTTGCGGCGCGAACTCGGGCCGACACCCGCCGAAGCCAGCTCGCCATTCACCGGGGCTGATGAGCTGGCGGCGGCCGAGGGCTATCTCGAACTGCGCAGCCAGCTTGCTGCGTTGGGTGAGGCGGGCGGCCCAGCTGGCCCGCGTATGCAGCTTTACCAGGATTATCTGCGGCGGTATCCCTTGCATTTGCATGCGTTGGAAAGCCTTGCCGGAGATGATGCGGATGTGCGCTTTGGGTTTGACGGGTTGTTGCAGACCATCATGGCAAGTGGCGATGGCGACAGTTGTCAAACGCCATGGATCGTAACCGCGTCCGGTGATATCGGTGTGGTGTTCCGGTATCTGGCACTGGATCGGGATCATGCGCTGGACCGGAAGATGGACGATGGCTGCTTGCGGGTTGGATCCGGGAAGAATGAGAAGTATTTCCTGGTGCTGGGTTCGCAGTAGCAACGGCTCTTGTAGGAGCGGCGTAAGCCGCGAAGCTGATACTCCGAGACGACGCGGGCTTGATCATTCTGCAGGAATCCCTTGTTGGAGAGTTGGCGAGCTTCGCGGCTTACGCCGCTCCCACAAAGCAGGATCATGTCGCGCTCTCGCAAGGAGGTGGGATGATCAGATGGAAAGTGACTTCAATATTGGAATTGGTTTGGCACAGGTAAACGAAGCAATATGAAATTCTTGTTGGTTCCTGCTCTGCTTCTGGCATCCAGCATCGGCATCTCCTTGGCCGCTCCTGTTGGTGTCGCGCATGCCGCGCCACTGCAGATTGAAGCTGTGTCGCCGTTGGTTGCAGCGGCTGCAGACGCCGGTCCGTTCGCTGATGACAGGGAAAAAGGAAAGGACGCACTCTATGCGGTGGCGTTCTTCCTGGTGGTCTTCATCCTGATTGGTTGGCTGGCAACGCACCTGTCTCGCGAAAAGAGGTCTGCGAAAGTAGCGCCATTGCCGCGTGTTCCGGTGCGCATGCATTGGTATGACGGCACCCGGCTGCCCATCGCGGATTGGGAACGTATCAGCGAGGACGCACCGACGGGAATGGATGCCGACGCGACGCATATCCATCGCACGTCGGCGGCGAAGGAGTGGCTGGAAGCGCTCAACCAGCAACTGGGGGAGCACTACCGCATCACCGAGTCCGCGGACTTCCTGCTGCTGTCGAACCTGATGGACAGGCCCGGCGAGGTATTCCTCGCGACCTGCCAGCGCCTGCTTTCGCGGATCAATCGCAGCCTTGGCGATCTCGCAGTCGCGCCCGGTCTTGGCAAGCATGTAGTGATGGTGTTTGCCGACCAGGAGGACTATTACGCCTACGTATCGCATTACTACCCGGACGGCGGCGAGTACGCCATGTCATCGGGCATGTTCATCAAGGCCGGCTACGGCCACTTCGTGATGCCACTGGAGATCATCGATTCGATGGAGCCGGTGATTGCCCATGAACTCACCCACTGCCTGCTGCAACACCTGCCGATACCGGCGTGGTTGAACGAGGGCCTGGCGGTGAATACCGAACACACCTTGTACCCGCAGCTGGCTGCACCGGGCGCGCAGATGTACTTCCCGCACGAGATTGCCGCCCAGCACGCGGCCTACTGGAACCAGGACAGCATCCAGGCCTTCTGGTCCGGCAAGTCGTTCCTGGCGGCGGACGATGGCAACCGGCTCTCCTACGACCTGGCCAAGAAGATCACCGCGCTTGCAGCAGGCGACGAACGCGCGTTCCGCGCCTTCGTGGCCGCGGCGCAGATGAACGATGGCGGCCTGGCCGCGCAGCAGCACCTGGGCTATCCCATCCAGAACCTGCTTGAGGCCGTGCTTGGCGAGGGCGAATGGACACCGCGGCCGGAGGCGTGGAGGCAGGGTGTGGAGCGGGGGCAGTTCTAGGCCGGCGATCCATCCAGAAGCTGATATTGGTGCCTGCCGATCCGCTTCACGCGGATGAACTCAAGATCCATGGGGGCGACTACTTCAACGGTTTCCTCCAGCCAGTCTTCAGAGTACGCGACGCCGGATTCCGCTCGGAAGCGTGGGTTCCACGAAATCTCATAGATGGGCTGATCGCAATCTGGAACGTAGCGGATGCTGAACACGATCAGCAATGCCTGCGTCAGGGCGATTCGGTTGGCATGCTTCCAGAAAGCGGGATGCCTTGCAGCGGAGACCGCGGAGGCAAAGGCGACCGCGCAGGCACATTCCGCGAACGCATCGTCGATGGTCTGCTGGGCACTGGCCAGCTTGCGCTCCAATGGATAGGCGCCGACGTATTCGACAAAGATCAATGTGCTGCCGTGCTGGAACTCGCAGACCGCGGGGGTGCGGTCCGTCCAATGGCCAAGCATGTTCTGCGGCAGAAGCGAGAGTGTCATTGAGTTCGGTTCCAGATGACGGCAGCGGCCGCAGCTGCAGGGCTGCGGCAAACAGGATGCTGGCGCGGCATTGTAACGGCGCAGTTGCCGTCCGCCTTTTGATCTCGGGGGGCGAGGTCGGGAACTGACACGCCTTCGTCGAACTTGCCGCGCGGTTTGAGCTAGCATCAGCGCAACCGGATGCCCCAGGGACTGGAACGCATGAAGAACGCCGTGATGCGCTGGCTGGTGTTGGTCTCTCTGCTGCATCTGGGCAGTGCCCCAGCGATTGCGGCACCGGGCAAGCTGCTGGAGGCGATCGCCAGCGAGGGCGCACCCGCCGGCGCGAAGGCCTGGCGCATCCGCTACGAAACCACCGATGTCGATGGCGATCCGACCCAATCCACCGGCGTGGTGATCGCCCCCGACGGGCCAAGTCCGGTTCAAGGACGTGAGGTGGTGGCCTGGGCGCATGGCACGGTGGGCATCGATCCGGCCTGTACACCCATCCGAACGCTGGACCGGATCCCGGGATTGGCCGACATGCTGGGCCGTGGCTGGGTGGTGGTGGCCAGTGACTATCCCGGCTTGGGTACGCGTGGGCCGCATGCGTATCTGGCCGGTGACGCCACCGCCGCGGTGCTATTGGACTCGGTACGCGCGGCAACAGCGATCCCGGCGGCGGGCGCCAATCGCAGCTTCGCGGTGTGGGGCCATTCGCAGGGCGGGCATGCAGCATTGTTCAGCGCGCAACGTGCGCGCAGCTATGCGCCGGATCTGCAGTTGCAGGGCGTGGTCGCGGTGTCGCCACCCACCGATCTGGCGGCCAATATGCAGCGTGCCGATGCGACGGTACGCGGGTTGTTGACCGCATTCACTGCCCGCAGCTGGTCCAAGGTCTACGGTGCGGATCTCTCCACCATCGCCAACAGGACAACGCGTGGCGTGATCGAGCGTGCCACCAGCGGTTGCGAGGGCGATCCGTTCTCGGCGGCGGCGCTGGTGCGCCTGCTGCGCTTGCGCGCGCGCCTGGGCAGTCTGGATCTGAGCGGTCGCGCACCTTGGGATGGTTTGATGGCACGCAATTCGATCACGGCGCTGGCGGCCGGTTCGGCACCGCTGTTGCTGGTGCAATCCGATGCAGACGGCCTGGTGGCGACGCCGGTCACTTGGAACTTCTTCGAGCAGACCTGCAAGCGCGGTGCTGCCGTGAACTACCTGCGCCTGCCAGACACTGGCCATGCCACCACGGCGATTGCCTCGGCGGATCGTGCCATCGCCTGGATCGCCGAACGCTTCAGCGGGCAACCGGCTGGCAGCGACTGTGGACTGGCGATGCGCGCCGGGTCAGCAGCTAGCGGATAATGCAGGCTGCACGCAGTGAAGAGCCTGTCCAGGAAGCGGGATATCCCGCTGCGATTCCGATAATGGAGACTTCGTCATGTCGTTAGTGCTCTACGGTCATCCGTTTTCCTCGTACACGCAGAAGGTGCTGATCGCGCTGTACGAGAACGCCATCGCCTTCGAGTTCCGCGAACTCGGCCCTGACACGCCAGAGCACATCGGCCAATGGCTGCAGCGTTGGCCGCTGGGAAAGTTCCCGCTGCTGCTCGACGGCGAGCGCAGCATCGTGGAAACCAGCATCATCATCGAATACCTGCAGTTGAAGCATTCCTGGCGGGTGCGATTGCTGCCCGAGGATCCGATGCAGGCGTTGGATGTGCGCTTCCATGATCGCTTCTTCGACCTGCATGTGATGAGTCCGGTGCAGCATGCAGTGAACGGCGCACTCAGTGGCGACGATGGCAAGCGCGATGAGGCGTGTGCTTTCAGTGTGCAGAAGCTGGAACTTGCCTACGCCTGGTTGGAAAGCCAGCTGCCGGGCCGTCGATGGGCCTGTGGTGAGGCCTTCTCGATGGCCGACTGTGCCGCAGCGCCTTCGCTGTTCTACGCCGATTGGACGCACCGCATCAGCGACGACTACCCGCTACTGCTGGACTACCGCCAGCGCCTGCTGCAGCGTCCGTCCTTCGCGCGTGCGGTGGATGAGGCACGCGTCTACCGCCATCTGTTTCCCTTGGGGGCGCCCGATCGTGATTGATTCGCCGCGCCGAGCCTGGTACTCGCGTTATCCGTGGTCGATTGTGATCCGCATTGCTGCGTTCGTTACGCCCTTGCTGGCGTTGCTGCTGTACACGCGCATGGCCGTCGCGTATGCGTCCACGCAACAACATCGCGGTGATACCGGTCTGGGCATTGCCTTGCTGTTGGGGGCTGTTGCACTGCTGATGCTGGTGGGATTCTTGGTGGACGCGGTGTTGCAGTTGGTGCGCCGGCAGCACTGGAACTGGATCACCGACGCGCTGATCCTGGGATTGCTGCTGATGCCGTTCGGCTGGGTTGCCTGCAACTGGTTCGGCATGCATGAATCGCTCTCCTGTCGCCTGCCGATCACTCTGTTCGGTGCCGTGCTGGAACTGTTCTCGCTCTGAATCCTGGTAACGCGTGGTGTCGGCCGGCTGGCGGAGTCAAGCGTTGCCAAGCTTGTCCCAGCGCCCACCCTCACGTAGCGATACTTCGAAGCGCGCCCACTGGCGCAGCTCGGCCGCGGTTGCATGGCCGATATCGCCGATGCCATCGCCGGCCACCACCGCATATACCAGACGATCGGCCGAGGGCCCGGACAGGGCCGGTGTCACCGATACCCGGCGTACGCTCCAGGCACGTCCGAGCCGGCCATTGCTGTAGCAGCGGCCGGGTTCGATCTGCGCCGGGTGCAAGGCATCGCGCTCGGCATGCTGCTTGGCCAGTTCCAACAGCTCGGTCAGGTTCTCGTCGGTGATGTCGACGAAGGAGTTGAGTTGGCCGATGGCGGCGTGGAAGTCTTCCTGGGTCAGATCCACGTGGCGCTGCGAGGACGGCATGCTCACGGTCTGCTGGCGACGCCGATGCAGGTGCACCGGATAGCGGCGCCAGGCGAAGCAGGCATTGAACGCTACCCCGGCCAACAGGATGGCGGCGACATTTATCGCTACCGGCGTGAGCAGGTAGTGATAGCCAAGTGCATGCACATCGCTGCCACCTATCACCGCGGCAAGCGCGGTGGCGCCACCGGGCGGATGGATGCAGCGCAGGTAATGCATGGCGCCGACGGCCAGGCCCACGGCCAGCGCTCCGGTCCAGGCCTGTTCGGGAAACATCAGCTGGCAGCTGACGCCGATGAAGGCCGATACCAGATGCCCGGCGATCACCGCCCACGGCTGCGACAGGGCGCCATGCGGTACGGCAAACACCAGCACTGCGCTTGCCCCCATCGAGGCCAGCAGGATCGCGCCGCCGGCATGGTTGCCAAAGCCGCCCGGGAAGCACCAATGGGTGAGCTGGTAGACCACGCTGATGCCGATCAGCGCGCCCAGCGCCGAGATCCACTTCTCTCCGTGGCTGGTCTGGTTGCGCTCGATGCTCAACCAGCTGCGGAGAGGGTGCAGGGGCTTGCTGCTGGGCTTCATGGCCGTGGTTGCGTGGAGGGGAGGCCATTTTGCCGCGTTTTCCGTGTGCTACATGAGTCCGGATCGGTTGTTTGGACGTCGGCTGATGCGGATTTGTTTGGTGCTCATGCCGCAGGTGCATGCAGCGGAACAGGGAAGGTAGGATGGGACCAGCTTTCTGCCGTTGTGTGCGTGATGATTCCTGGACCGTTGATTTCCTGGCCGTTTCTGCTGTTGGTCTTTGTGTTGCCGCTGCTGGGCGCTGCAGTGGCGATTGGCCTGCTGGTGCGGGCATGGTGCTTCCGGCGCCAAGGCAACGGCGATTGGCGCGCGTTCTTCAGCTGGACGGTGCGGCTGGCCACGGTGTTTGTGGTACTGGTGGCGGCATGGGTGGGGCTGCTGCTCTACAAGACCTTCCAGTTCAAACGGGAGTTCGCCATCGAGAGCTGGCAGCGGGGCAGCCGCGCCCAGTTCGTGCTGGAACGTGATTTCCAGTACGGCGAGTTCAATGTGCCCAAGGGCACCTTGGTCAATCGCCGCGATGTCTTCGACAACGGCGAACCACAACGGCCATTGGGATTGCGGGGGCTCGAAGCGCTGCAGTTTCCGGAGCCGGTGCAGCTGGCAGGTCTCTGGGTTGATGTGCTTGAAACATCTCCCGGGCATGTGCGCTTGACTGCCGATCAACGCATCAGCCCGGTCTATCACTCCGATCCGGAGAGTGGCGATTGGGTGGTCGATCCTTCGCGTCCGTTCATCGACTGCAAGGCCGGTGAGGTCGCCTGGTTCAATACACCGTTGATCGACTATGACATCCAGGCCGAGTTCACGACCGGCGAGCCGGATGGCGCAGCCGCACGTTTCAAACCCAGCCAGTGGCAGTTCACCCACTGTGAAAGCGACGGGGGACCGCTGGAGATCAAGCCCGTCTTCGCCGAGCCGATGCCGGCGGGTGCGACCCGGCAGGTGTTCACGCGGGAGAACTGATGCAGGTGCAGGGCTTTCCGGTTTTACGCAGATTTGATGCGGCGCGCGGCTTGTCGCCATCGCCGGTTTATGGGCGTCGCGTGAACAATTCCGCATCGCTGCGCAGTTCGCGTGGCCGCATTCGGAAACCCCATGAAACGCTCACGTTCTTCGTTGTACTTCGCTGCCTTCGTTGCACTCTTCGCCAGCGCGGATGCACTGGCCATCGACACCAGCGGCAGCGCTGCCCTGACCAGCGACTATGTCTGGCGCGGCTCCACCCAAAGCCAGGGTGACGCCGCCGTACAGGCCGGTTTCCGTGTGGCTGGCGACAGCGGGGTGTATGCGGCTGTGTCCGGCTCCAGTGTGGAGTTCGCACCGGAAACGCATGCCAGCAGCGAGCTGGACTTCATCGTTGGCTGGAACGGCAAGCTGGCCGATGACTGGGCACTGGATGCCAACCTGCTGCACTACCGCTACCCGGCGACAACGGTCGATCTGAACTGGACCGAGCTCAATGCCACGCTGACCTGGAAGGACAACTATTGGCTGGCCTTGGGCTGGTCGCCTGAGGCGCTGGGCACCCGCCAGGATGGTTTGTACACCCAGGTCGGCGTGCGCGTGCCGCTGTCACCGCGCCTGCGTGTGGAGACCGCCGCCGCCTGGTACCAGCTGCAGGATGCGGTTGGCGGTGGCTATGCGCACGGCCAACTGAGCGCCATATGGGCAGTGGCGGCGCCGGTCGAGCTGCGTCTGAGCGGGCATTTCACCGACCAGCACGCACGTGAGCGGTTTGGGGGGCAGGCCGCCGGTACGCGCTGGGAGGCCGCGGTGCAGGCATCGTTCTGAAAGTTTTCAGATGAGCGTGATGCCACGCTCTTGTAGGAGCGGCGTGAGCCGCGAAGCTGGCATCAGTTGGCAGTCAAGCCAACGGCGATCTCACGATCTACGAGCTTCGCGACTGACGTCGCTCCTACAAGAATGAGCGGCACCGCATTGTGTAGGAGCGGCGTGAGCCGCGAAGCTGGCATCAGTTGGCAGTCAAACCAACGGCGATCTCACGATCTACGCGCTTCGCGACTGACGTCGCTCCTGCATCGGGGCGCTCAAGGTTTGTTGGTGGGAGCAATTGCTTCGCTGTTGATTTCGCTTCGACGTTGCTTCCTGTTGCCGGCGAAGCTTAGCGACAGGTGCGTGCACGCGGCAACGGCAATGATCATGGCAGCTTCACCGTCGCTGGCCAGGAAAGCCATCAGCAAGCCAATGAATCCGAGGATGGAAAGCGCATCGAACAGCAATCGACTGAAATACCATGCGACAACCAGGATCAGCAGATACATCGTCGCCGGCAGTGCTGGTGTCCGCGCGACGAAGTAGAGAATGTCCATCTTCGGAATGCCTGCTTGTTGGCGGGGTGGCGACGAATTCTAGGTGCACTGCATGTGCTGGATATGCGGCCAATGTGAAGCGAATTTGAAGTGATGGTTGCCTGCGGTCGGCAGCAAGAAAGTGCTGGAAATGTCAGCTTGGCTGCTGCTAGCTTGCGCCATCTCGAACACACAGCTTGGGCGAATCTTGAACTCTTCCGAACGAAACAAGTGGCCGCGCGCCGTACGTATCGTGTTGTTGCTGATGGTGCTGGCCTTGGTCGCCAGCTGGCTGTGGCGACAGCCCTTCAGCGTGGTCGCCCGCGAAGGCTGGAAGCTTTCACGCCTGCCGGCACCAACAGCGATAGCCGTTCCGGTGCAAGGCATCAAACCGCGGCAGATTGCAGATACCTTCGGCGCACCACGCGGGCGCGAGCGCAAACACCATGGCGTGGATATCTTCGCCAAGCGCGGCACGCCGGTAGTCGCCGCTACCCCGGGCGTGGTTGCGGCGGTGCGCGACAGTGGCCTGGGCGGGCGCCAGGTATGGGTGATCGGGCCGGCCGGGCAACGGCACTACTACGCGCACCTGCAGGATTGGGCGCCGGGGCTGGCCTATGGGCGCGTCGTGCAGGCGGGCGATGTGCTGGGCTTCGTGGGTGACAGCGGCAATGCGCGCGGTACGCCGCCGCATCTGCACTACGGCATCTACGGCGGTGATGGCCCCTTCGACCCGCTGCCGCTGATGCATGCAGGGCAGCCGCGCAAGCGGTAAGGTACGCCCCCTGCAAGCCGCCTTCCCGCGGCGAGAGCTGTACTGAACGATGCTGACTGATCAATTCGACCGTGAACACCTGTGGCACCCCTACAGCGCCCTGGGCAGCCCGGTGCCGGTGCTCAAGGTCGCCCGCGCCGATGGCGTGCTGCTGCAGCTGGAGGATGGCACCCGGCTGATCGACGGCATGGCCTCGTGGTGGTGCGCGATTCATGGCTACAACCATCCGCAGCTGAACCAGGCTGTGGTTGACCAGCTGGGCCGCATGTCACATGTGATGTTCGGCGGGCTTACCCACGAGCCGGCCATCGCGCTGGGCAAGCAGCTGCTGCAGATCGTGCCCAAGGGGCTGGACGCGATCTTCTACGCGGACTCCGGCTCGGTGTCGGTGGAAGTTGCGCTGAAGATGGCGATCCAGTACCAGGCGGCGCGCGGCAAGCCGGGCAAGTGCAATATCGCCACCACGCGTTCGGGCTATCACGGTGATACCTGGAACGCGATGTCGGTCTGCGATCCGGTTACCGGCATGCATGGTTTGTTCGGTAGTTCACTGCCGACTCGACGTTTTGTGCCCGCGCCGCAGACGCGCTTCGGCGAGGACTGGAACCCAGCCGATATCGCACCGCTTGCGCAGCTGTTCGCTGAAAGCGCCCATGAGTTGGCCGCCTTCATCATCGAGCCGGTGGTGCAGGGTGCGGGTGGCATGCGTTTCTACCATCCACAGTACCTGCGCGAGCTGGCACGCTTGTGCCGTGAGCACGACGTACTGCTGATCTGCGATGAGATCGCCACTGGCTTCGGTCGCAGCGGGCGCTTGTTTGCCTGTGAACATGCGGGCATCAGCCCCGACATCCTGTGCATCGGCAAGGCATTGACTGGCGGTTACATGACGCTCGCCGCAACGCTGTGCACGCGCGAGCTTGCCGATGTGATCGCCAGTGCCGAGCCGGGCGTGTTCATGCATGGCCCGACCTTCATGGCCAATCCGCTGGCCTGCGCGGTGGCGCTGGCCTCGGTACAGCTGCTGCTGTCGCAGGATTGGCAGGGCAGGGTGGCGGCGATCGAGCGTCGTCTTGAAGAGAGTCTGGCACCTGCACGTGCCCTGCAGCAGGTAGCCGACGTGCGCGTGCTTGGGGCCATCGGCGTGATCGAGTTGAAGGCATCGCTGCGGCTGGAACGTATCCAGCAGCGGATGCTGGAGCATTGCATCTGGATCCGGCCGTTCGGTCGGCTGGTCTATGTGATGCCGCCGTTTGTAATCGATGATGCACAGCTGCAGCAGCTGTGTGATGGCATGGTCACGCTGGTGGCCAGCCTGCAGGAAGAGGATATGCGCGCATGAGTGGCAAGATTGTTTTTGTCAGCGGTATCGATACCGAGATCGGCAAGACCGTGGTGACCGGTTGGCTGGCCCGGCAATGGTCCGAGCAGGGCCAGGACGTGATCACCCAGAAGCTGGTGCAGACCGGTTGCGTGGCCGCTTCCGATGACATCCTGCTGCACCGGCGCATCATGGGCACTGGCTTGTTCGAGGAGGACCGTGACGGCACCACGATGCCGGCGCTGTTCGCCTACCCGGCGTCGCCGCATCTGGCCGCGCGGCTGGAGCACAGGGCGTTGGATCTTTCTGCAATCGAGAGCGCTACAGCGCGCTTGTGTGAGCACTACGAGACAGTGTTGATCGAGGGTGCCGGCGGTTTGATGGTGCCGCTGACCGAGCAACTGCTGACGATTGATTACGTTGCCGAAAAGGGCTGGCCGGTGCTGCTGGTGACCTCCGGGCGGTTGGGTTCGATCAACCACACGCTGTTGTCGTTGGAAGCGATTGCCGCGCGCGGGATCATGTTGCATGGCGTTGCCTGGAACAGCCGTGATGACAGCAGTGATGAGGTGATTGCGACGGACAGCCGCGGCTTCATTCGGGAGTGGGTGTTGAAGCGGTTTCCGGATGCGGAGTGGTATGACGTGCCGCGGATTGATCTGGGCTGATCGGGTTCCTCGCGAAAGGCACCCCTCCCCAACCCTCCCCTGCGCGTTGCGCAAGGGAGGGGGCGGATGGGTGCAGCGCTGGGCTGTTGCTTGCGCTCCCTCCCTTTGCCGAAGGCAAGGGGAGGGTTGGGGAGGGGTGCTTCTGCTCCCGCTCCACTCG
>Ga0308158_10002247_pt1 | contig 18601 bp, 19 predicted proteins | sample PhyBR2_FD_201038 | JGI IMG/M metagenome (GOLD analysis project Ga0308158, IMG submission 201038) | Phyllosphere microbial communities from UC Gill Tract Community Farm, Albany, California, United States - DLSLB.R2 | ecosystem: Host-associated > Plants > Phyllosphere > Unclassified | place: USA...
GCGCGCCAATGCGCCTGAGCGCAGCGACACTGACGTCAGGCGAGCGCTCGGCGCCGCTCACGCTGGTCATGGGCGGCAGCGCTTATGTTGTGCCGTTGCGTGATACGAGCTGGAACGACGACAGCCTCATCACGTATGTGGCAGCGCCAGGTGCGCGGGATGACCCCGCTACGACGCCAAAAGAACAGGGCGCCGAAGTTATTCCCCCCAGTTAAATATACATAATTGTGAGGTAAACGCGACTGGAAAGTGTCTACTGACCTGATGCATCCGACTTATAGGCGAGTTATAACATGATCAATCTGTCATATTCCCTCATAAATCAACATAGTATGTATGTTTGATGTAGGAGCCACAGTTAGCTGACATGTTCACGGCAGGCAATGTTTCGTGTTAAAGTCAGTTGTGATCATCGTTCTAAGATGTACCAGAGTTGTTTGCACCTATCGATGCTTATAAGAAACTACTTAAAGCATAATTGTCGCACTCCGGTTGTATGCTTCTCGCTCGCTACTCGAATGTACGCAACCGTCAAGCAGGATGAGCCTTTTAATTTATTGCGCTCGTGAAGCCGATCTGCGTTGTTACTCTTATTCGTGGCGAATTTACTCCCCCCTTACCCTCCAGAAGTTTTCGAGTTGCTTGGCAAGAAAGCCAGTTGATGTTCGTTACCGTCAGAAGCAAAGTATTCACCGATACGACTGGGGTCGTTATAGAGATACCAGCACTGCTGACGCCCGTTGGCGTATTGGAGCCATTACTCGACTACTGCCTGTATCGTAGCCACGACCGTAGCTTGGCTTGGATGTCGAAAGTCACTCGCTCGGTTCGGATGTTCCTCGAGTATCTACAATCGAATTTATCTGAGCGCGACACCTATCGACTGTTCCAGAATTTCGCCCAGCGACTGTATACGGGCACCTTCGACCGCTTGACTGGATTGGACCCGAGTGGCCTATGCTGGATACCACGCTCGCTGCAGGATGCCTCGCACATCATCACCCACTTGACGGACTTTTTCGACTGGCTCTGTGAGATACGACCTGAAGCTGGTCGAGTAAACCCACGGTATGTAGGCAGTGCTTTTGATCGGCAGACTGAAGAGGCGGCCTACCACTTCCGACGCAGCAAGGCCTTCCTCGGCCATATGTGGGCAGCAAACTCATCCCCCGTCGAAACGGGACACCGTGTCAAGAGTCGACGCCTTCCCAAAGCCGAAAAAGGCGAGCCGCCGGCCTTCCCGGAAGAACGGTTCGAAGAACTCCTCACCAAGGGTTTTAGAGTAGCAGAACGCCAAGACTACCGGGCCATGCTTATCACATTACTGCTGCACGGGGCAGGCTTTCGAGAGTCGGAGCCGTTTCACCTCTATATCTCCGATGTGTTCCCAGATCCTGCGAATCCGCGACAGGCGAAGGTGCTCATCCATCATCCGAGCCACGGCGCCGCTCCCGCTGATTGGCGCGATGAAAGGGGGAGGTCGCGCAAGGGTAACCGGGTGACATACCTCGCCCAGCAGTTTGGTCTAGCGCCCCGTACCGATGTGATGGGTAGCCGACATGCCGGCTGGAAGGGTGGCATGCACGATGCGGCCTACTACAAACAGGCGTATTGGTTCTTGCCCGAGTACGGTGAATGGTTCCTGCAGTTTTGGCAGCGCTACCTGGAACAGGTGGCTCGTATCGAGCGCACGCACCCGTTCGCCTTCATCAATTTGAACCGCGAGCCCATGGGCGAGATGTACACGCTTACTCAATACAACAAGGCGCATGCCGCCGCGTGCGAACGCATTGGCCTTCCGGTCGGCAAGGCACTGGGCACCACTCCTCATGGCCACCGTCACGCCTACGGCCAACGGCTGCGCAGCGCCGGCGTTGACAAATCGCTCATTCGTCGCTTTATGCACCACGCTTCCGAGGAGAGCCAAGAGGTCTACACCAGGCCGACCACCCGCGAGGCCTTAACAGCCCTTAACGCGGCAGCGCGGCGACTGCAACAACACCAATCCAACACGCTGTTCGTTCCAGATATCGCAATCAACGATTGAAGTATCAACATGCCAGAAGAGAATATAGCGAATACCAGAAGGGCTTCTGCAGCCCCGGTGCCCAAGATAAAAGGGATAAAGCGCGGTAACGACACTAACCTCGGTTGGGTGGAGCGGGAGTATCCGCAACTGTCTGCTTGGCGCGCTTTGGCGATAGAGTGGCTTAATGGAGAAACAAGCGGAGTAGATAAGCGGCTCAAGGCCTTCGTGATCTTTTTCGAGCGTTATCTCATTGAGCAAAGGCTGCCACTCGACCCGGCCGTGCTCCTATCCTGTAGCACGGTCCTGCCTGACTTTTACCGCACAACATGTCCGGATACGAAATCGGGCATCGAGTATAACAACTGCGTACACGACTTCCTACATTTCGTGCTGCTGCGTGAGTTTAGCGAACCGGCCGATGACGGCCGGTTAATCCTCTCACCAGCCTTTTGTAACCCGGTACCGCGAATGTCTAAAAGTGGCCTACCCAAGCGCGACGAGAGCGTGCATTCACCGCTGCCTTACGGTTACATCGATGAACTGCGACGCATACTTGCGGCGGGCCCAAACTTCCGGGACTGGCAGTGGGCGCAGAGTGCGCTTGGCGCAAGAGTTGGCCAACGTGGAGCCGGTAGGGTCGACTGGTTCGAAGTCAACGAAGACCAGATAGACCGGAAGGATCCAGACTGCGTGTGGCGCGAGCGGTTCATAAAGAACGGAATTCGGCTAGAGATGTGGAGCCCGGTGCGCTGGGTTGCGTTGCTCGTGAAACTCATCCTGCCGCTGCGCACCTTCCAAGTTAGGATGCTCGATTCGGGCGAAGCTGATACTTGGCGCTATGCAGCGGGCGCGTGGGCGTTGAATCAGAGCTCGCTTGCGCAAGGCAGCGAATGCCGTCCCCTGCTACAGGGGGTATTCCGCCGCAGCAATCCGCTCATCGATGGCGAGGCCGTTCCAGCAGTGCTCTACATCAATACCAACAAGACTGCCGACATCGCCAAGTCAGGCCCAAGCAAAGGCTACGTGCTGCCCTGGCCTTCTGGAGGGCCGGTGTATCAAGACGTCTTCCATTGGCTGGAAAAGTTGCGCAACTGGCAGGAGAAGTACAACCCTGTGTCGCGGCGCACGTCTTGGTCGGAACTGGATGGTCGCCACTTCGATGCAAAGAGCGAGCAGCAACTCGCGGGCTATTCGGATGCTTGCTTCCTCTTTCGCCTGCCAGAGGCGCAAGGCGGTGAACGTCATCTCCCCATGTCAATCGGACCGATGCTCTCAAGCTGGTTCCGATTGCTTCAAACTTTGGAAATGCGGCTGGCTGACCGACGTGAATCCCATAGCAACGGCTCTCCGATTCGCTTCCTGCCGCCGTTTAAAGAGCAGAAATACGGGCAGACGACTTTATTCCCCTTACACAGCCTACGTGTCTCCCTTATCACCGCGCTGGCCCTTGAAGGGAAGGTGCCGTTCCCTGTGCTGCAAAAGCTCGTCGGCCATAGCCGCCTGCTGATGACTCTGTACTACATTAAGCCCGGAGCAACCCACATTCGCGACATGCTGCTCGGTGCCGCAGAGCGGTTAGACGCGAACAAGGAAGTCAGCATTCAGAACTATCTGCTAGACACTGCACATGACGAACTACTGCAAAAAGCCATTTGCAACAGTGCCCGAAGTCTTGCCGCTACTATTCCGCAGCATCCGGCCGCGCGAAATCCGGTAGGCTGGATGCCAATGCACCACGGACTGTGCCTAGTCGGTGGCAATACCAGCGAGAGCGAGGACAATGGTGCGGTGGGTGGCTGCTACAACGGTGGAACAAATATAGGCTCACCTTCCGCTCAGAAGCACCAAGCAGTACCGGGCGGAAGCCGCAACTGCGTGCGTTGCCGCTGGTTCGTGACCGAGCCACACTACCTGCCTGCACTGGCAGCCCACTTCAACACCTTGGCCTATCACTTCGACGAGGCGCGCAATGCGTGCCTTGCACGCGAAGATGAGTTACAGAAGCTGAAGAAGCAGAAAGTAGATATAGAGAACGCGGGGCAACCGTTTGCTCATCAAGGCTCGTACCGACAGGCCGAGCGGGTGTGGGAAAGCGCAATGACGCGTTTCAGCGACTTGGCCGAGGACTTGGTGGCTTGCTGGCGTCTAATCGAGCGCTGCAAGGCGGCGCTTGAAGCCCCCCAAGGCGATGGCAAGCAGTTAGTCACAGCCGGCACTGCGGGCGACGTGCAGATCGCGTTCGAAGAGACAGAGTCGGAGCTGCTTCAGTTGGCTGGAGTCTGCGACAGCGTCGAGGTATATCCCGACCTAGAGCCAGGCAAGGCGGTCTTCCGCCGTAGTCAATTACTTGATGCAGTGCTTTACCGCGACAACCTGCCACCCGTGTTCATGCTCCTAAGCGAACAGGAACAGCTTCTCGCCGGCAACGCATTCATGCGACGGCTTGCCTCGCAGATTAACCCTGCCAATCCAGCGCTAGGCCAGCGGGAGGTAATTTTCCTAATAGACGCTGGAGCGCGCCTCAGCGAGCACTTCAACATGAACCTTGCCTCGCTGCTACCTGCCGCCCGTCCAGCTCAGGCATTTCCTATTGGGCGGCGGGTCCTGACGGAAGCTGAAGCATGAACGACATGACAAACATCCACCCGGACGCCGTGCTGGCATCGCTGCTAGAAAAGGGCGCTCGTTCGAACCGCAGGGCAAACCTGGCGAAGATGCACGAACTTTGCCGAAGGCAGCACGCTGCTGGCTCGCGCAACTTCTCGTTGCCGGCCATTGGTCGCCTAGTGGAAGCCGAAGGCATCTTGAAGGGCCGAGCGCTCTACAACGCGCCATCCGCCGACTACCGTGCACTTATCGAAGCTTGGGCAGCGTACGCAGGTCCAGCTTCACCAAGGCCGTCTAAACCCATGCCGAGCCACGATTACTTGATGCGCATTGGCGACCCAGCAATCCGCTCCATTATGCAGGCCATTATCGCCGAGCGCGACAAGCTGAAAATGCAGGTGAATGTACTGAAAGCTAACACGCAGGTGACCGTAGACAGACGTCCCTTAGGAGTTGCCGTCTCTGCTGCTCCCGGAACACGGCCGGTAGCTGTCTTGGCCATGTCTGCGCAGCTAACGCCGTCAGAGCGCGAAGCATTGCAAAAAGCGGTGTCGGCCAGCTACCTTGAGGAACGCGGCTTGAGAGAAGGAAGCCATGGAGAAATCCTTAACGAGCGCGGACGGACGTTACTGGATGTCGGCTTTGCTCGTGCTGTCCGTAAGGTACTCGGTGATACTAGTGAAGACGAACACTAAAGTTCGCCTAACTGTTATAACCGGCGAACCAATTCTCGTATGTTGCTCAAGCAAATAAGGGTTTCGAGAACGCTCAAGAAAAAATTTTGCACAGGTTTCTCGCAACAATGAAACTGCCACCGCTATCAGGCAAGCGAGATTCTCCAAAAAACGAATTGAGCAATGCGGCATCCGTGCTGGACTTGACGCGCACCACTGCGCTGTCAATGACAATCTCGATAGCCCGTACTGACGACGTGGTACCTGGGAGGGTCGGCAGTCCGGTGGCGCGCCGTACCATACAGCACAAAAAATTGTGCCGACTGCGATCTGGACTAAGAGCGCCTAACAAAACCCTCATGTTGCTCAGCAGGCAATAGCCGCGTACACCGAGCTGTGCCGACCGTCCGCCGTCGGTTCAGGCTGTGTATCCGAGGTACGCAATCTTGCTCAACGAAGCGCGGCGGCCGCTAAAAAAATTAAATCGCTAATCAGTGATTCTGCAATTAAGGTTGATGCTGGAAATACACTGGTGAATCTTGCAGGCGGTACCATGAGTGAGGTTGTTATGGGTGTTACCGACATCATGTCTAAGATAACAGTTGCTGGGCAAGCGCAAAGCGCGGGAATTGCCCAAGTCAATCAGGCGATTACGCAGATGGACCAAGTTACTCAGCAAAATGCAGCTCTTGTCGAAGAAGCCGCAACTGCTGCTGATTCAATGCAGGTACAAGCACAAGAGTTGCTTACAGTAGTTAGTACCTTCAAAATCGATTCTAAAAATGTTGGACATGTGTTGCGATTGGGAAATGCTGGGTTGTACACACCCAGTGTTATTGGGCAAGATCTTCCAGGATGAATCGCTGTAGCAGCGCAGCGCAGCACGGCACGGACCAGATGTATGCTATGCCGCCGCTGGCAAGATCCTTGGTCGGTCAACCAGCATGATGTTGTCGCATCCGTGTTATAAGACCAGTTACTAATCAGGCCATGTGACTGATTTGGTGAACGATTCGCTACCGCGAAATCTGTGTAGGACTCAATACTTATGCTTAAACCACATCTCTTATTCTCTGCTGCAGTGTTGCTGGGGAGCAGCACTGCAAACGCCTGCCAAGGGCCATTCCCTATGGTAGCCGTTCAGTACCTTGTAAACGAACAGGTACCTGAACGCGTAGAAGCAACGATAACTAATCCATTAGAAAAACTGGTTATTGGAACATCACGCCTTACTGAACTGCGTTCCATGACGGGTCACGGCTCGGCTGCAGTCGAGATGCAATTCGATGGCGGAGCCACTGAACAAGATCTGGAGACGGCAAAGCAGCGAGTTCAGAAACTAGCCCTCGCTGAAGGAATTCAGGTCATATCCAAGAAAGTGTTTCTCACCTCATCATGCTTGAGTACCTGGCCATGGTCCCATGACTAATGACTAGCAGCTAAATGCATGTAACGGTCGCGTGAGTCTTTTGGTTTCGTGCGAATGGAATCCGCAATCATGTACCGACTGGCTGCTTAAGGTCGGTTCCTGCCCTTCGTGATAGTCCGCGAATTTTCCGCCTTGGTGACCTGATATGCTCAGCTGAACAGCCGGATTCGGCCAAGAGCAGACCTTCGCTGACCAGTATTGTTCGGCTGCCAGCCGACAGGACTCAACTACAAACAGTTGGAGATACGGGAGACAACCAATGGATGTGTTCAAGTATTACTGCCATGATTTCGGCTATTTAATTCGGGAGATGGCACTAGAAGCCAAGCAAGATCACGTGTCTAACGGCACCGATTTCACGGCTGGCTACATGGCTGGCTTCCATCGCGTTGTGTCTCTCATGCAGCAGCAATGCGTAGGCTTTGGGGTCCCGTTGGAAGAGATTCGACTTGATGGCATCGACCCAGATCAAGACCTGGTTTGAATCAGCCTAGCTCGTCAGTCCACTAGCTAGTGGCATCGACAAATCAGATTGCCGTAGATGTCCGCTCCGGGTCGGTAGCGGCCTGTCGTGACAGTCGTGCGTTTTCAAGCCAGGCAAGTTGCTAAGCTGACGTGAACGGCCGGGTTCGGCCAAAAGCGGTCCTTCGCAGCGGACCAAGTTGATCAGCGTGAAATTGTGTGACCTTTCATGTTCAAGCTCCACGTATCATGCTTGTCTTTCGGATCAATGTTGATTCAACATGGCAAACGTAGCTTGGTATTGGGTCGTTTCACTCGCACTGATAGGGATCATCGCGCTCTACCTTATCTTCCACCTTCCTACCCAGCGCTGGCCGCGAGCGATGGCCGCCACAGCCGGAGGAGCGATCGTGTCACTATTTTTCGGTGACACCAGTGCGCTATGGCCCATTCTGCTTTCCGGTTCTGTCCTAACAATTTGTAGTGCAGCAGCGCAGCGCGGATAAGTGCGTCAAACCGTGCATGCAGCCCAGCCAGTTGTTCTCTCAAAGCTGTCGGCAGACGTCCGAAATAGGGTCGAAACCAGCCTGACAGTGACCGGCCGATTTCGGCCAAAAGCAGTCATAGCGAATGACACGTAATGCCTTGCACCGAGAAGGTCCGTACGGGAATGGTCTAGCTGACTTTCCTACACCTAGGTAAGTGCTGCAGAGAGGATTCGATCCATGTCCGGCTCAGCATTTTGGCAATTGGCCAAATGTATTATTGATATACGGGACTGGGGTAGCCTAACAATCAGCGTGTTGAATCCCCAAAGACCGCCGTTATGGAACACAACTTCTTGCCCAAACCTTTCCGTGATCTCCAATCCAAATCGGTAGTCAGGCACTGTCCCATCCAAAAAGGGGGACGGTTGCAGCATTGCCTGCAGCAGGCTTGAATGGTCGGCCCACTGGCGATGCCATTCGACTTCCCACAGTAGCAGCTGAGCGATGCTGCCATACATGCCGCCATCACCAACCGTATTGGCATTACCCAAATGCTGTTTGTACCCAGAAGAACGAGCCGCATCACATTCATAGCTGAACACCCGATGTTCTATGACATCAAAGCGATCGTCATCATATGTCATTTCCTGGATGCCGAGCGGCTCGAACAGCGTCTTCTTAGCATAGTCCTTGCACGTCATGCCGCTCAATCGCTGGACGAGAGTGGCTAGAAGGATGTAGTTGCTATTGCTGTACCGGTGTTCAGTCTGTACAGGACACTCCACTGTGTCCATGCGAGAAATCAACTGCAGGATGATGTCGTTATTGAAGTAGTCAGCTTCGTGCCGTCCAAGCTGACACTGTAGGAACTGGAAATAATCTGGAATCCCGCTGCTATGATTTAACAGACTTCGCAACGGAAAGGGTTGCTCGAATTTGGTCAACTCTGGCAAATGTACGCAAACGTCGTCATCAAGACTTATCGCGCCTTTGTGTACCAAGGACATGATGCAGGCCGCCGTGAATTGCTTCGATTCCGATGCCAGGTAGTATGCCGAGTCGCGCGACAACGGCACTTTGAGCTCCAATGAAGCAAGGCCATGATGGCGCTCAAATAACGTTTCTCCTGCGCACAGGAATGCGGCGCTGAAACCCGGCCCCTGCGACGGCAAGATCGCTTCCAACTCGCTGTAGTATTCTAAAAGTTTTTGCATGCGGTCCGGCCTGTTTTTTGAGATAAAGCCGAGATTGTACGTGCCAAGGCGTCTTTGGTATCGAAAAAACACTTCACCGACGACTGCTTTGGTCGATGCCTGCCATTCGTGACAGTCTGCGACTTTTCCGCCTTGGTGACCTGCTATGCTCAGCTCAACGGTCGGGTTCGGCCAGAAATAGACTTATCAAATAAGGAAAGTATGCTGCATCACTTGTCTATTGCGGTCTCTGACTTAAACCGGACCTCTGCCTTCTATGACGCGGTGTTAAGGCCACTGGGGTACACCCAGGTCTTCGCTGACGACGAGGCCGTGGGCTACGGGTATGAGGGAGGGGACGATAAGCTGTGCTTGAAACGTGCAAAGCAAGTCATAGTTCCAGGCGAAGGCTTTCATTTGGCCTTTACAGCCACTGAACCGAGTCAGGTACACGAATTCCATGCCGCCGCGCTGCGCCACGGTGGACGATGCAATGGCGCCCCAGGACCTCGGCCGGAATATGGCAAAGGCTATTACGCCGCCTTCGTTTTCGATCCCGAGGGGTATCGGATTGAGGCGGTCATCAATGTGACAGTCTGACAGCTTGACACTAGTGAGGGCAATAGGTCGAAACTAGCCGGTCGCGAAAGGTAGGAATCGGCCAAGAGCGATCCTTCGCAAACGGCCGAGATCGACCAACGGCAGTGTTGAATGCCATGCTGACGGAGATTGCCACGCCATGCCAGCGGTACCTGAATACTGCATTAGTATAGACACCGGATACTACAGAAAAGAATGACGAAAATGTTCACGCTTGCTACGGCCAACGCTTCGAGCGCCCTTCACAACGGTTTTGCTACTTTGATCGACGCCACTATCGCCTCATTCTACAAGGTCAATGAACCAGGCGTGACCGTTATCGTCACGTCCAATGGCGCGACGATGTTCCGCAAAGCTTACGGAATGGCCAGCATCGCCAATCAGGAGGCGATGACGCCAGAGGCTACAATGCGCCTTGGCTCAATTACTAAGCAATTCACTGCTGTATCCATTCTGATGCTCATCGAGGAAGGGAAATTATCTCTCACTGACAAACTAGTGGAATTCTTCGCCGACTACCCTAAGCAAGGGAGTCAGATAACAGTTGAACACCTTTTGACCCACACTTCCGGCATCGTCAGCTATACGGACAAGGAAGAGTTTGATGCCAACATTGCCGCCGAGCTTTCGGTGGCCGAAGTGATCGATAGTTTCAAGAATGATCCTCTAGAATTTGCGCCGGGTGCAGATTTCAAGTACAACAATTCCGGGTACTACTTACTAGGAGCGCTGATTGAGAAAATTTCTGGGCTAGCTTACGCCAAGTTCGTCGAACAACGCATATTTCTACCCCTTGATATGAACTGCAGCTACTACGAAGGCTATGAACTGAGCTTGCAGCGGGCAGCGGCAGGGCACACATATTGCGACGGCAGTTTCGTCCCGTGCGATCCGATGAGTATCAGCCAGGCATATGCAGCCGGAGCGCTGGTCTCGAACGTGGACGACTTGGCGCGCTGGGAGAATGCGATCGTCAGCGGTAAGCTGATCAGCGCAGCGAATTGGACGAAGGCGTTTTCGCCGCACAGATTGGCGGACGGCAGCTCCTGCCCGTACGGCTATGGATGGGAAATCGGAACGCTGCAGCAACGACCGATGTTGGCGCACGGTGGTGGCATTAACGGCTTCCAGACCTTTGCACTGCGCTTGCCGAAAGACCAGCTGTTCGTAGCGGTTCTAAGCAACGCTGACTTCGGCATCGTGGATCCAGGATATATCGCACATAAAATTGCTGCGATTGCGATCGGCAAACCGATCCAAGATTTCAAGGAAATCAAGCTGGACGCCGACGTGCTCGACGCCTACGTTGGCGTTTATACCGTTAATGCATTAGAGCAACGGACTTTCTGGCGTGATGTTGACCAGTTACTGATGCTCCGCACTGGAGGCGATATCACTCCAGTGCATCCATATTCAGACAACGAATTCTTTATCAAGAACACACTAGTCCACATGGAATTTGTTCGCGACACGACCGGCACCGTAGCGAAAGTCGTTCTCCATCAAAATGGTGAAGTGAACGAAAATCTTCGCGTCGCAGCTTGATTACGACAAAACATGTGCATAGCTTTTTGCATTCACGACTGCGATAATTCTTCAACGCGAACGAATGAGGGCGGGCAACTGATGAGTTGTTGCTAGCCTGCATGGGCGTTTTCCAGAAATTTTTACATTTGAAAACCGAAAGACACTTCATTAGTAAAATTCCGCGCGATGCTGTAGTAAGGATCGCTTCGGGTCGATAGCGGCCTGTCGAGACTGCCTGTGGCTTTTCCAGCCTCGGCGAGCTGCCACGCTTAGGTGAACGAACGAGTTTAGGCCATACTGCCTACACCAGTCAATTTCTATTGAGATACGATGATTGAAACCAGACTTGCCGCCTTAGGGGAACGCCTAGTAATCGAAAACCTGATGGAACTGTACCAGCACGACTTTTCCGAGATCGACGGAACTGATCTGGGTGAGGACGGCCGATATGGCTATTACGATCTCGACTGCTTTTGGATTAATCCCAACTGGTCGGCATACGTCATTGTCGTTGAAGGCAAGTGGGCAGGCTTTGCGCTGATAAATAATGAGGTACACATCCAGGGCAATACGCTTGCCATCGTCGAGTTCTTTGTGGTTCGAAAGTATAGAAGGCAAGGGGTAGGTAGGCTCGCCGCCCAAGCCATCATGGACGCGAACCCTGGTTCCTGGGAAATTCGAGTTTTGGAACAGAATCTAGATGCCCGTCGCTTCTGGACTGGGCTACTTGATAAACTCTGGCCTGCTAAGTACAGTGAGGCCCTGGTCAACGACGAACGTTGGCACGGTCCAGTTTTTTCTGTCGACACCCAATTGTGAACGGCCAAGTTCCGCCAAAACCGCACATTCCACAATTTAGGATTGGCTAGAGTTATGGATCGTTTCAACGATAGATGACCAATAAGAGGAAGTACATGAACGTCACGTTGGAATCGGTAACTATCGATAATTTTGAAGTTTTGATGGACATGGAGCTGCCGCCAGAGCAGGCACGATTCCTTGCTAGTAATGCTTATTCGATCGCACAATCGCACTACTACGCCGATTGGCGGCCGCGCGCGATTTACCGCGATGGCAGCCCAGCAGGCTTCGCTCTGTACAACGTGACTGGCAATGACGAGCCGGGACACTAAGTAATTTATAGGCTTATGGTGGACTATCCTCACCAAAACAAGGGGATAGGCCGCCGTGCAATGGAGCTGCTGTTGGCGGAGATCCGAGGTTTCGCAGATGCACGCCGGATCACCATTTGCTACAAACCTGATAATGTCACCGCACGCGAGTTCTACGCTTCGCTGGGCTTCGTTGAAACTAATATCGATGAACTTGGAGAGATGGTAGCTGAGATCGTGCTTCAATAACTCTCTCAAAAATTTGGTTTTTGGTAGTATTTCTATAGGTCAACCGTCAACGTCTGCTATGGGTCGGTACCGGCCTCTCGCAGCCCCGACCCACAGCCTTGATCCTGTATGTTGCAAAGATGAAATACCTGTGTCAGTCTTATTGGCTGTTACGCCATTTTCCACTCTTTAGGAAAGCCTAGTTGTGAACAAGATCGTTCAAGAAGCAACGCTGTATTACAAGACACTCCCGCTGTCCGGCCGCGTGCTGGTCCACGCCACAATCATCGTTGTAGTGCTAAATTTGGCAGTCAAAGTTGGCGAAACAGTTGGACGCGCGTTTTATTATTTCACACACTAAAACCTGAAACAGTGAAACGTGCTCAAATGACTTAGCTTCAAGACCGGATGTCGGCTTTGGGTCGAAACCAGCCGGTCGCGACAGGCAGGAAACGGGCCAGGCTGTGTAAAAACGCAAATTAGGCGTCGGCTTGGCGACGCTAGACCTCTCAGATCGCTCGCTACGGCGTTTTCTCGAGGTCGGGAATAACAAAGGGGCCCTGAAAACACGCCGTTCACGCGTTTTTACACAGTCTAGGCCAACAGTAGACGTCACGTTGAGTCTTGACGCACCTGAGTGGCAAGCACGATATACTCAAGCGCTCTTAAGATCGGATGGAGCTGGAACGGAAATTCTATGACTAGCTGGCTACATCGGTGTGCCTTGTTGCTTTGTCTTTTCTGCTGGATGTCAGCATCCTATGCGAGCAAAGTCGATTCTTTCGCCCTTCAAAGTAAGGAACAGCTCGACGTCCTGCTGGCGTCCGGGAAGCGTACGCCACTCGACGCCCTAACGCCGCACGGTAAACGACGGCTTATACAGTCGTTACGATGGGGTCGGCGCGGTTTGGGTGGGTTTGATACCGGGCCGCTTCTCCAGGAACTGGATGCAGTCCAACTTGCAGAAGCTTTGTCTTTTCTCAACGGTGATTACCTGACACCAGGTCTCGTCGCCAAGCTTATCGGCCCTCCCATACGCCTGCCGGGCCCATCGCAGCGCTTGGAAGACGAAGTAAAACGAATGGCGCAGCTTGCTGATGGCCTAGCGGGAAACCGATCGGCGCCCATATCGGCAACAAGTAACCCTCTCGCACCTGACCTGGTCAGTCACTACGAACGCACCTTCGGCGGCTCGATGAGTCCATCAAGTTTAATACACCATCCAGTGGGCGACTTGCCTTTGCTGTTCGAAGCCGCTCTTCTTGCAAGCAATCTGGACCAGAACTCAGCCGCCACTGAGCATGTACAGATGGTGCACCAGGAGCTCATCAAACGAGGTATCGATACCCGCCGTAAATTTGACGACAGCGTGCTGTACGTTTTGCTTGCAGCACGTGAGTTCGACAAGGCACGCGCTTTTGCGAGCGGGCGACCACACCTAGCCGGCCAAACTATCCCCGAAGTAGCTGACCCATTGGGGTCGTCATTTACAGGACGCAGCGTGTATGAGCTCGACTCATCTGGCAAATTACTCACACGTCAGATGGTACAAATAGATGCTGGATTGGTGATGACAGTAGGGACAGGCTGTCACTTCTCAAACGATGCGCTGGCCGCGATACGCAACAATCCGGACTTACAGGCGAGATTACGCCGCGAGGGCCTGATGTTGCTTATTTCACCGCGCGCGCCGGTTCCCTTATCTTATGTCGCCGAGTGGAACCGAGCGAACCCGACACTACCGATTCGGGTGCCCGTTAATGTTACCGAGTGGCGTGAAATTGCTGACGCGGGGACACCAGAATTTTTTCTGTACAGAAAAAATAAAGTGGTCGGACATTTGGTTGGTTGGCCCGGCGGCGGACAAATGGCAGAGCTTCTGAAGTTGCTCGACATTCCGCGTGACTGATGCTCACGCGATCGCCGGCCGGCTGGGCCCCATGCAAGGACGACGAAAGTGCCCCATAACTGATTGCTTCAAGATGTCTGTTTTGGGTCGGTTCCGGCCTGTCGCGACTACCACTAGGTTTTCAACTTGCCAACCTGCTATGCTGGCTCGACCGGCCGGATTCGGCCAAGAGCGGACGTCATTTATAACTCATCAGAGGAGTCCAATGAGCTATCGAGCGGCGGCAGAAGCGGCTTACACACTGGCATGCGACGAAGATGTCGAAGTCGCGAAATTGGGAGCGCGACTCCTTTCCGATTTGGCCGAGAAGAAATGCTATCTGGCCATGCTCTGCATGGTGTACCTGCACAATACTGGTGGACACGACGAGCAGCATCTTGCATTAGCAAGGATGTGGGCTATGCGAGCGAAATCATTACATCCGACGCTCACCGACGCAGATGACCTCTGCGATGCTGGAGGGCTATGTAACCAGTATGCTTACTGGTTGGAAACGACCGAACGTGACGCGCTATTCTTTTGGGAGAAAGCCGCATCGTTAGGTAGCGGCAACGCTCTTTGGGAAATCTGTGAGGCGACTCGCGTCGACAAAGGCACGCGTGCTTGGCTCGATCGATTATCGATGGCGGCAGCTTTGGGGAGTATCCAGGCAATGGTTGAGCTTGCAGAACAAGAGGGCGTGCGAGACACAGAACAGGAGTTGATCTGGCTGCGGGCTGCGGCTGCCTTGGGTAGCCTGCGTGCCAAAGAGATGCTCAATGTCTCATAGGTTTCGCAATGGGTCGGTACCGGCCTGTCGCGGCCACCGCTGAATTTTCAACGTGGCAACCTGCTATGCTGCCTCGACCGGCTGGTTTCGGCCAAAAGCAGCCACTCGCCATAGGCGGCGAAATTACGCGCTCCTTCTTCGTCTCGATGCTTGTACCTTGGCCTCAGCCATGCTAATTTGGTTAACACGTTAACTAAATGGCGAAATTATGCATCCAGAACAGTTCCACATCACGCTTTCCGCACATGGCAAAATTGAGGGCAGTCTTTGGGCGACGAATGGTGCCAGGGCAGTAGTGCTTCTGCACCCCGGAACAGCAGTCACGCAACGCTATTACGAACCCTTCGCACGCTACCTGTTGGAACTTGGGTTGAACGTCGTTACTTACGACTACCGTGGCACGGGACGATCGCGACCTGCAAATTTGCGCGGCCTCACTGTTTCGATGTCCGACTGGATGAATGACGATGTGGGCGCAGTTACACGCTGGGCTGCTGCACGCTTTCCCGACTTACCAATGCTAGCTGTTGGACACAGTTTGGGCGGGCATGCCCTTGCTCTATCAGAAGATACGAATTCGCTTCGCGCAGCCGTATTGGTCGCTTCACACGCTGGGGTGACTGCCTCAATTCGCGGAGTTGCAGAACGAATTAAGGTATGGATAATCATGCGTGTCCTTGCTCCGCTGCTCTGCGCAGTGCTCGGATACATGCCAGGACGCAAACTGGGACTTGGCGAAGACTTGCCGCGTGATGTGATGCTTCAATGGAGTCACTGGACTACTCTGCCGCGCTACTTCTTCGATGACCCTACAATGGACGCCGAGCGGCGCATGGCTCGCGTGCGAATACCCCTTCTCGTATTGGGCTTCGACGACGACCCCTGGGCCAACCCAGACGCAATCAGTATGCTCATCGCGCCACTTACCAACGCAAAAATAGAGCGGCATCAGATTGCGCCACGTGACGCTAACATGCAGGTCATCGGGCACATGGGGTTTTTCCGTAAACGTTCAGCAGAACGCCTATGGCCTCAAATTGGGTCTTGGTTACTGGACCAACTCAACCATGTTGATAGCCAGCCCGCCAGCGTTGCCGGTGATTTGCGAACAAAGCAGGGTACGAAATGAGCAAGGAGGCCAAATCTCCGCGCTTCGTTTTTCTGGTAAATCAGGCCTACCGAAAACTGCAACGCTGGACTGAGACTAGGCCTGGAACGTGGGAAGGGATTAGCACAGCTCAAGTTGGGCTTCTTTTTTTGCTGGCATCGCGCAACCAAGCCACGATTGGCGAGATTGCCCAAGCATTGCAGGTAGCTCCCGCAGCCACTACCAACCTCTCCAAGCGCATGGAAGCTTCGGGGCTAATCGAACGCATTGCTGACCAGGATGACGGAAGGGTAACTCGGTTGCGACTTACGCAATCCGGCGAGGATGCGAGTGCACAAAGCAGAGAGATGCTCAAGGAGCTAAACAAACGGATAAGCGACGGTTTCTCTAGCGAAGAATTGGCTACCGTTGCGCGTTGGCTCTCACACGTTAACGACTTAGAACTGTAGTTACAACTTTATTTCACCGTCTGCTTTGGGTCGTAGCCGGCCCTTTGTGACAGTCCGCGATTTTTCGGCCGCGGCGACCTGCTATGCTGAGCTGAACGGCCGCCTTCGACCAAAAGCCGACGCTCAGCACAATCTGACTGCTTAGTGTGAAATTGTGTGAGCCTGTCCTTCGGCTGGGAGGGTGTGCTCCCTGCTTCATCAACCTTTCATTCGCTCAACATGACTGAGGTACGTTGGCACTGGGTCGCTCCCTTAGCCCTAATCGGTATCGTGGCCCTTTGCCTCATTTTCCGCTTCCGAGACAAGCATTGGTTGCGGCCAATAGCTGTCACAGCTGCGGGCGCAATTTTTTCACTTTTTTGGGAGGGCACAAGTGGGGACAGTAGCGCTCTTGTCCCAATCTTGCTTACTGGTTTGATCCTGACTATCACTAGTGCGGCCACCGGGCGCAAATAATCGCGCTATCTCTAAGCTCGACACGAGTCCTAATCCGGGGTCTAAGCGGATTCACTTACGACTGTTAAGGTCTGCTTTGGGTCGAAAGCGGCCGGTCGAGTAGGGTGAGGGAACCAGCAGGTTGTGTTGTTGCAAACCTAAGATTTGCCGAGCTTCGACTTGCGTTTGTATCAAACTTTTTTGCGTGCCCAGATGTCGACATCGTTCGCCTCATAGCCGGTCTTGTGTCGAACTTTATTGTTCGCCCACAGCAGCACCTGCAGCCAACATGGCCAGCGCGTACCTGAGCATCCACGTCTCACGCGCAATCGACAGCCCCATGTGCGCCGGCTTGGTACCGAGTATCCGCTCGTTGTGTTCGATGGCGGCGTCGATATCGATCCAGCGCGGCACCATGCCGTTGGCCACCTCGTACGCTTCGGGCGAGGTCGCGCCCAATTCGCCGTCAACGTGACAGCGATAGAAGTGCGAGCGCATGAACAGCACGTCGTAGCCACTTTTCAGCGGTGGGCGATGCTCGTCCAGATAACCAACATAACCCTCGATGGTAACGTTGGCGGCGCCCGTTTCTTCCAGCAGTTCGCGGCGCAGGCCGTCGATTGGGTCTTCGCCCGCGTCCAGCCCACCGCCCGGGAAGCTGTAGTCATCGTAACGGCGGGTATAGAGCAGCAGAATGTCGCGGCCGCGCAGGATGATGGCGCGCACGGCCTGCCGTTCAAATATTGTGCCTTGGAGCGAGACGCCGGGATGGGTCAGTGTATGCAGCAGCGTCACAAGAACCTGGTACTTCATCAAAGTGGGCGCCGTGGCCTCAAGGCCACGACCGGCACGCCGCGTCTGGCGCACGGGTATCAGTCGAGTTTGGCGATCGTCTGGCCAGCCACCAGTTGCGCGAAGTCGCGCGCAGCGCCGTGGCCGGGGATCACGATGTCCGGTGCGATTTCCAGCAGCGGCGCGATCACGAACGCGCGTTCGTGCATGCGCGGATGCGGTACGCTCAGGGTGTCGGTGGCGATCGTCTCGTCGCCGTACAGCAGCAGGTCGAGGTCGAGCGTGCGCGGTGCGTTGTGGTACGGGCGCTCGCGGCCATGGGCCTGTTCGATGGCTTGCATGGCCGCCAGCAGGTCATGCGCGCCAAGCGATGTATCCAGGCACGCCACGGCGTTGATGTAATCGTCACCACTCGAATCGATTGGGGCGGTGCGGTACATGCTGGACGTGTGCACCAGCATGCCGCCGTCCATGCGCGCCAGGCGCGCCAGCGCATCGAGCACGTTGCCACGCGCGTCGCCCAGGTTCGCACCGATGCCGATATAGGCGATCATTTGCCGCGCATCGCCCGGTACTTGGCTTCTTCGTGCGCCGCATAGGCAGCGTCGCGGGCCCGGTCTTCGGCGGTCAGGCCATCGTCAGGGTCCGGCGCGCGCATGGTGTCGCCGACATCGCCTTCGCCGCCGCTCTTGCGCGGCGCGCGGCGTGGCCGGCGTTTCTTGGCCGGCCCGCCTTCACGCTCGCGCGAGACGGCCACTTCGACCAGGCGCTCGCGGTCACCGCCTTCGGC
>Ga0308158_10002248_pt1 | contig 18597 bp, 19 predicted proteins | sample PhyBR2_FD_201038 | JGI IMG/M metagenome (GOLD analysis project Ga0308158, IMG submission 201038) | Phyllosphere microbial communities from UC Gill Tract Community Farm, Albany, California, United States - DLSLB.R2 | ecosystem: Host-associated > Plants > Phyllosphere > Unclassified | place: USA...
AACGGGTGCCGTATGGTCCTTCTTGGTCAAGGCTTAAGCCGGACCAACCGAGCAGATTGACCAGATTTTTATGCGTAAACTTTTGACGTAAAACGAACCCGATTAAAGAGGTCCACTGGGGGTATACACAAAGGAGACCAGTATAAAAAAAGATCAGTAAGATAACTAGAGGGGGGATGAGGGTGAGGGCGACTGCCAATCAGGTGCTCTAACGTGGCAGGCATGCAGCAGCGTTGAGCTGTGTCTCAAAACGCTGTCGCGAAACCAGAAGCGCATGCTAGGGATTCGTGATGGGTTTTGAGAATGCTTCATGCTGATTGGCTACGCACGGGTTTCTACGCCTGAGCAAGATCTGACTCCGCAATTGGAGGCGCTGCTCGCTGCGGGATGCGAACGTACCTTTACGGACAAGGCGAGCGGCGCACAAGCCGACCGAGCCGGTTTAGCCGATGCGCTCTCCCATGCGCGATGCGGCGATATCATGGTCGTATGGAAGCTCGATCGGCTTGGCCGGACGATGAAGGGGCTCGTCGACCTCTCCGCAGAGTTGGCGGGACGCGGGATCGGCCTCAAGTCGCTGACCGATGGCATTGATACGGGTGGAACGAACGGCAAGCTGGTTTTTCATATCATGGCCGCTATGGCTGAGATGGAGCGGGACCTTATCCGAGAACGGACGACGGCTGCGCTGATCGTCGCGCGTCGCGGGGGGAGGGTAGGTGGGCGAAAGACGGTAATGACTCAGAGCCGGGTCGAGGCGGCCCGGAAGCTCCTGGCGTCTGGGATGTCGGCGCGAGAGATTGCCCCCACCATCGGTGTGTCAGTAGCAACTTTATATAGGCACCTCCCGGCTGCGGCCAAGGACAGCATCAGCGCGGAAAGCCAATGACGATGCCGGCATTGCTCGCAGCCAACCTTGGCCAGGCAGGCAGGGCTCGCTATGCTCTTCGGGGATCACTCCTGCGGCCTTCGCCCTCGCTGAAGCCAAGGGCAGGAACCGCTAGGGGGACGACTTTTGAAATCGGTGAAAAACGAGCGCCCACCCACGTCAGCAAAAGGGAGGGCGATCACTCGATGACCGGTTCCATTCAGAAGCACTTATGGGCCGACATTGTAAACGCCCCGGCCCTGCCAGGCGTGTACGCCTGGTATTATAGCCCCGAAATTACAGACTATGATCTCGAACAGACGATCGCCCAACTCAAAGCCGGCCGGGATATCGATCGTCCCGCAGCCGAGGAACTGGCTCGCACGACCCTAGACAGCAGGATCTTCAAGCATTTCCGCGAGGACCCCTATCAGGCCGTTATTGAGGGGCCTCTGAAGCCAACCTACACCGGGACAATGGAGCACACCTTTAGGGTCTCCAGCGGTCTCGTGCAGCGCATCGTGGATGACCCCGACCGGCTGCGGACGATCCGCAGCGTCTTGGATATGTCGGCCCCAATGTTCGCGAGCCCGCTCTACATGGGGATGGCGGGCGAGCTGCGCAGCCGGCTCGCTACTCACAAGGGATTGATAGAGAAATACCGCCGACTGCATCGACAAGGGGAAGAGCCGCTTCGAAACAGCGACGCCGGCTTCGCGTGGCAGGTGGCAAAGCGACGTATCCCGCCAGATCGACTTATCGTTTTTACGTGTACGACGCCAGCCGATGATAATACTGCGGTTGATATTGAAAATATTCTCAACCGGATATACTACCCTATTCTAGGAAGAAACTAAAATGGCCCTTGGACTTAGCGTCACATCTGCTCTGAACCTTACGCTAGAGGGCTCGGTCGGCAGCTTCAGTGTCGGTGCTGGCGGCGAAACCCAGAAGTCGGTAGAAGTTAAATACTTTCTGACCCATGTCGGCTTGGACTTCGAGAACGGGGCGAACGAGGAGGTGCTAAAGCACCTCGCGCCGGTGCGTGAGATCTTCCCCACGGTCGACCTAGAGTTTGACGAGATCATGCAGCGCGACATTGATGACGCGCGCGTCTCGTCGGACCTCGTGCCATACCTGCTCGACCATAAGTCCCGTGACTTGGTGAAGCTCTTTCCACCAATCATCGTCGTCGTGCTTCCCGTGAAGGCTTACGAGAACAAGCCGGCCGACCTGTATCCGAAAGTCACCACAGATGTAGAATTGACGCCCGAGGGGCATGAGGCACAAATCACTCGCTCAGGTGTGAAAGGCCAAGAGGTTTTCGAGTTCGTACAGCCGCTCCAAAATGGCAAGCTGTACGAGCACGATCTCGTCCGCTTGCGCCTTAATACAAACAAGTCTCGTCTCGTCATCGTTGATGGCCAACACCGGGCGATGGCGCTTCTCGCGGTCTATCGAAATCTTAAGCAGGACTGGAATGACGCTATGAAGGCGCCATACAAGGACTACTATGAAGAGTGGACGCCAAACTATATCAAGAAGTTTGAACTGAAGAACATCAGCCTTCCAGTGATGTTCTGCACATTCCCGCAGCTCGATGAGGCGTTCGACGGCGAATACAATGTGAAGATGGCGGCACGTTCGATCTTCCTCACCTTGAACAAGACCGCTCGACAGGTTTCAGCATCTCGTAATCGCTTGCTCGATGATAACGACCTGATTGCTCTCTTTCTTCGTGACACTCTCTCTACGATCAAGAAGGGCGATCTTCTTTCCGGTTCGACGTTGGAGATTAGCAATATCGAACTCGATCAGGCGCATGACCGTGTAAAGATCGAGAGCCCCATCGCGATCTCGGGTGTGAACCACATCTACTATATCATCGAGCATCTGGTTTTGAACAAGCTCGAGGACGTGAACGGCGCAAAGCCGCGTGCCGGCCTCTATTACCTTCGCACGGATCTGGAAAACTTCGGCGCGTTTCGCCGGCTTAATGGACGCAACCTTCTGGGAGCGGATCTCGCCGACGCCACGTCGCGGCAGTTCTACACTGCTGCAGCCGGAGACACTCTCACGAAGGAGTTCCGTGAGCGCTTCGGCAATTATGTCGTTGCCGCATTCCAGCAGTTCGCACCATATCAAGCGCACTCAAGCGCCGTGTTCTGGCTTAGTGAGCAGCTGCGGGCGCAGGCGAACACGAAGCTGCGCCCCATTCTTTTCGAGGGACAGGGAATTGGCCGTACCTTCACCGCTCATACCGAGAATCTCGCAGAGAAGATTCGATCGAAGGAGTTCGGCGCGGAAGCGCCGAAGCTCAAAGAGATCCTCGATCGGCTCATTGCAACGCAGAAACTCGTTGAGGAGTTTATCGGCAAGCTGAAGCACGAGCGTGCCGAGCGTTTCTTGGCGAAGGTTTCAGACAAGCGCGCGCTGCGTTCGGAAGACGGTAGCACCCATCCTCGGGTGATCGACTTTGTAAATAAGCTTTATGACAACGTGCTCACAACGGTCGCCTTTCAGACGGCAATGATAGCTGGCTTTTTCGGCGAATTGGAGCGGGCGAACCTCGACCGGTCCAAGCAAGGTTTGGAGCCCGTCGAAACGGAAGCTGCGTTCACGCGGTTCATCGAAGACATCAACGCCTTCTTTATGCCTACGAGCTCGCGCGACTTCCGGCGCTTGGTCGAGGTGTTTCAGGACACGCTCGAGGGCGAAATCCGGGAGTGGAAGATTACACCGTCTAATTCGACGTTCCGTCGCGTCGTGTATCGCGGAGAGATGCAGCCTGCCCAGTGGCCGAAGTATAAATACCTTCTGCTCGAAATCTGGCGTGCATCCGGAACGGAGCTGGAAGCGCCGCTTGCTGCAGAGCGAGACAAGAGCCGTCGACAGATTTTCACGTCTCTCGAGCAGGAGTATCAGAAGGACTTCCTCAACCGGAACCTGAGGCGCGAAGACAGCCTGACGCAGACCGACCGGAACGAAATTACGACGGCAGCATATGACGCGTTCAAGAAGTTCCTGAGGAACGTCGGCTGGCTGGCGCAGGATGTGCCAACCAAGAAGGCGCTAGTGGAGGTGCCCGCACCGGAGGATGCGGACGAAGCGCCGATCGTTGAGGATGAGGCCGAGACCTGGGAAGCGCCCGAAGACGCCGGGTTTGCTACGGACGAGAACCAATAGAGCCTCGCATGAGCGAACCGGTTTATCTCGATGGTTTTGCGACCTCGCCTCTGGCACCTGAGGCCCGGGATGCGATGTTGCTTGCAGCATTGCATCCGGGAAATGCCGGCTCGCCTCACTATGCTGGGGCGCGAGCAAGCGCGACGCTCGATCAAGCACGACAGGACGTCGCGTCGCTGATCGGTGCGGATGCGAACGAGATCGTGTTCACGTCAGGAGCGACAGAGGCAGACAATCTGGCCATTCGCGGTATCGCCATGTGGGCGATGCAATCTGGCAGCTCGCGCCGAAAGATCATCGTTTCCGCAATCGAACATAAAGCGGTCTTGGAGGCGGCCGAAAGCCTTCGGCCCTGGGGTTTCGAGGTCATCCTTGCTCCCGTGAGTCGGGACGGGGTGGTCGACGTGGATGCAACCGAACGTCTGATTGACTCTGCGACGTTGCTGGTGTCGGTCATGTTGGCGAACAACGAGACCGGCGCGCTCCAGCCGGTCGACGCTATTGCTGCGATCGCCCATCGCGAGGGGGCACTCGTTCACTGCGATGCCGCACAAGCGGTGGGCAAAATCCCTGTCGATGTCGATGGGCTTGAGGTCGACTACCTCTCGGTCTCAGCGCACAAGATGTATGGCCCCATGGGTGTCGGAGCGCTCTACGTTGCGTCCGGCGCACCGAAGCCAACGCCCTTGTCCTATGGTGGAAAGCAAGAAGGATCCATGCGTCCAGGTACGGAGCCAACCTATCTTCTTGCCGCCTTCGGGACGGCCGCACGCCTCGCTAAAGGTCGGCTCCATGAAGACATGGAACATGGCCAGGCCCTTGCTAGAGCCTTCTGCTCCCATCTCAGCGACAATGGGGTGCGCTTTGCAATTACCACGGGGTCCGCGTCGGCGCTTCCCGGATCATTAAGTATCTATCTGGATGGCATATCAGCTGATAGTATTGTCGCATCATTAGCACCCAATGCCAGTGTATCCACTGGATCGGCTTGTACATCTGGGCAACTTGTCCCTTCCCATGTCTTGCTTGCTATGGGTATTCCCTCGGACCAGGCACAGTCAGTTATTAGACTATACTTTGGGCGCTATAACACCATAGCCGAGGTTAAGGACGTGGCACCGCAATTTATTAAAGTGGTCCAAAGGCAGCGCCCGCCACTGGACGATGCCGCCAGTAGGCTGTAATCGGATGCCATGAAGCATGCGCTTTCCGATTCAGACGTCCGTGGCCAATTTGCCGGCCATGAAACTTTCCCGCTGCGCCTCCTGTGGCTCAAGAAGGCATACGATGCCGTCCGCGATGGAGCCTCGCCCGGAACATTCCAGGAACAATCGGCTATCGCACGGTTCGGAGTGGGCCGCAACATGGCTGTGTCCATGCGGTACTGGGGGTTGGCTACCGCTTTTCTGAAGGAAGAAGAACGAATCATCAAGCCGACGAAACTCGGCCATGCGATTTTGGCCGATGATGGTTACGACCCGTATCTTGAGCATGCAGCGACGGTGTGGCTCGCGCATTGGGGTGTTGCCAGCAGCCCGGAATGGACAACGACAGCCTATTTCGCCTTCAACGTGCTTTCGGCAATTGAGTTCGACACCGGAAGTCTGATCGACGAGTTGATGGCGCTTGTTCGATCGAAGGGATGGCGGGCGACGCAGAACACGCTGAAGCGCGATGTCGAGGTGTTCCTGCGCAGCTATGTTCGCCGTGACGGGATGGCTGGTGATGATGCTGCCGAGCCTTTGCTCGCTGAGCTAGGGCTGATCCGCGAAGCGCGGGTAGGGGGCTGGCACGAGTTCGTTCGTGGTCCGAAGCCCACGCTTCCCGATGGCATCTTCGCCTATGCTCTTGCCGATTTCTGGGAGGCCAAGGGCGGGTCGAGCGCGATCACTGCTGAACAGGTCTGCTACGCGCCAGGGTCGCCGGGCCGCGTCTTCAAGCTTGACGAGGATACGGTCATTACACGGCTGATGGGAATCGAGGCCGTTACCGCAGGCGCATGGCGCTGGACGGACACGGCGGGTCTTCGGCAGGTTCAAAGGCTCGGCGATGTCGAGCCCATGAAGCTTATCTCAAATGCCTACGGGCATGTTCTGCACGATCGGGTTGCCGCATGAAGCCTCTGTCCGAAACGGTAGAGATCAACCGACGGTTTGCTAGATCCGCGCGCCTGGACGCCGATCTACAGGGCACACCGCCGCTAGTCGGCTACGTCATGCAAGCAAGCGTCATCAAGGCGCTCACCACGCTCGCAGGCAGCCAAATAGAGAGTCATCAGGGGGCGTTCACTTGGACGGGTCCTTACGGGGGCGGCAAGTCCAGTGCGGCACTCCTTGTCGCCAATCTTGTTGCCGGACATCCAGACAACCGAGCGATTGCTCGGAAAATCGCCGGCGACGACCTGACAGCCGTTTATGCGCGCGCCTTTCCTGAAACGAATGGACCTTGGGCCATCGTAGCCGTGACCGGCAGCCGAATGGGGCTTCGTCAGGCGATCGCCGACGCGGCCGTTGCCACGCTGCACTGGGGCAAGGCTGCATACAACCGCGCGATCGCGACTGACGACGCGCTTATCGAAGCCTTGATGCAGGCCGCTGCCGCGAAGCGAAGCGGTGTTTTTCTCGTCCTCGACGAGTTGGGCAAGCTCCTCGAGCACGAAGCATCGGGCGGTGGTGACATCCATCTTCTACAGGACTTGGCTGAACGAAGCGCCCGCTCTGAAGGCCGACTGGTGGTGGTTGGCATCCTCCATCAGGCTTTCGACCAGTATGTTGCGCGCGCCGCACGCGATGCTCGTCAGGAATGGGCCAAGGTCCAAGGTAGATACCAAGACATTCCGTTCCTTGCGGGTGCGGACGAGACCGTCACCCTGCTGGGCAGCGCAATCACCGGCGCCGAAGCGCCGGGGTCGGCGAACGAGCAAGCACGCCTTGTGGCCGAGGCGATCGGACGCAGGAAGCCGACCGACGAAGCCATTCTTTCAGCCGCCCTGGTAGCGACGTGGCCGCTTAATCCAATAACGTCGCTCCTGCTCGGCCCGGTATCGCGGCAGCGGTTTGCGCAGAATGAGCGGAGCGTCTTCGGCTTCCTGAGCTCCGCCGAACCGCACGGATTCCAGGAGTTCCTTCGCTCAACAAGCGATGGCGTGTCGACATACGGTCCTGACAGCCTGTGGGACTATCTGGCCTCAAATTTCGGAATGGCACTTTCGCATGGAACCGACGGAAGTCGGTTCAGCCTTGCGTTCGAGGCGATCGAACGAGCGGCCGCCAAAGGCGGTCCGCTCCACGTCCGTCTGACGAAGGCAGCGGCCGTCATCGAGTTCTTCCGCAACGGCTCGGGCCTCGCGCTTGCGGACGATATCTTTGGTGCCGCAGTGCCCGATGTTGCGATGTCCGACCGCGTCGCAGCGATCGCCGATCTCGTCGATTGGGCAGTGCTAATCCGACAGCCGCGCCTCGGCGGATACGCGCTGTTTGCGGGCAGCGACTTCGACCTTGAGGACGCAATCGCGCGCGGCACTAGCTCGCTAGACTTTGAGCAGCTCGCCTCCATTCCTCAGCGTGTCGGCCTAGGGTTCGCAACGGCGAAGCGCCACTACTTTAGGACAGGAGCCCTCCGGACGTTCGAAGTCGTCGTTCAACTCCTGACGCGTGAAGATACGCCGACCGACCTCGCGGACCGACTAGCGGCCCGCCGCAGCCGCGGGAGTGGGATCCTCCTTCTCGCGCTGAGCGACGGATCATTGGACGTCGCCGATGTCGACAGCCGGTGCAAGGCGATCGCAAAGCATCTGCACAAGGCCGGTATCGTTGCTGCTGTCGCGGGCGCAGCGAACAGCCATGCACTTCGGACAAGCGCTTCCGATCTTTTCGCGGTGGAACGGGTTTTCCGTGACCACCCACAGCTCGAAGGCGACCGGATCGCCCGTCGCGAGATCGCGGCGAGGAGGTCCGGCAGCGTTGACGTCTTGCACCGTGAACTGGAAGCCGCACTCAATCGGGCGCGGTGGTGGCTGACGTCCTCGCCTCCAAGGTCGCTGCGCGAGCCGATTTCGGTCATCGCCACTGCACTTGCAGACACTGCCTACGGTATGGCGCCGATACTCAAAAGTGAGCTGCTCCAGCGCGACCGACCCTCTTCGAGCGCTATGGCGGCGGTTCGTGAGCTGGGCCATGCGATGGTGCACAGGTCTGGCGAGCCGGACCTTGGTTTTGAAGGGTTCCCGGCCGAGATGGGTCTGTATCTCACCGTCTTGAAACCTTTCGGAATCCATGGCCCCGATAATAGCGGTCATTACGATTTCAGAGTGCCTCAGGATGGCGGTGATGGACCAACGCTGAAGCCGGCCTGGTCCGTGCTGGCCGACGCGTCTGAGGTCTCGCTCGCCGACGTTTACGCCACTTGGTCGCGACCGCCTTTCGGCATGAAGGCCGGGATCATGCCAGTACTCGCATTGGCTATTCTACTTGCGAACCGCGAGCACCTTGCGGTGTATCTGGACGGAGTCTTCCAGACCGATATCGATGACGTGTTCGTCGACAAACTTCTTCAGAGGCCGGCCGACATACGGGTTAGGCGCGTTGATCGATCGACAAAAGAGGCCGCGTTCCTCAGCGATCTGGCGCGTCATTTCGGCCTTGAGGGAGAGAGTTCGTCATTGCCTGTGGCGCAAGCGCTATTTCAACGGTTCAAGAGCCTAACGGCTTATGCCCAACGAACGGACAGCGTGTCCTCCGATGGGAAGAAAATCCGGAGCGCTGTGCTCAAAGCCCGTGATCCGGAAGCGTTGCTGTTTGAGGCGTTGCCCGCCACTCTTGGCGAACGTCTAACCGCGCAAGCTGTCATCGACGCGCTAGACGAGACGACAGCAGCCTATCCTAAGCTCCTTGCGCAGCTCCAAGGAGCACTCGCAAAGGCTTTGGCCGTGGACCCGAACACCTTCCTAGGTGCTCAAGAGCGGGCGGCATCGATCAAGGATCTAACCAACGATTACGCCTTCGAAGGCTTCGCCATGCGGGCTGCGGCATTCGAGCGCGGGGAGGGGGACATTGAAGGGGTCGCCAGTGTGCTGCTCCACAAGCCAGCGCATGGATGGTCTGACCGCGATCGCGAGCAGGCGCTACTCGAGATGGCACGGTTCGGACGTCAGTTTCGCGAACTTGAAGCTTTGGCAGTTGTCAGGGATCGCCGCTCCAACACTGAAGCCCTTGCACTAGTTATTGGTGTAGATCCTCGTATGCCGCCATTACTGAGATCGTTTGTACTCACGGAGCCGGAAAAGGCTGACGCAGCAATGTTGGCTGAAAAAGTCCTTAAGACGCTTCGTAAGAGCAACGGGCTCGACCGGGTGCAGATGGCGGCGCTCGCTCGAGCGGTTGCCTCACTTGCCGCCGATCAAGATATGGAGCCGGCATGATGCAAGAACGTCATATCCTCGGAATTTCGGGCGGTCGAGATAGTGCTGCATTGGCGGTCTACATGCGCCAGCACCGACCTCAGCTCGACATCGAATACTTTTTCACTGACACGGGCAAGGAGCTTCCGGAAGTCTACACATTCCTTGATCGGCTTGAAGGCTTCTTGGGTAAGCCAATCAAAAGGCTTAATCCGGATCGCGACTTCGACTTTTGGCTGGATGAATACGGTAACTTTCTTCCGTCGCCACGAACGAGGTGGTGCACTCGGCAGCTAAAGCTCCGTCCTCTTGAGCACTGGATCAGACCAGCGCTTGAGGCAGGGACGACCATCCACTCCTATGTCGCAATTCGTGCTGACGAGCCGTCTCGCGAAGGATATCAAGCTACCCATGAAAACATGTTGGTGCACCTTCCCCTGCGCGAAGCTGGAATCGACCGCGCTGGCGTGATTGAGCTTCTCGAACAAGCGGATGTAGGCGAGCCCGAGTATTATAGTTGGAGATCGCGATCGGGCTGCACATTCTGCTTTTTTCAACAGAAAATAGAGTGGGTTCGGCTCGCTGACCGACATCCGGAGGAGTTTGAAAAGGCAATCGCGTACGAGAAGACCGCGTTGGAGGGCGGGTCGCCGTTCACGTGGAGTCAGGGCGAAAGCCTTACGGAACTTGTGCAGCCAAAGCGAGTCGAAGCTATCGAGCTGGACTATAAGCGTCGGCTAGAAAGACTCCGAAAACGGCGACCAAGAAATCCGTTAGCAGCCGGAATTGATGAAACTATTGATGAGGTATACGGGATTGACGAGGCTGCTGGCGGATGTGTCATCTGCCATAAATAGAGCCATACTTGGAGCACCGGAAAGGCGGGTTCCCTGTTAAGGACAAAGAACTTATTGGTCTGCAGGACAAGAGTGGTACGCTGGGGGACGGATGCTTATACAACAAACACAATGGACGGCTAAAAAGCTCTTCGACTCAAGAAACTCCATTAATCTCAATCCTCGTTTCCAGCGTGGAGCCGCTTGGCAACAGCCGCGTCAGGTGTTGCTTATCGACTCGATTTTACGTGGGATGGATATTCCAAAGGTATACCTCAGAAAGTTAGCCCAAGGCTCACCCCACGAGTACGACGCCGTTGATGGTCAGCAACGGCTTCGTGCGATTTTCGAATTTAGAGCAGATAGCCTGCCTCTCGTATTTACCGATCCATTGCCGCAGATAGATGGCCACAACGTTCATGGCCTAAACTTCACTCAGCTCCATAAAAGCTTACGAGATCGATTCGATGCATTTGATGTAGTGGTAGCCGAGATCTCACAGTCGACCCAGGATGAAATATCGAGCTTATTCTCCCGATTACAAATGGGCGTATCGCTCAACCCGGCTGAACTCCGGAACGCTATTGGGGGCCCGCTTCAACATACGATCAACGTCATTTCCGAGACTCATGAGTTTTTCATAAACTCTCGAATATCCGGGGCCAGGTACAAGAAGGTAGATTTTGTAACTCTTTTATTTGGGATGGCCGCGCATCGCGGAAAGAGCGACCTCAAGGCTCCAAACTTGCGCGAGCTTACCGCATCCTTCACGGCTAATCGAGCAGATGAGATACTCGAGATGGCAGCAGAGGTTGGTGACGCGCTCAACGTGCTCGAGGCCGTAGACGCCGAGTTAGGGCGTAAGCTGACCCAAAAGTGGATCGTGGTCGATCTGTGCTGGCTTATTATGGAGCGGCAGCGCGCTGGAAGAACTACTGATGCGGTAAAACTCGCGGCAGCCTATCGATCATTCGATAGTAAGAGGCTAGAGTTCAATAGCAAGCCGGAAGTCCTAATCCGCGGCCGCAGGAAAGATGCCGCGCTTGATAGGCATATGTATAATTATATTAATGCATTTCGTCTACAGGGCGCTTTGGCTAAAAACCTTCGTGACCGTGCGGCGGCTCTTAAGGCCTTTTGTAGCAACATTTCGGTGAGGGCGTAATGGCATTCGATCCGACAAATATTCCTGCCCCTTTAGTTTCAGCCTATAGGGAGGGTCGTTGCGCAATCTTGGTAGGTGCAGGCGCTTCGGTCGGCGCTGGCCTCCCAACTTGGGAGGGCCTGCTAAAAATGATGATCGCGGAGGGAGAGCGCCTCCGCCTTATTAAGGGTGATCGCCTCGCCGAGTATAAGAGGTTGGTTGACGATAGCTCCAAGTTCCTCATGTTGGCTGGCGGGCTTAAGGAGGACTTAGCGAGCAACTTTGACGAATTCATCGAGGCTACGTTTATAACCCCAATGCCTGAGCCTACTTCACTTCATGAGGCAATCGTAAGGGCGAAGCTGCTCAAGTTTGTTATAACAACGAATTACGACATCCTGCTAGAACTAGCATATCAGAAAGGCGGCAAGTATGGCCTGCCGGTTTGCACCTTTAGGGATACAGGTGAGATTCAACGTCGCCTATATAAGCGTGAGTTCTTCATTCTCAAGGCGCATGGGGATGCCGCTAAAGCCGGCAACGGAATAATATTAACTGAAATAGACTATCGTGAGCTTCTCTACAGGCAAAGGGCCTATCAGAGCCTCTTGGCCGCCATGTTTTCTATGTTTACAGTAATTTTCGTCGGTGCGTCCCTTGCTGATCCTGAAATTCGCCTTCTTCTAGGCTATCTAGCTGATGAGTTCGCACCAACCACTGGTCCAAACCACTATGCTTTGATGGCTCAAGATGACATTACAACGGTGGAAGAAAACCGTTGGTTCAAAGACAGTAAGGTGCAACTCATACCCATAAGTAAAGACAATAACTATGCTGAACTTACTGAGTTTATGACGGCATTGCATGATCTTGGAGTCGTTTGAAAGGCAAGTAGGGCGCTCACGGCGTGGTATCGTTCATCTGTCGGCAGATGATTGTCAGACTCAATTAGCCGTACGAAGGTGGAGGTGAGCGGAGTCGCAGCCTGTTGTGGCATCTAGTCAATATTGAAAAACCGTTATAATATAGGTATGGCAACTTTATCAGCATCGGGGGGCAAATGTCTCAGTATTGGGTGGTTGGCGCTATGTGGAAGGGCCAAGAAGATATGCTACCTAGCTTCTTAGCCGGCGGATACTGGTACCTTGGATATACGTCAGAGCAGGACAAAGGTCAGAATGCTTTACGTGACCGGATGGTGGGTGGGGATAGAATAGCCGTTAAGAGAATGCTTGGCCAGGGCGCTACCAAGATCGAGATCAGAGCGATTGGCGTGATCAAGCACGTCGATGTCGAGGATGGCTACAAGCGCATTTATGTCAACTGGGTATTAAGCGACCTGGCCCGGCAAGTTCCCGCCCGCGGGTGCTTTGCTTCGGTGCACGGGCCGTATTCATTCGATGACGATTGGACCCGGACGATATTCTCCCTGTAGATTCGGTTGGGATTCATTTTGAGACGATCCCCTAAGCTGAATGACGGTTGGCCAAGGGTGCACGCTTTTTCCGTGGACGCCACGCTCCAAAGGTTGGGACAGAGAGCGGGATTGCTCCAGCGCGGACAACCGTGCTCTCTATTTCGGTAAAACTATGTGTTGGGTGTAGGCATGCCAAGATCACGGTTGAAGGATTACGCTACAATGTACGAGGAGCTTACGGGCTCGTCCGACAGGGCCCTCGGCATTTTAGCTGCGACATACCTTGAGGAAAACCTGCTGGATGCAATTATCGACAAGCTCAGAGTCTCCAATAAGAAGATTGCTGATGAGCTTGTTGGTAACGGATCGCCATTAGGGACGTTCTCGAACAAGATTATGATGGCCGAAGCGATTGCACTGATCGGCCTAAATACACGCGGCGATTGCGATAGGATTCGCAAAATCAGGAACGAATGCGCGCACGAAATTAACCCAATTGATTTCACAAGCGGAAAGATCTCCGATCTTGTGAAGGCTCTCAGCCCTAGGAGGTGGGGTGGCCTTGCCTTCGAAACGCCTTCGCTCCCGGACGATCCACGAAAGCGATACATTGAGGCCTGCCAAAAAATCTCCGACGCTCTATACTCAGGGATACCCCAGGAAGAGGATAACTGGCAAACTGATCAGGTTTTGGAGTAAGGTGGAGCGGACACTAAGCTCCATGCTGTCAGGCTCGCCTTAAACTGAGTCGCGTTGATGCTGTGCACATAGCAATTCGGGTCTAGGGTTTTGAAGGCTGGTCGGACCTTGTTGTTGCCATTCCCGCCTAACCGCGGCATTCCCATCTTTCTTTCCGACCCCAATCAGAAAATGATGGGTGCTCCAGACCCCAATAATGAATTTCAAACTAGAGACGCTCGCCCTACTATCCCTGCGTGACCGAGCCGACCAGGCATATCGTCGAACGCGCCAATGAAGCTATTCACCCAGAGACTGCGGTAGCGCCCGGCTACCTCGCCAACCACGCGGCGCGGGTCTTCAACAGGCTGGCGGACGGCCGGCTCCGAGAACATGGTCTTACACTTTCCCTGATCGGGCCATTGTTGCTGCTGTCGTGGAAAGGATCGCTGCTCCAGCGCGATCTCGTGCGACACTCTGCGGTAAAGCAGCCCGTGATGGTGGCGCTGCTCGATAAGCTGGAAGCGGCTGGAATGATAACACGCTCGGCGAGAGCTATGACGATGGGGTGAAGAAGCTCGTTGGCTTGCTATGACCTGATGGCGCCACGATATCAGTTACATTGACTTAGAGGCAAGCGCAGGCCGTCGCGCATAGCGTGACTCGACTGATGGGAAAGCAGCGGTGCTATGACTATTCTCCAACATTACACCTCCTTTTCAGGTGCTATTAGCATCCTTTGGAATAATGCGATCTATGGAGGTAGTATATCAGCTGAGTGTTCGCACGAACGACGCCCACACTTCTACATAGAGGGCTGGCCGAATAACGGTAATGCCCTGCCTGTGAAGGAAGAAATCATGCTAAGGTTCGAGACTGATATGCCCCTGGCAAGCCCACTAGGAGATCGACCATTCCCGGGGGTAGTGAATACCCATTGGAACGGGAGCGGATTCTGGCAGGCAACCGTCTTTGAAGATCAAAAGATTACCTTCGTCGGTGCCAATGACCTACTCGGAATGCCTACGGATGGTGCACCAGGGGGCGTTGTTCTCAAGAAACTAGTAGCGCTAAACACGGGCCTACTTGTAGAGACCCGCTGTCGGCAGGAAAGAACCAGCGCCCTACCAGACGGTCCGAACATCCTCGAGTCCGCAAAAGTCCTCATATTCAGTATCCCAAATAAAAGGCATAAAACCTGAAAACACTGAGTGATGTCCTATGATGCCCAAGGGAGGAGTTAGTGATGCTGAAGCGCCGCTATAGCCGAATCGCGTTGGGTTGGTTCAGATGGACAATGCTCTTATCGGGTGCTCTGCCATGGCTGCTACTAATAATAATGCCAAAAGGCTTTGTTAGCATGATGGAGTGGCAGTTCGGCTTCACATTGCTATTTGGGGCATATGTGTCAGCCGGCCTGCTATGGGCGGCGATGGAGAAAGAGTCGGCCACAAAATATAGTATTGAGGCACCTAAGAGCGCGATTGTCCGCGCTTTTATGCTGCTACTTGTCCTTATTCTTGTCCCAGCCATGGTAAAGATAGGCAACGGCGTTGCCGACGATGTGCATCGGCAGATCGTTTCGCAGATCGCCAAAGGGGCTAAACAACCTGGCTTTCTATCTGTTATCCTTATTTGGCCTACTCTTTGGGCATTGATCTGTGCATATGCTTTAAAGCCGCTGTGGGATGTCGCTGTCGATAGCCTGCGGAATAACCTAATCACACCTTATCTTGACCTTGGTCCTTATCAAAGAAAACCGGTCACGAATGACAAGTTAGTAGGGTTTAATCAAATCGTCAGTCTGGGCGATAGCCGTCCTTCCAAAGATCTAGCCTAGTCTCGTCAACTGTGACGGGTACGGCGCCACGACATCTCCCAAACCCTCCCATGGTTCCTCTAACCAGCGCTGATAGTCTTCATCGTGTAAAATGAGGGGCATCGCCTTCGGATGTATCGGTGCCACGACGGCGTTCGGCTCGGTTGTGAGAAATCCATAGGCATTACCCCGCTCGGTCGGCCGCCAGATGCCAGCAAACGCAAAGAGTGGGCGGCTTGGCACGTCGAACCAGTGCAATGGTTTTTTGCCGTCCTCCCCGGGAGCCAACCCGTACTCGGAAAACGATGTAACCGGCACAAGGCAGCGCCGTGCCGGCGTGGTCAGCATCGATCGCCAGAAGCTTGAGGTAAGGTTCCGCACGTTGGTCACATACTTTGTCAACTTCGTTGCGGGATCGCGCTTGCTTGGAACCTGCGTCGGCACACCCCACTCCATGCGCTCAATCCGACGATCGTCGCCGTCCTGCACGATGACGGCTCCATAGAACGGCGTCTTCTTGCCAGTGGGGAAGATGTCACCGGTCGGAAACGTCTCATCAACCTCATAAGGAGGGCGAATGCCGAACGTCGCAGCAACCTCGGCTTGCTTAGCCGTCAGCCGATATCGATTACACATCCGCGCCTCCTATCGGCGCCGGCGATGGATCGCCGGCGCATGCTCGTCAGAGCTTATCCTTTAGGCCCTTAGCGGCGGTGAACGACACCTTCTTCGACGCCGCGATCGTCATGGCTTCGCCGGTCGCCGGGTTGCGGCCCTGACGCTCCGGCCGATCCTTGACGGCGAACTTGCCGAACCCAGGAATGGAGACTTCGTCGCCCTTTGCTGCAGCATCCGCAATTTGATCGAAAACCGCCGTGATCGCCTTCTTCGCGTCGGCTTCGCTCGATCCCGTCGACGTAGCAACGCCCTTGGCCAGCTCACTGATGTTCATGCTAATCATGCTCCCTAGAAAAACGAGCGGGATCCTTACCGATGGCGAGCGACAACACAAAGACCGTGCTGGATGAAGCGAACGTACGAGCGGTCGCCCTGATGCTCGAAAAGCTTGAGGATCACGACGTCACCGTAATCTATTAGGCAGTAGGCGGGGTAGGGCCGATCGCCGATCTTGCGGCTGAAGCCATGAAGGCGCGCAACATCGACCTTTAACGAACGGCCTGCCGCTCGCGAGTGATGCGTGGATCCTCGTACAAGTCGCGCAGCGCCCGCAGTCGAAACACGTTCCACCAGCGCTGCCAGCGATGTTCGGCCGCATCGTGAATCATGTGGCAGCGTTGGCAGAGCGCGCGGAGGTTCGTCGGCGTGCTGTTGCCCGGATCATGATCGAGGTGCGCGCACGCCAAGACGACATAGGTCATCCGGACGCTCGCAAGCGTGAAGCCGCCCTTCATCGAGACACGCTTGCCCTGGTGCGATCGCCAGCACGACGTATCGGCGTCCCACCAGCGTCCGTCGCCAAGATGGGCGACCCGACGAAGGTGCGGCCGACGGCATTGCTCGCAGCGCCTGCCGGCACGCTCGAACCGGATCGTGCCTGACAGCTGCTGCCAGTCGATCGGGTAAAGCCAGCGGTTTTCGGCGCGGATCGGCATCGTATTTCTATGAGTCACGCGGCCGGCCTTGGGAAGCGGAATTTCACCGTCTGTTGCCGCTTCGTATCGCCTGCGTTCCGTTTCAACACGACGAGCTGAGACGATCTGCGCTTGACCAACTGACCACATTAACGGAACATAAAGAGAACGAGTAGAGTCTTAGAACACGATGTCCGCCGCCCTCGATTCCTTTGCGCCAAGCATAGCGCATCTCCGGACGATCGCCACGCCGGTCACGGATTACCGTGTGCTGCCTTTTGGCGTTCAGGAGCTCGACGGCCGGCTTGGGGCAGGGGGGCTGCGTGCTGGCGCACTTCACGAAGCAACGGCACAAAGCGGAGCTTTGGTCGACGACGCGGCGACGACGCTGTTCCTGGCCGGGATTGCGGCGCGGGAAGCGGCGAACGCCGGCGGGCTAGTGCTGTGGGCAAGCTGCCGGCCCGATATCTACGCACCGGGGCTGGCGCAGGCGGGCCTCACGGCTGCGAGTGTCATCTACGCGCACACCCCCGACGATGCCACGCTGCTCGCCGTGATCGAAGACGCTGCGCGCGACGGGACGCCATCGGCGATCGTCGCGGACGCGAGTAAGGTATCGATGGTTGCCACGCGCCGCCTGCAGCTGGTGGCGGCTGAAGCCGATATGCCTATCTTGCTGATGCGCCGTCGACGCAAACGGGACGAGGATTCATTCTCCGAGCCCTCCGCCGCGTGGACACGCTGGCGGATCGGCTCCGCGCCTTCGGCGCGGTTGGATGTCGCGGGTGTAGGTAGAGCGAGGTGGTCGATTGAACTTGCGCGACAGCGTGGGGGTGGGGGCTTTTCCCTGATATTGGAGGCCAGCGATGAGACGGGTTGTCTCGCTGTTCCTGCCGAACTTGGCCATCGAACGGCTGAGACGGTTGGAACCGCCCGCTTCGCGGCCGCCTGAGCGCCCCGCCCTCCAGTTACCGGTCGACGACGATCCCGGCGCCTGCTCGGTGCCGCGGGGCGGCGGTTGGCGTCCTGGTGCCCGTTGGGCACGGACCACCGCGCAATCGCGCGAAGAGGTGGAGGCGCAGATCGCGTCGCTACCCGTGCATGCGCAGCCGCCTATGCGCGAACTTGGCCGACGGTCTGAGGCAGCAAGCCATCCCTACAAGGCTGCTGCGCCGACCATGCGAAGCGTGCCGGTCGCAGCGCCGCTCGTCGAGCATGCCCCGCTTGCGCTGATCGGCAAGATCGGTCGTCGCGAGGAGGTGGTCGCCGCCTGCACAGGCGCGCAGGCGTTGGGCATCCATACCGGCATGGCAGCGACCCATGCTCGCGCGCTGGTGTCGGATCTCGACTTCCGCCCGGCCGAGCCTGAAGCAGACGCGGCGCTGCTCGATCGCCTTGCACTACTAGCGGTCCGGCGCTGGTCACCGATTGCGGCGGTGACGCCGCTGGATGGCCTTTGGATCGACCTCGCCGGCTGCGATCATCTCCACGGCGGAGAGGAGCGCTTCTGCCGTCGTCTCCTGGCCTTCTGCAGGCGGGCAGGCTTCACTGCTCGCGTCGCGGTCGCGGACACACCGGGCGCCGCACACGCGCTCGCACGGTTCGGGAAAGGCGAGCTGACGCGCGTCGATCCACACGGCACGGTCGAGGCAATCAGCT
>Ga0308158_10002249_pt1 | contig 18591 bp, 15 predicted proteins | sample PhyBR2_FD_201038 | JGI IMG/M metagenome (GOLD analysis project Ga0308158, IMG submission 201038) | Phyllosphere microbial communities from UC Gill Tract Community Farm, Albany, California, United States - DLSLB.R2 | ecosystem: Host-associated > Plants > Phyllosphere > Unclassified | place: USA...
TGAGAATTTCATCAACTGTTTCTCTTTCCAGACGTTTAAGCGCATGTTCAGCATTATAAACTTTTAAACCACCAATAATTTGCCCTGATAACGACTGTTCATCATCAATAAAAAATAAAGGAAAATGCTCATCAGAACGATTCAACATTGCAGCAATTTGTTGGCCTGCATATCCAGCCCCATAGATCACGATTTTTCTTTTTGGAATATCAGTTTGCAAACATGCCCGCACAATAAATCGAATAGCACCACGGCTAAACCAAACCCAGGAAAACATGAAGAAACCAAACATCAAAGGAATTGATGTCGGAATAAAAGCCTCTGTACAATATGCCAGTCCAAAAAGTCCAAGGACGGTTAACCCTGTTGCAATCGCTAAGCGTGTAAAGAACACCTCATTGAATGTACGAACAATAAAATGATATGTTCCACAAATCAATAACATAGTGATTGCTAAAACACTTACCCAGAGTGATCCGAATGAGATATTAGGAACAACTTCTGCCCCTAGGTTAAATTCACGTAATGCGTAGCTCAACCAAATCAAGACAGGAAAAACTAAAAAATCCAAAAGGATTAAAAATAATTGTTTGGCATATCGTGGCGATGTAACCAAAGGCAGAATGACTGATTTCACAGGGTGAGTCTTCTCTATGCTATTTATATAAGTAAACTAAATGTGTTTTTAAGTTATTTGCTACCCACAAACAAATGTAAAAATGTAAAGTGAATGCAAAACCGAAACATTCACTTTACATCAGAACATTTAAATTCTAGTAAGTACTTGTTCAATAGCAGAAATAGTTTGATTAATGCTATCTTCACTCAAAGTTGGATGAACTAAAAACATTAAACTACTTTCACCTAGTTTTTGTGCGTTCTGAAGTCGTTGAGCAGGACGCCAAGGCGTATTGTCAAAAGCATGCTCTAAATACACTTCTGAACAAGAACCACTAAAGCAAGGAACACCTAATTCAGCAATTTCATTCATAATACGATCACGAGACCACCCTTCCGGTAATTGATCTACATTTACTTGAACATAACACTTATAAGCGGCATGTACATAATCATTCGAAGGCTGAAAAACGGTTATATATGGGGTCTTTTCAAATGCTGAATAAATGCGCTGCATATTATGATTACGAATTTCAGTCCATTCAGCCATTTTTTTCAATTGAATACGCCCAATGACTGCTTGCATTTCCATCATGCGCCAGTTGGTGCCAAACGAATCATGTAACCAGCGGAAACCTGGCGGATGTTGTTTGTTATAAATACTGTCGAAGTTTTTCCCATGATCTTTATAAGACCACATTTTTTTCCATAACGCTTCATCATTGGTGGTGACCATACCCCCCTCACCGCCAGTAGTCATGATTTTATCCTGACAAAAAGACCATGCACCAATATGCCCAATAGAACCCGCAGGTTTGCCCTTATATTCTGCGCCATGTGCTTGCGCGCAATCTTCAATCACATATAAACCACGCTCAGCTGCAAGTTGCATGATTGGATCCATATCACACATCCAACCTGCTAAATGAACACAAATAATCGCTTTAGTATTTGGCGTTAGTACCGCTTCAATAGTGCGAGCCGAAATATTTTGTGAATCCAATTCAACATCTGCGAATATAGGATTAGCGCCAGCCGTCACAATCGAGCTTGCAGAAGCAAGGAAAGTCCGTGAAGTGACAATCACGTCATCACCAACTCCAATTCCCAGAGCTTTTAAAGCGACATCTAGGGCAACGGTACCGTTGGTTAAAGCCACTGCATATTGTGTTCCTGCAAATGTTGCGAATTCTTTTTCAAATTCACGGCATTCTTGACCCGTCCAATAATTTACCTTATTCGACAACAGTACTTTAGATACAGCATCTGCTTCTTCTTGCGTAAAGCTTGGCCATGGTTCAAATGCAGTGTTTAACATATTTATTTCCTAGTTAAATTCTTACAAAAATCTTTATTTTTTCTCTAAAATTCGGGCTGGATTACCTATGACGGTAACACCTGCGGGAACACTTTTGGTGACTACCGCCCCCATCCCAACGATTGCACCTTTACCAATAACCAATGGTTTGTCTGGTGTGCCTTGTTTGATCACAGCGCCAGTACCGATATAGGCATGGTCTTCTATATGAATATTGCCATTACATTTCACACCCGGAGCAAAGGTAACGTAGTCACCAATGACGCAATCATGCGCAACATAACTATAGATATTAGCGTGGAAAAATTTGCCAATTTTAATATTTGAGGTCAAACAAGTGAATGGGCAAAGTAGACTCCCTTCGCCGATTTCAACCTCATCTAGAATAACCGTATTCGCTGCTTGAATTTCTAAGTGCTGAACGCCGTCCTGATTTAAACGAGCCACAAGTTTTTCACGTACTTGACTATTTGCTATTGCAATTGTCACGCGTTTATCCGCTTTAGAATTATTGATAAAATTGGTGTAGCTTAATACTTGATATCCGTTTAAATCTGTATTTGCCTGACCATCGTCAATAAACACAAAATTCTCTTTGTCCAATTCTACAAATTGTGCTCTTACTAGAGGCATAACCTCTTTACCAAACCCACTTGCACCGTAAACACCTATCAATTTATCCGACATTATTCTTCATCCATATTTTTTGATCCTGTAAAGCGAGTCATCGTCGCCTCACCTTCTGCACTGATATCATCTTTTGCAATGACCTTTTGCACAGTCTTCAACATGATTTTAAAGTCTAATACAGTTGACTTGTTTTCGACGTACCATGTGTCTAATTTGAATTTTTCTTCCCAACTAATCGCGTTCCGACCATTTACTTGTGCATGACCTGTCATGCCTGGGCGCACATTATGGCGCTTGGCTTGCTCTTTATTATATAACGGTAAATATTCCATTAATAATGGACGTGGGCCTACAACACTCATATCACCTTTAATCACGTTCCAGAGTTCAGGCATTTCGTCTAGGCTAGTCGAACGTAACATTTTGCCAAAAGGTGTTAGACGTTCACTATCGGGTAATGGGTTACCCTGCTCGTCAATCGCATCCTTCATGGTGCGGAACTTGATCATTTCAAAAGGTTTACCATTTAAACCTGGGCGCACTTGACGAAACAACACGGGTGAACCTAGATTTTTTTTCACTTTATAAGCCACGAATGCATATAAAGGAGAAAGCAACACCAAAGCAATTGAAGCAATAACGATATCCAGTAAACGTTTAAGCATATTACGCTCCTGTAACCCAATCAGAAAACTTCTGTGAAAGAATAGAACGATTAAACTGCTCTTTAGCGACCTGCTGACTATTTCTGCCCATTTCAATCAGTTTTTCGCGCTGATTCGCTGCCTGTTCCAAGGCATCGGCAAACGCTTGAGGATTCTCTGGGGGTACAGCAAAACCACATTGTTCTTTAGTAATTAACTCTGCTAACCAACCCGGATAATTATTTAAAACCGGCAAGCCTGCTGAAATATAATCAAAGAATTTATTCGGTGACGTTCCATAATAAAAGGCTGGAACATTGGCTAAAATTTGTAAACCAATATCTGCACTGGCCATAAGACCTGCTAACTTTGCTTTATTAACAGGATCATGAAAAATCACATTATCCAATTGAAGCTCGACCGCTCGTTCAAGCAATGCTTTTTTCTGCATGCCATCCCCAACCAGAACCAATTTAATGTCCGTTCTTTGGCGTTTTTTTAATTCAACCGCGGCATCTAACACTGCATTAAGACCATTGGCCAAGCCATGTGTCCCAGTAAAAATTGCCATGAGGTCAGTTGGTTGTACCCCATCAGGTCTCCATGGCTGATGTTCAGATGCAAAAATATCTAAATCACACCCATTCGGAATAGAGGCTACTTTTTCAGGAGCAATCCCTCGTTTAATTATGCCGTCAACGATACCAGGGGACAAACCAACTAAACGATCCGCTGAATGATAAGAAGTCCATTCAAGCAAAGACATCATCCACAAAACCACTGGATTTTTGATCACACCCATCGCTTTAGGCAGCTCTGGCCATAGATCTCTGACTTCGAAAACAAAGGGTTTACGTCGAAACCACTTGGCAAAAATACCCGGAATACCCGCCGTTAATGGTGTTGTTGTCGCAAATACAACATCGTATTGTTCAGTCAAAGCAACCTTGATCGATTTAAGAGCAAAACTTAAAAAAATTAAAATACGCTTGAGAAAAGAAAGCGCATTTGAATAAGGCAGTTCAAATTCTATGATATCGATGCCATCGACCATACCACGGCGCATTCCTTTATTAAAAGGCTGGGTTAACCCCGTTTGACCTGCACCAAAAGAACCACAAACCATCGTCACCTGATGGCCATTACGAATGAGCGATTGAGCCATAGCATAGGAACGGATTCCTGCTGACCCTTTAGGTGTCGAAAAATGCTGATGGAAATATAAAATTTTCATGTTAAATCTTTAATTACAGTAAAAATTGTAGTCGCTTGTGTAGCAATCACTTCTAGAACAGGCACTTTGCTCTTTTGATAGTAGTACCTAGACTCCTCTCCTTCACTCCAACGAAGGGTGATCGGATGCTCAGCCTCTAAAATAATCTCCACTTGACCATTGCTTAGAACATTGTTCTCAAGAGTCCAATGATCTGGCTGTAAACGCCAACGTAAGACCGCTTGTTGCTGAAAACCAGAGATATTATCTGCTATTTTAATTGCATTATCTGTTAATGAAATTTTACGGTGGTGTGTACAACCCCAATGATCTTGATAACCACAACCAAATTCATTAGCGCTATACGTTAATTCTTTTGGTGTCAGCCATGCACCAAATAAAAAGCGACTTAAACGCGGCATTTGTTGATGTTGATCAAACTCAACGGTATTGTGACTGGCAACGCCAGAAAAGTAATTTAAATCTTCTACGGTGGAATTATAACTATAAGTTCCGCCATCACGTACAAGGTTTTGTCCTTTAAACCAAACATCCAGATGCAAAGCATCACATTGACTTGGACGAAATTTGAATTTCGGCAATTTGAGTGCAATAAAAAAATTATTATTTTGAGAACTAATCAAACCGCTTTCATTAAAAAGTTGATTTCGCGAAGGCAGCTCAAAGTTTTCTTGCTTCAATTTTTGTATTTGAAAGAACGTTAGACTTTCATCATATGAATCTAGTTCTGAATAATAACTATGTTGATGGAATAAGGTACTTGCCAACTGAACTGTTGGTCTAAAATCACGATAATCCGTTTGGCTTACAGGAATCAGTCGCGCACCATCATTGGCACCTAAATTAGGGACATCCCCATCAGCTTGGGTTAATACATATAACCAGTCTGTCGCTTTCTGCAATTGACGGTATAGTTGTCCTGAAAAAGGCTTTAATTCGAACTTTTGGCGGACGATTTCAGCTAAGCAATAAGAATCCAGCATCACTCGATGGTAATTAATCGAATATTGGCTAAAACCACCATCTTGCATAATGAGCTTGCTTGCACGGTTCAGCAACCATTTCTCACCCAATGCCTGCCATTGTTGATATTGAGGCTTAGGTTTCCAAAGATTTAGAACAGCTCCACCAATATACAATGCAGCTGCCTCAGATGTTCCATGATTATTATCCTGAGCAATGGCATAATCAATTGTAGGTTCAATACGCTTTAAATGTGCCTCGATAAATGCACAGACATTGTCATGCGGATGCTGCTCTTGCTCTAAACCGATGAGTGCCGTAATGATATGCATGACACGGATGGATGCTTCCTGCCCACATTTCCAATTCGGCCCAAAATAAGCAGGGTTCTTCTCACACCAATCATTCAACCATAAATCAAGCTGAACCAATGCTTGCCCATCTCTCACTTGACGCTCGTGTAGCACAAGGTCTATTAGCCAGTCAAAACGAGAAGCCTCCCAAATGCCTTTAATATCACCAACATTTCCATCAAAATCTGGAATTTGATACCACGCCTTCTCTGTATTTTGAAAGGTATGTTGGGTTAAAGGGCTATAGAACCAATTGGGCAACTGTCCAGCCACTGGATACTTGAGGTATCCAAAGGCTGTTAACGTTGAGTTTACGGGCACATTCATTGTGCCAGTGGGTGCACTCTGACTAAAGAAGCAACCCGCTGGCAATTGTGCAGACAGCTTTTGTACAGGGTTCAAACCTGTTTTTACGCCCACACGATATTTAAACACTCTGAACAAATTAAACAGCCCTAATGCAAGGGCTGTTTGACCTTTCATGACTAAACTCATGTTTGTGCTCTTAAAATTTCGGCAACCTGAATGGTCACTCTAGCAACTTCAAAAATTTCATCGGCAGGAATTGGTGCTTCTTTTCCATCTCGAATACTATCTACAAAGACTGCAGCACAAGCATCTTGACCTTTATCTTGACGCCACAGATTCATCTTGTTAAATCCAGGCCAGCCAAATGCTTTTAGCTTTCTGAAATTATCTAATTGTAGTACTCGACCTGCTGTAAAGACTTCTACACGCTCTTTAGGGAAGCTTGAAGCGCCATTTGCCAAGTAGAAAATGGTGCCAAATGACCCATCTTCAAAACCAAGCGTAATTGAAGCTTTATCTTCTAAAATTTGTACTGCATCAGTTTCGCCCATACGTCGAGCCTGAATAGACACAATTTTTGAACCGGCTAGGAAGCGCATCAAGTCGATAAAGTGACATGCTTCTCCAATGATACGCCCACCACCAACTGCATTATCTTGTGTCCAATGATCCGCCGGTATCGCACCTGCATTCATGGTCATGATAAAACTCTTCGGCTCTTTCACTGTATCCAGCAAAGTTTTCATTTTTTGCACTTGTGGTGAGAAGCGACGGTTGAAGCCCACCATGACTCGTGCATATTGATTATTCTGGATATTTTGATTGTAGACAGTTTCAATTTTTTCAATTTCTTCGACAGTCAGAGCTAATGGCTTTTCAACAAAAACATTCTTACCTGCCGATAAAACTCTTTCTACAAAGTATGCATGGCTATTATGGCGGGTCGCAATCGCGACGGTATTGATATCTTTATTATTTAATAAACCATCCAGATCTGTCGAAGCTTCGGCAAATCCTGTTTTTTCTCCATGAATAACCCCATTAATGCCGCCAGAAGTTACGATGGTATGTAATTGAGAAGATGCTTTTTTGAAAGCTGGTATCAACACACGTGAAGCATAGTTACCCGCACCAATAAAACCTACGACAGCATTTTTTGGCTCAATAGAAATTGGGCGTAAAACCACTCGTTTTTCTAAACGGGTCTCGACTGGAGAGTTATATTTAAGCAATAAACCCAAACCAGATTTGTCTTCCGTCAATGCATCATACGCTTTAGGTGCATCTTCAAATTCAAATCGTTGCGTGATCAATGGCTCTACATTTAATGTACCCGCAGCCATCATATCCAAAACGGCAACAAAGTTACGTTGCTCTGTCCAACGAACAAAGCCAAGTGGATAGTCATTACCCTTGTCTTCATATTCGGTATCATAACGACCTGGACCATATGAACAAGAAACTTGGAAACTGAGTTCTTTTTCATAAAAATCGGCACGATTTAACTCTAAGCCAGTTACACCAACTAAAATAATGCGACCACGTTTTCGACTCATTCGTGCTGCTTGAATAACAGGATCACTGACCTTGGTTGACGCGGTAATAATGACACCATCTACACCCGCACCACGACTAAATGCCAGACCAACAGCCACTGGATCTTCTCCTTTGCCAGGATTACAGATCTCTGCACCGAATTGTTTTGCCAAATCTAATTTACTTTGGTCGAAATCAATAGCGAGAACGCGACAGCCATTTGCTCTTAGCATCTGAATGGTAAGTAGACCAATCAGGCCCGCACCTGTCACGACAAAGCTTTCGCCCAAAGTCGGTTGAGCAAGACGGATACCTTGCAAGCCAATACTTGCAACGACTGCAAAAGAAGCTGCTTCATCGCTTACATTGTCGGGTATTTTTGCACACAGGTTTTTCTGTACTTTGACCATGTCTGCATGTGGGCCATTTGATACAACACGATCTCCAACTTGGAAATCATCTACATTGGCACCTACTTCATGCACGATACCCACATTGCAATAACCTAATGCAAGTGGTTGGGCCAACTTAGACTTTACAGCATCGTAAGTTGTTAACAGACCATCTGTTTGCACTTTTTCCAGTACCATTTTCACCTTTTCAGGTTGCTGGCGTGCTTTATCAATTAGAGATGCCTTACCAAATCCAACCAACATACGTTCTGTTCCAGCAGAAATAAGCGACGTCGTTGTAGAAATCAGTAAATGACCTTTTGAACATTGTGGTACTGGCGCTTTGGTCACAGTCGTACCACCATTTGCCATATCTTGGAGAATTTGTTTCATAAAATATACCTTAGAAAAATGCCTGTATTTGATCCCATTCACCTGTAAAGCAGGTATGATTCGAAGGAATTTTTATATTTTTTACCTTCTCCAAATTAAACCGAACTTCTTTAGACTCTAGTATGATAAAGTTTAAATCATTAAATTTATTACAAAGATTTCTTACATAGTCTACATTATTTAAAACAACAGGTAGGCCATAATATTGGGCTTCAAAAATTGGGAGTCCTACTGTTTCAAATAAAGAGTTAAAAATTATTAGATTTGATTGACTATATAAAAAATGTAATTCAGAGTAGCTGCAATTTCCACAAAAAGAAAAAACATCATTATTTGAATAACCATGCTTGTCAGAAGTTACAAGTACTTTTATATTATTATCTTTAAAAAATTCATAAGCCTTGTAAATATCTTCAAATCCCTTATGCGACATTCTCACGTCAGTATAAGGACATAAAGCAATTATACTCTTAGAACAATAAAAATCATCGAACCACTCAGGCTTAATTATTTCACGAGGGATTTTTATTCCAGGCCACAAATCCACAACTTTTGTCTTGACATTAAAATCAAAGAATTTTTCAAAATTTTTTTTTATGGTTTTATTCTGACAAATAAATACACTTTTAGCCTGGAGCAATAAAAAAAATTTATAAATCATGAATCTAAAGTTATTTTCTTCGAAAAATTTTGCCTGATGAAAATAAGTGATTCTATTAAAAAAAGGAAGGCAAATATTTAAGTTCATAAATGAAAAAATAATATTTGTTCTATAAATGATTGAATAATAAAGAATGCCAAAAACTGCAAAAAAAACTGAGAATAATCCATTGGTTCTTAGTTTAATAATCTCAATATTCTCAGATTCACTTTCAACATCAAATCCTACGATAAAAATGTATTTATTATTAAAATCATTCAACTCGACCCATTGAATAAAAGTTTCTACAATTGTTCTAGCTCCGCCCACCTTTGCACCAGAAGCATTAACAATAATTTTTTTCATTACCACTCAAACCTATCATCGATACCATTAATGATTGCAATAAATTTATCTGCTGCAACTTTGGGACTTATGTTTCTTTCAGACCAATCAAAAATTTCTTTTCTACTCTTACCCAAGGATTCAACTTGCAAAACTGCATTTATTAAACTTTCGTTATTTACTGTCGTTAAAACAAAACCAGCACCAGAAGCAGCTATTAAACAAGATGCTCCAGTTTTTGTTGAGCATATAACTTTCAAACCTGACTGTAGTGCCTCATTTACAACAGCCCCCCAACCTTCATCACCAACGTTAGCCAACATCAAAACATCATACTCTAACAGCTTTCCTCTCATGATCTTATTTGTAACAAAATCATATCGTCTTATTCGATCGCTTAGATTATTAATATTTATGAAAGAGTTAATATCCTCCTCTAAAATACCATTTCCATAAATATCCAAAGTAAAATCTTTCAATCTATAATCGTTAAAAGCAGTTAGCAGTTCGATAATTCCTTTTGATGGAAGAAGTCTACCAATAAAAATCATTCTTCCATTAAATGGCTTTTCTAGAATAGATTCCTTAGAATTATCTTTTGTAAAGTAGCCAAATTTAATTATTTGGCTACTTGGCACACCAATTCTCAAGAACCATTTTTTACCTTTATCACCTATAGCTAAAAATTTAATTTTAGAATTCGAAATAAACTTCCATCGCAAAAAATCTCTAAATATTCTTAAAAAACCGCGAAAACCGATATCATCTTTGCCCTCAGAATAAATAAAAATTTTCTTATCTTTCTTCCTGCAGATAGAGAAAGCTTCATTTAAGTCTTTATAAGCAAAAAAACCACTAAATACATTAACATCAGAGTTAGCAATACAATCTGGTATATTAATATCACCAATATATTTTAAATTTATAGAAGAGGGTATCTCAGCTTCCCATCCCATTTTTTTTCGTTCGCTATTACTGAGCTCACATACTATAAGATTTACTTTAATATTTTTATTAAGACAGATTTCTTCCAAGAAGGGAAGCTGATGAATACTGAGTACATTTTGCCAGAAGTTAATAATCATAATATTCTCAAATTAATTTCTTCTTAAGTCTTGCAGGATTTCCAGCATAAAGAGAGAAAGGTTCTACATCTGTATTAACTACACTACCAGCAGCAATAATTGAACCATCACCTATTGTGATGCCTGGAAGAATTATACTTCCTGCACCAACCCAAGTTCCGTTACCAATTTTTATATAGCTATTATAACCAGTACCAGCTGCACGCTTTGGTAGTTGGTCTATTTTATGAGAACCAGTTAATAGTTTTACTTGGGGAGCGATATCTACATTATCTCCAAGAATAAACGTCCCATTCCCATAGAAGGCAACATCATGTCCAATAAACGTGTCCTTTCCAACTTCTAATTCACAAATCCCACTAATTTTAACAGATGATACTAAACGAGCACTTTGATGAATGTTAAAACCTAATAATCGTAATAAACTATTTTTAAGCGTATATAGCCGTGTATCTGGTAATATTTTAAAAAATATAAGGAAAATTTTCAGCAAATATGATTTCATCGGCTTAAATTCTCAACGATTACTTTATGTAATTTATCCCAATCTAACAGATCTCTAGCCAAGTCTTTATTGATTAGGCTCGTTATTTCAGTCATATTTTCTTTTAACTCTGCCTTTTGATGAATCTCAGAAACCCAAAGATTCATATCATTTTCATCAATTAAAGTTATATCTCCATTCTTATCAATCAAATCCAAGATATCTCGCAAGCCATTTGAGTCTACACTTAAAATATGCTTTCCTAATGCTAGATACTCACCAATTTTAATAGGATAAACACAGTCAAGTTCCTCTCTATGTGCAATAGGGAATGTATACATACATACATCCACACTATTCATTATATTAATCGCTCTTGTCCAATCAACAAAACCATAAAAACAACTTTTAATAAGATCATTATTATATTTTTCTATCTCATTTTTAAAATTATCGTCAAAGTCACCAATTAAATGAAATTTCACTTTGATGTTATTATTTTCAAATAACTCTTTTACTATTTTCAAAATCAGAAAGGATCTTTCAAATGAAAGCACACCAACATATCCCAAATGAAGAAACTCTTGCTCGAAAGCTACTTCCTTATTATTTGAAATTTTTTTAATTTCAGAGAATGCAACACCATTGATACACTTAACTCTATTCACATGTGATAAGAATCTAGTTTCATAAATAGCTGATATTAAGATATCTGAGCTTTTAATTGCCTTAACTATATTTCTTTCGAAAAACCTATGATAAATAAACTTCGCATAATTTTTTTTGAATAAATGAATATTTGATGTCAAATTTTCATGATCATACAAGTCTACAATCCATTTAAAATTATATTTTTTTCTTAAATTTAAAACCTCTTTGCTTATAGGCCAACTAGGTCCATGAATGACTGTTAAATCACTACCATCAGAAACATACTTAGGAAAAATTGCATCAAGCTCTTTAAAGGAATCTACTTTTATATATTCAGAGTTATCATTGAGAAAGATTGAAAGAGAATCTTCCTTATCAATGAACAGCACCCGATCAAAGAAACTTTTCAATACTAAAGCCCGCTGTATAGGTGTAGTATTATATGGCCAAGATTTACCACACGAACCAATAAAAATTAAAATTTTATTTTTACTCATCCAAATACTTCCTTACATACAAAAACTGAATAATTGCTAGAACAATATAAGCACACAACAGACCAAGAAATGGGGACATTAAATTAACAACAATGGATAAATATGTAAATAAGATAAAACTTACAGCCCAGATTACGTTAAAATAAAAACCTACTTTTGTCTTTAGTAGTGAGATTATTTTGTTTCCGATCACTGAATTTATTGAAAAAAGTACACTTCCCAGACACAGAATAATAAGATCATTTAAACCAATTAAATCTATATATGAAAAACCTAAAAATTTCATCAAAATTAAAAACAAAGATGCACCCACAGAAATCAAAAAATTAATTAGCAACATATAAAAGAAATTCTTTCTAGAATTACTTTCTGATAATATTTTTAAAAAAATAGATCCTAATACTGAAGGAATAAAAATTATTAAATTCCTGATTTGCATTCCGTAGTTAAACACACTAATAACAACAACTGAATTCAAAAATCCTAAAATATACAGAACCACCATATTCACAGGCATTAAAACCATACCACTAGCTGATGCTGGTACAATAAAACCAAATAATTCCTTATAGTAAAGGCTGGATGCTTTCACCTTAAATATAGCTTGAATATCTAGTATCTTAAGCAAAAATAATGTTAGAAATATAAATTCAAAAAATATGGAGATCAAATAACTATTTAACAGATTAAGATCAAATAAAAAATAACCACTCAACAGAGAGAGTGCTGAAAAAAAAGAAGTAACAACCAAATAATTAATTTTTTCTTTGGCGTAATAAAAACCTTTAAAAACACCACTAAGACACAAAAGAAAAATAAAAAGAGCTAAAAATTGATAATTAACACCAACACCTCCAATACTTCCCAACACCTTATCTAAAAGAGGGTTAATAGAAAACAAAAATGCAAATGAAATAACTAATGCTAAAACAAATGAAATACTGATAATAGCTTTTGCATATACATTTTCTTTTTCTTTAAATTTTGGAATATAAGTATTTGCTGCTAAAGATAGACCAGCAACACCCAAAGATTGAAAAACAGCTAAAAATGTAATTAATGTAGAATCAACAGCAAAATCTTTCATATTACTGGACGTTGAAAACATATAGATCAGCAATACGGATAAACGATAAAAACCCTGACTTAATGTATTAAGCCCTCCTAGATTAATGATTTTTTTAATCATAACTATCTTTCCGAAAGTAAAATCGTATAAGCAATTATAGAAATAACACTACCTACACCCGTCAAGTAACCCTCTCCTGAACTCAATATTAATATTGACAATAAAATAAAATCATTATTATTAAAACTTCTCAATCTCGATATTATAGCCAAAATATAAAAAAGCATACCAAACAGACCAACCATTGATAATAAATCTGTATAAGAAGCTTCTGCTGGATATCTAGAATAGGGGTTATTCTCCTCAGTTAATGCACCCACTCCTATTAATGGGCTATATATAAATGCATCCAACTGTCTATCCATAATTTCTTGTCTTGCTCCCAACTCAAACTCTCGAACTGTGAAAATTGAATTATTAGTGTCATTATTTCCAATTTCTCTCACTTGGATATTAGAAAAAACCACTCCACCAAGTACAAAAATAATAAACCCTACTCGAAAGAATATTTTTTTATTATAGTTTTTTAAAAGCATTATCGCTGTTATAATTCCAATAGCTAATAGTGCACCTCTTGATTGTGTTAAAAACACTATTAATAGGTATGCAACCACCCCAAACAAATCATATTTACTTTTACTCTTTAAATATGAAATAAAGAAAATGCTGTATGAAAGCATCGCAAATCCAGCGACAATATTGGTATTTTTTGTCCATGCAGCAAATCGCCCCATAATATAAGAATCTGGTATTAACAAAAATGGAATAATAGATATTAAAAATAATACAGAGAATTTTTTATATGCAAATATAAAAAAATCAGCCCTACTTCCATATTGAACTGGATAAGGTAAAAAAGGTAAAATCAATATCAAGACAAATGGAAATAAAGATGAGATTGATTCAAAACTTAATCCACTGAACAAAATAGTAGAAAGTATTAATATTAATAAAAATAAAAAATAAAAAATAAAAGACAACCCAATCTTTATAAAGGCTTTAAATTTAAAAAAATAGAAACTTATAAACATATAAGCAAAAAAGAATACCCATCTAAATAATTCAAAAAACTCGCTTATTGGCGAGAAATTTGCCAACGCTAGAGCGAAACTAAAGTATGTCCCAATTAGGACATACAAAAGCATTTCATTATTTTTATGCATTGAGCTCATTTTAAAAGACCGCAGCTATCCACAAGCATATTTAAGTCAAAATTATTTTTAATGTTTTCAAAATGACGATGTTTTACTAAAATTACATGGATATTTGCTATATTGCTCTCTTCCAATGAAATTAACCGTACATTTTTCAAGACATTTTCTGGCAATGTATCAATGTTTGGTTCAATAGCAAAAATATTTAACCCTTGTTCTGCTAAGCTCTTAGTTATTTCTAATGCAGGGCTTTCACGTAGATCATCAATATCTGGTTTAAAGGCCAAGCCATAGCAAGCAATCGTTACATCTTGAATCGTTTTATTTGGATTTGCTTGTAAGAAATCCGCTATTTTAATTTTAACCTGATCAATAACCCATTCAGGTTTAGCATCATTCACTTCACGTGCAGTACGAATCAAACGTGCCTGTTCCGGTGTCTTTGCTACAATAAACCAAGGATCAACCGCAATACAGTGACCACCGACCCCAGGTCCTGGCTGTAAAATATTGACGCGCGGGTGACGGTTCGCCAGTGAAATTAATTCCCACACATTGATATCTAATTTGTCACAAATAACTGAAAGCTCATTTGCGAAAGCAATATTGACGTCACGGAAAGAGTTCTCTGTCAATTTACACATTTCTGCAGTACGAGCATTGGTTTCAATACAGGCACCTTTCACAAAGATTTTGTATAAATCACATGCCGCTTTTGAACAACGCGGTGTCATTCCACCAATAATACGGTCATTACTGATCAATTCTTGTAAAACTTTACCTGGCAACACACGTTCTGGGCAGTGCGCGACTAAAATATCAGCCTCTTCACCCTTTTGTTGCGGGAAGCTTAAATCTGGACGTGCTTCACTTAACCAAGCCGACATTTGTTCAGTCGCTTCCACAGGTGACGTCGACTCTAAAATAACCAAATTACCTGGCTTTAAAAAAGGTGCTAAAGCCTTAGCAGCAGATTCAATATATTTGAGATCTGGCTGATAATCATCTTTAAAAGGTGTCGGAACTGCAACAATATAAGCATCTGCTTCAGTCGGCGCCAATTGAGCAGACAATTTACCCTGAGCAACGACGTCACGAACCAAAGCATCTAAATCAGGCTCAACAATATGAACTTTACCTTGATTAATCATATCTACCGCATGTTGATTCACATCAACACCAATAACTTTTACCCCATGTGCAGCAAATGTCGCAGCTGTTGGTAAACCAATATAACCTAGTCCTATAACGCAGATATGCTTGAATGAATTGCTCATACTCTATACTTTTAAATCAAAATAAATGGAAGTTTCGGCTTAGTTTGTTTTAAGAAAATCAATAATTTGCTGACATGAATCACCATCCCCGTACGGATTATGGGCTTCTGCCATCTCAGCATATACATTTGGATTTTCAAGTAACTCTATGACTGAACGCTCAATGGTTTCTGTATCTGTACCCACTAAACGTACCGTTCCTGCATGAACCGCTTCAGGTCTTTCAGTGGTATCTCGCATAACCAGAACTGGCTTACCCAATGATGGTGCTTCTTCTTGAATACCACCAGAATCGGTCAGAATCAGATAACTACGATTCATCAAATACACAAAAGGCAAATAATCTTGTGGGGCGATCAAGTGAATATTGGCGATACCAGCTAACAGCTTGTTAACAGGTTGTTGTACATTCGGATTTAAATGCACAGGATAAACAATTTGTATGTCGGTGTATTTTTTAGCCAGATTAGCCAATGCTTTGCAGATATTTAAAAAGCCTTGGCCAAAATTCTCACGACGATGTCCTGTGACTAAGATCAGTTTTTTATCTGCATCAAGGAATGAAAACTCTTGCTGAAATTGAGTGACCAATGCCTGGTCTTGTTCAACCTTCTGTTTGACTTGCAGCAAAGCATCAATCACCGTGTTTCCTGTCACGATAATATTTGCAGGATTCACATTTTCTTTAATTAAATTTTCATACGATGATTGGGTCGGTGCAAAATGATAATTGGCAAGTACACCCGTTAATTTTCGATTGGCTTCTTCAGGCCAAGGTGAATACAGATCACCTGTGCGCAAGCCCGCTTCAACATGACCTACTTTTATTTTGTGATAATATGCGGCTAATGAGGCTGCAAAGGTCGTAGCGGTATCACCATGTACCAAAACGACATCGGGAAGCCATTCTCCAAATACTTGTTCTAACCCTTTTAAAACGCCAATTGTGACATCAGACAACGTTTGCCCAGGTTTCATTAAATTTAAATCATAATCAGGTGTAAGCTGAAATAAGCTTAAGACTTGATCTAACATCTGACGATGCTGACCTGTCACACATACCTTTGTTTCAAAGTCTTTATTATTTTCTTTTAATTTCAATACTAAAGGTGCCATTTTGATCGCTTCTGGACGCGTACCAAATACTAGCAATACTCTTTTCACTCTATTGTTTCCTTATAACTTGAAAGTAGATTTTTAGAAATTTAAATAGTAAACCTTAACAATCATGTGCAACTAGAATTCGCTTCGAACTAAATAAAAAATTAAAGTGCTAGGCAAATATTCTTTAAATCAAAATATTTAGCTACCAGTTCAGTTCAAAGCGATAATTACTGAATAATTCTTCAACGAATATATCTTTCGGCGGGAATACTACCAGAAAAACATGAATTTTCTGTTATGATTTTTTACCAAACACTAAGCATGGTTTTTATTTTTCCATTTTTAAGTAAGATTTCGCAATGTATTCCGTATCTTAGTACGATAAATTTCACAAAATGTATAACATTGATATGCCAAGAAGAACCTTTACTATAAAATTGATTACAATTTGTTATATACCTCAAAGCGAACTTCGGTAAAATGCTGTTCAATTGAAACGATTTTTAAAAAAATCTAAAATGGGAATTTTTGTGCGACATTTTAAATCTATAATTTTACTGTCCGTTATTATGACATCTACTGGATGCGCTCTGACATCAGGGCTACAAACTTATGATTTACCAGAGGAAGGTATATATCAAACAGAGTTAGGCACACAAGTCAATGTTGTGAAACTCACTCAAGCATCATTACCAACTGTCCAACCTGCCCAATACAATCAAGAATATTTTTCTCATTTGTTCAGTATTCCTCAAAAAAATTACAAGCTCAGTGCTGGAGATATTCTCTCGATTTATCTCTGGGCATATCCAGAAATTACTCCACCTACAAATACCATCAGTAATGAAGAAGCGATCAAGTCCAATGGCTATCAAATTGATCAAAGTGGTTATATCCAATTTCCTATTATTGGTCGCTACAAAGCCGCAGGAAAGTCTTTAACACAAGTGAACCAAGAATTACGTAGCCAGCTTTCACGGTATTTAAAAACTCCCGACGTCATTGCTCGTGTTCTATCGTATCAAGGACAGCGCTACTCTGTACAAGGCAGTGTCATGAAAGGTGGACAGTTTACTTTAACTGACCAACCCACAAGTGTTTATACTGCATTAGGTTTAGCTGGCGGTGTTAATACCCAACTAGGTGATAACACCTCTATTACACTTGTCCGCCAAGGTAAAACTTATAATCTCAATAGCATTTCGCTTGAAAAGGCAGGTTATTCACTACACAATTTATTGATTCAGCCTAATGATACACTTTATGTAAACTCAAAAGAAAATCAGAAAATTTATGTAATGGGTGAATCAGGACAAAACAAACCGATTCCGATGCGAGATCAGGGTATTAGTTTAAGCGATGTCATTGGGGAAAGCCTCGGTTTGAATCCACTTTCAGGTAGTCGAAGCAAAATTTATGTGGTTCGTAGTCATCGTGATGCAGGGATCACTGATGTCTATCACCTAGATTTAACCAGTATTGGTGATTTTGGACTGGCAAATAAATTTCAAATGCAAAGCAATGATATTGTGTATATCGATGCCTCAGGTTTAACGCGCTGGCAACGTGTCATCAATCAAGTCATTCCATTCTCAAACGTGATTTATAATATTGATCGTGTGGGGCAATAATGCAGTTCAAAAATATTTTGGTCGTTTGTATAGGTAATATCTGTCGTAGCCCTATGGCAGAGTACCTACTCAAACAAAATTACCCTCAACTCACCATTCATTCTGCAGGCATTTCTGGCATGATTGGATATGCGGCTGATGACAAAGCACAGCTTTGCATGGAGCGAATTGGAATTGATATGAGTCCACATATTGCCAGAAAAC
>Ga0308158_10002250_pt1 | contig 18577 bp, 13 predicted proteins | sample PhyBR2_FD_201038 | JGI IMG/M metagenome (GOLD analysis project Ga0308158, IMG submission 201038) | Phyllosphere microbial communities from UC Gill Tract Community Farm, Albany, California, United States - DLSLB.R2 | ecosystem: Host-associated > Plants > Phyllosphere > Unclassified | place: USA...
AGCCCTCCCAGCCACCTAGCTTCTCGATCGTCTTCCTGTCCAGCATGGCTGCACCCTCGAGCCTGGGAAATCAGGCCTCAAGGGTACCGCTGGTCAGCCAAGGCTCCACGCTAATCCGCGATGAACCAAAAAAAGACCGGCATGCGCCGGTCTTTCTTCACTACGGTCGGGCAGGCATCACTCCGATTCCCACCACATCCAGAAGCTGTCCCACAGGCGCTTGAAGAAGCCGGCTTCTTCCACGGCGGCCACGGCCACCAGCGGGGCTTCGGCCACCACCTTGCCGTCCAGCGTCACCTTCAGCGAGCCGATCTGCTGGCCCGCGGTGAACGGCGCCTCCAGGGTCTTGGGCACGTCGATGGTCGGCTTTAGGTCGTTGTAGCGGCCACGCGGCACGCTCACCAGCAGCGGCTGGGCCACGCCCAGCTGCACGGTGCCGGTCTTGCCCTTCCACACCTTGTGCTCGGCCACGGCCTTGCCGGGTTCGTACATGCGGTGGGTTTCGAAGAAGCGGAAGCCCCAGTTGAGCAGCGCCAGGCTGTCATCGGCACGCTGCTTTTCCGAGCTGCCGCCCAGCACCACCGCGATCAGGCGCTGGTCGCCGCGCTGCGCCGAGCTCATCAGGCAGTAGCCGGCTTCGGAGGTGTGGCCGGTCTTGATGCCGTCCACGCTGCCGTCGCGCCACAACAGCAGGTTGCGGTTGGGCTGCTTGATGGTGCCCACGGTGAATTCCTTCACCTTGTTGTAGGCGTAGGTCTCCGGGTAGTCGCGCACCATCGCCCGGCCCAGCAGCGCCAGGTCGAAGGCGGTGCTGTGGTGGCCCGGCGCGGTCAGGCCGTGCGCGTTGACGAAGTGCGAGTTCTTCATGCCGATCTTGGCGGCGTAGCTGTTCATCAGCGAAGCGAAGGCCTCTTCGCTGCCGGCCACGTGCTCGGCCAAGGCAATCGCGGCATCGTTGCCGGACTGGATCGCCATGCCCTTCTCCATGTCTTCCAGGCGCGCGGTCTGGTTCACCGGGAAGCCGCTGTAGCTGCCGTCGGTACCGGCGCCACCTTCGCGCCAGGCGCGCTCGCTCATCATCACCTGGTCGTCGGGACGGACCTTGCCGTTCTTGACCTCGGCGGCGACCACGTAGGAGGTCATCACCTTGGTGATGCTGGCCGGGGCCAGCTGTTCATGTTCATTCTCGCCGGCCAGCACCTGGCCGGTGGCGTAATCCATCAGCACCCAGGCCCTGGACACGCTGGGCTTGGGCGCCGGCGGGGTGGCAACGGTGATCGGGGCGGCGGCAGGAGCAGGCGTCGGCTGCGGGGCCGGCTGCGGGGTCTGGGCAGAGACCACGCCCACCAACAGGGTCGTGGCCATGGCAGCAGCGGCAAAGCGGAATTTCATCGGACAGCAAGCTCCTGGAGGGCGCCAAGGTGGAAAGAGGGGTGGGCCATTGTAGGCCCATGCAACAGTGCGGCGTGTGGCGGCCGGCGGCGGCCGCCGTGCCGGTCAATCCTTCACGATCTGTGGCGATCCAAAACCCAGACCCACGATGCGGCCGGCAAGTTCCGATGCACTGGCGTGGTCGGCGGCCGGAACCCGCAGGCGCCACAGGGTGCGGCCCCCGCTGACGATGTCGCTGATGCTGGCCCCGACAATGCCGGCCGAGGACAACTGCCCCAGCGCGCGGGTGGCGTTGTCGCGGCTGGCGAAGCTGGCCACCTGCAGGAACACGTTGCCCACCTGCTGTTGCAGGGTACTTGCCGGGACAGGCGCGGCGGCCGGTGCCGGGCGCGGCGTCGGGCGGGCGGCAGCGGCAACGGCCACCGGGGCGGCGGGCAGCGCGCTCACCGTGACCGGGGCATCGTCGATCTGTGCGGCCTGGGTGGCGGCCGGACGGCCCGCGCTGGGCGAGGGCGGCGACGGCAGCCGGCCCACCAGTTTGTCCATGTCGCTGGGCGAGCGCGCCGGCGCGGCGCTGGCCACGCTGGCGGCGGCCACGGCACGGCGTTCGCGGCGCGAGGGCTTGTCAGCCAGCAGGTTGTCGTCGCCCGGGCTGAGCGCACGTACTTCCACGTTGCCGGTGCCGCGCTGGGTGATGCCAAGGCGCACGGCGGCGGCATAGCTCAGGTCGACCACGCGGCCATCATGGAACGGCCCGCGGTCGTTGACCCGCACGATCACCGATTCGCCGTTGTCCAGGTTGGTCACCCGGGCGAAGCTGGGCAGCGGCAGGGTCTTGTGCGCGGCGGTGAAGGCGTACATGTCGTACACCTCGCGGTTGGAGGTCAGCCGGCCGTGGAACTTGGCGCCGTAATACGAGGCGGTGCCCTTCTCGGCATAGCCGCTGGTCTTGTCCAGCACCTGGTACTGCTTGCCCAGCACGACATACGGCGATTTGTTGCCCACCGGCGAGCGCGGCAGGTCGACCACGTCCGGCTCGGGAATGCAGGCCACGTTCGGAACATAGGTGGGCGTGCTGTCGTTGACGCCCGGCTTGTACAGCCCGCCGGCGCGGTAGTCGCCGCGGGTGCTGGGATCTTCGGTGGCCGCCTTGTACGGCGAGCCGTCCGGGCAATGGGCCGGGCGTCCGCCCTTGCCCTTGCCCTGCACCAGAGTGCCGCTGGGCTTGGCGGTAACGGCGCTGGCCGGCTTCTTGGGCGCGCTGCTGCAGGCGGCAAGCGCCAGGATCAGCAGACCGGGAACCAGCCATCTGCAGCGTGCGCGTGCGTTCATGCCGGGGGCAGCTCCTGTCCGGCGATGGCCTGGGACAACTGGAACACGGCCATCGCGTACATCTTGGAGAGGTTGTAACGGGTGATTGCGTAGTAGTTCTGGAAGCCCAGCCAGTACTGCTTGCCGGCGCTGCCTTCCAGCGTGATCGGGGTGGCGGTGAGCCCGGCCGGCACGCTCACGCTGGGCTGGTAACCGCGCTGGGCCAACGCGGACAGGGTCCAGGTGGGCGCCCAGTCGGTGGGATTGAATTCCTCGCGTCCCGCGGCCAGCGTGGCCGGTACCGCCACCGGGCCGCCGCGCACCCAGCCGCCCTTCTTGACGAAGTAGTTGGCGATCGAAGAGAACACGTCGTCGTAGCTGTTGAACAGGTCACGGCGGCCATCGCCGTTGCCGTCCACCGCGAAGTCCTGGTAGCTGGACGGCATGAACTGGCCCATGCCCATCGCACCGGCGTAGCTGCCCTTGATCGCAGTGATGTCCAGCTTCTCGTCGCGGGTCAGCGCGATCAGGCGCGCCAACTCATCGCGGAAATACAGTTCGCGGCGCACTTCGCGCTCCAGCTTGGCCGGATCGCCGCTGCGCGGGTACTTGAAGGCCAGCGTGTACAGCGCGTCGAGCACGCGGTAACTGCCGGTATTGCGGCCATAGCTGGTTTCAACGCCGATGATGGCCACGATCACTTCGGCCGGCACGCCCGTGCGCTGCTGTACGCGGGTGAGTTCGTCGCGGTGTTCGGCCAGGAACTTGCGGCCGCCGTCGATCCGGGACTGGCTGATGAACATCGGCCGGTACTCGTTCCACGGTTTGACCCGCTCGGCCGGACGCGACATCGCGGCGATGATCGGGTCGCGGATCTGCGCCTGGGCCAGCGTCGCTTCAATCTGCGCGGACGGAATGCCGTAGCGCTGGGCGGTATCACGCACGAAGTTGGCGCGGGCCACCTCGAACGGCACCGGGGTCAGGTCGACCGGCGCGGCGGTGGCCGCAGCGGCCTCCGGCGCGGCTTCGGCCGGGCCCTTCTGCCCGGGCACCGGCTTGTTCGGTGCACCCGATGCCTGCGGTGACGGTGACGGAGAGGGCGGTTGGGTCGCGCAGGCGACCAAACCGAGCGTAAGCATGCAGGCCAGAGTGCGTCGAATCATCGCGGCAGGTTAGCAGGTCAAGGATGAATTAAAACCCCTAAGACCATGAATCACAACGAATTGCGTCACCCAGCGCCGACTCGTTAAGCCCGTGTGTATTTCGACCGTGATCGCAGCCCCATTCAGATAAAGCCAGGAAAATCACCTGGCGCCAGCGGCGGTAGAGGTTGAACGCGCGCGTCGGCTGCGGGGGAACCGAACGCCCCGATAGGATCGCGCAGGCCGATGGCCAAAGAGGTCGTGCCGGCTGCGCCCCCATCCCCATGGACGCAACCGGCCAAACCGACCAGGTCGGTACCAGCGCGGCGCGCAACTCCCCAGCGCGCGCCTCGCTCCTTGTACCCCTAAGGTCAACTACTCCCCGTCAAGCTCCCCAGATGCAGCGCTTGGCTCACTGCACCCTGCTGACGGGCCGCCATTGTGCAGGCCGTTTACGACAAGTCCATTGATCAGGATCAAGTGACGTCATATGTGTGCGCCACATCCCACTTTTGCGCCACCTTGTTGACGAAACCTGCACCAAACACGACAGCAGATGACGCGCATTCCGCAATTCTGCGGATGGCGTGCGCTGGGCGGGTGCCGTGCGTCGGCAACGGTCGCCACGTTTTTGGGCCATCCCTTCCGAACAATGTTCAGAGCAGCCGACCAACGGTCGGCTCTACCTCCGCGGGGTGTGGCAGCCGCCGGCCAGCGGCCGGCATTGCCGTCAGGTGCCGGCCGTCAGTGTCCCGTGGCGCTGCCGGCCGTGGATGGGCTGTCTGCCCTGCACCGCCATGACCAGCCCGAAGCCGGCCAGCAGCGACACCGCCGACGTGCCGCCATAACTGATCAGCGGCATCGGCACCCCCACCACCGGCAGCAGGCCGGAGATCATCCCGCCGTTGACCAGCACGTAGACGAAGAACACCAGACCGGTGGTCCCGGCCAGCAGCCGGGCGTAGCCGCAGCGCGTGCCCGCCGCGATCCACAGGCAGCGCGCGATGACGAACAGGAACAGCCCCAGTACCGCCAGCACCCCGACCCAGCCGAACTCCTCGGCCAGCACCGAGAACGCGAAATCGGTGGTGTACTCCGGCAGGAAATCCAGCGCGGCCTGGGTGCCCTGCCCCCAGCCTTTGCCGTGCATGCCACCGGAGCCAATGGCGATGCGCGACTGGATGATGTTCCAGCCGGTCCCGAGCGGATCGTTCTCCGGGTACAGGAACGTCAGCACACGGTCCTTCTGGTACTGCCGCAGCAGCCCGAACCACGCCAGCGGTGCTGCAACCGACACCCCGCCCAGCGCCAGCGCCACCCAGCCCCAGTGCAGACCCGCCAACAGCAGCGCGAACATCCCACTGGCCGTCACCAGCGTGGCCGTGCCCAGGTTCGGTTGCAGCAGGATCAACACCGCCGGCACTCCGATCAACAGCGCGGCCACCAGCACCACCTTCGGCCGCGGCGGTAGCGTCTGCCGGTGCAGATACCAGGCCATCATCATCGGCAGACTGAGCTTGAGCAGTTCCGACGGCTGCAGGTAGAACGCCCCCAGGTTCAACCAGCGCTGCCCGTATTTCCCCGTACCCACCACATACACCGCCAGCAGCGGCAGCAGCGACACCGCATAGATCCAGGGCGACCACGCACGCAATTGCAGCACCGGCAGCCGCGACAACCCCCACATCGCCGCCAGCCCCGCCGCAAAACGCATGGCCTGCGCCTGCACCGGCCCTTCCACGCTGTGCAACACCGCCAGGCTGGCCAGCATCAACAGGCACAACGCGACCAGCAGCGGAAGATCCAGCGAATGCAGGAAAAAATGAAACGCGGCGCGTACGCGCTGCAGGTGTTCGACCATAGGGGCGACTCCTGGAAATGCGCGACGCACAGCAAACGGCGACACGGCAACAAAAAGCGGACCCGAGCGGCCCGGCGCAAGCGGACGACCCTAGCATGCAGTCCGTTGGGCAACCTGAGTCACGCCCAACCTACGGCTGGCGTGCGGTGGGTCATGTTGTCGCCGAATACAGAAGAGCAGCCGGGCAGAGCCCGGCGCTACGGGCTAGCCGTAGCCGCCGTGCACCGGCTGGTGGCTGCGTGCGGCCATCACCAGCCCGAAGCCGGCCAGCAGCGACACCGCCGACGTGCCACCGTAGCTGATCAGCGGCATCGGCACGCCCACCACCGGCAGCAGCCCGGAAATCATGCCGCCGTTCACCAGCACGTAGACGAAGAAGGCCAATCCCGTCGCGCCCGCCAACAAGCGCGAATACGAATCCCGCGACTGCGACGCGATCCACAGGCAACGCCCGATCACCACCAGATACAGCACCAGCACCGTGGCCACGCCGATCCAGCCAAATTCCTCGCTCAGCACCGAGAACGCAAAGTCCGTCGTCTGCTCGGGAATGAAGTTCAGGTGCGACTGCGACCCCTGGCCCCAGCCCTTCCCGTCGAACCCGCCCGACCCGATCGCGATCTTGGACTGGATGATGTTCCAGCCCGCGCCCAGCGCGTCCATCTCCGGGTCCAGGAACATCATGATCCGGTCCTTCTGGTAGGGACGCAACAGCCAGATCCATGCCACCGGCGCCGCTGCCGCCACACCGCCCACCGCCACCCCTACCCACCACCACGGCAGGCCGCCCAGCAGCAGCACGAACGCACCGCTCGCCGCGATCAGCACCCCGGTCCCGAAGTCCGGCTGCAGCATCACCAGCCCGGTCGGCACCCCGATGACCACCGCACTCACCATCACCGTGGAAAAACGCGGCGGCAGCGGCATCTTGTGCAGGTACCAGGCCACCATCATCGGCAGGCTCACCTTCAACAGCTCGGCAGGCTGCAGGTAAAACAGCTTCAGATCCAGCCACTGCCGCCCGTACTTGCCCGTGCCCAGCACGAACACCGCCAGCAGCGGGATCATCGAAATCGCATAGATCAGCGGCGTGGACGAGCGGATGCGCAGGATCGAGGAACGCGAGATGGCCCACATCGCCCCCAGCCCGACCACGAAACGCGCGCCCTGGGCGAACACCAGCCCGTCGCCGCCGGCGCTCTTCAGCACCGCCAGCCCGATCAGCATCAGCGCCCCCAGCGCCAGGCACAGCACCCAGTCCAGCGAACTGCTGAAACGCACGACCATGTCGGTCGCCCAACGCAGGAACACCTTCATCGTGAGCGCTCCGGCGCAGTAGGCGGGGCCGTGGCGGCAGGCACCGGTGCGCCGGGCACCGGCGATGGCACCGGGGCTACCGGCAAGCCGACCTGGACCGGCAGCGACTCCAGCGCCGCCGCCGCCGCATCGCCGGCCGCACGCGCGCTGTTGTCGCTGCTCTCGAAGCCGGTGATGCCGATCGCCGTCGTGCCGCGCTCGCTGTCCAGCGGCTCCAGCCCGTCGGGCATCTTGCCCAGCAGCCACGCATCGAACAGCTTGCGCGCGATCGGCGCGGCCGCCGAGCCACCGTAACCGCCGCCCTCGACCGCGATCGCCACGGCGATCACCGGGTTCTCGGCCGGCGCGAAGCCGACGAACAGCGAACGGTGGCGCAGGTGCATGGGCAGGCTCTTGGGGTTCACTGCGGCGGTACCGCGGCGGCTGATCACCTGTGCCGTACCGGTCTTGCCGGCAATGGTGTACGGCGCGCCGGCCGCGGCGCGCGCGCCACTGCCGCCCGGGCGCATCGTGCCCATCATGCCTTCGCGCACCGCCTGCAGGTTGCCGGGGCTGGGACTGACCGGCTTGGTCTCGCCGGCCGGCATCGCGGTCCAGTCGGCGTCGAACCCGGCGCGCTGCTGCATCACCAGGTGTGGCGTGCGCAGCTGGCCGTTGCCGATGCCGCTCACGCCATGCACCAGCTGCAGCGGGGTCACTTTCCAGTCGCCCTGGCCGATGCTCACGTTGACCGTGTCGCCGGGGTACCAGCGTTCCTTGCGCGTTTTGTACTTGTGCTGGGGCGATGGCAGGATGCCGCCGATCTCGCCGGTGAGATCGATGCCGGTGGGCGCGCCGAACCCGTAGTAGCCCATGTATTGGTCGAAGCGCTCGATGCCCATGTCCAGCGCCAGCTTGTAGTAATACGTGTTCACCGACTGGGTGATCGACTTGCGCAGGTCGGTCCAGCCGTGGCCGCCGCGGTTGGCATCGCCCCAGCCGCGCGAGGTGCCCGGCAGGTAGAACATGCCGGTGGACAGGATCTTGTCTTCCGGCTTGCGCGTGCCGCTGTCCAGGCCGGCCAGGCCGATCAGCGGCTTGATCGTCGAACCAGGGGCAACGCCGCCCAGCACCAGCCGGTTGAACTGCGGCCGCGACGGGTTGCTGTTGAGGGCCTGGAAATCGGCATGCGAGATGCCGTTGACGAACAGGTTCGGGTCATACGACGGCAGGCTGACCATCGCCAGCACTTCGCCGGTGCGCGGGTCCATCGCCACGGCCGCGCCTTCGAACTCGCCGAACGCGGCCACCATCGCCCGCTGCAGGTCGGCGTCGATGGACAGCCGCAGGTCGCTGCCGGATTGGGCGGCCACCCGGCCGATGGTGCGGATGGCGCGGCCCTGCACGTTGGTCTCGACCTGCTCATAGCCGACCTTGCCGCGCAGCTGCGACTCGTAATACCGCTCCAGGCCGGACTTGCCGATATGGGTCAGCGCGGCATTGCCCTCGCCCAGGACCTCCAGGTCCTTCTCGTCCACCCGGCCCACGTAGCCGATGATGTGCGCGAACAGGTCGCCATAGGGATAGCGACGGGTCAGGTAGGGCTCCAGCTCCACGCCGGGATAGCGCCAGCGGTCCACCGCGAAGCGCGCCATTTCCTCATCGGTGACCCGCAGCTTGAGTGTGACCGGCAGGAACTTGCGGCGCGCCTTGCGCGACTTGTTGAAGGTTTCGATGTCCTCCGGACTCAGCGCGAGGATCTTGGCCAGCCCGGCCAGGGTGGCGTCCATGTCCTTGACCTTGTCCGGGGTGATGTCCAGCCGGAACGCAGGCACGTTCTCGGCGAGCAGGCGCCCGTTGCGGTCGTAGATCATGCCGCGGCCGGGCACCACCGGACGTGGCTTGATCCGGTTGGCTTCCGAGCGCGTGGCGTAGATGTCGTGGTCCAGCACCTGCAGCTTGAAGTACCAGCCGCCCAAGCCCAGCAGGCAGACCAGCACGCCCAGGAAGCCCAGCGCGGCGCGACGCCGGAACTGTTCGCCCTCGGCGTGGGGATTCTTGGCCTGGCGGCGCACGTACATGTCAGCGCCCGCGACGCCCGAAGCGGACCGCGTCGAGCAGGATGAACAGCAGCGGCCACAGGCCCATGCCCAGCAGCGGGGCCCACCAGTACGACCACGGCAGGGTCGGTTCGCCCACCACGATGTGCACCACCGAACTGACGATGCGGTCGTTGAACAGCAAGCCGCCAATGGCGAGCATCTGCTGGGACATCGGGAAGAAGCGGATGCGCGCGCGGAAGCGCTGCAGGATGAAGGTGAGCATGACCAGGCGCAGCGCCTGTTCGCCCAGCACCCCGCCGTACAGCAGGTCGGCGACCACGCCGCTGGCGAACGCGATGCCCAGCCCGACCCGGTCCGGGGCCTCGATCACCCAGTAGGCCAGCACCAGCGCCAGCCAGTACGGCCGCAGCGGCTGCAGCAGCGCCGGCAGCGGCAGCAGGCCGAGCAGCAGCGCCAGCACCACGCTGAGCGGCAGCACCCACGGTTTGTCGCGCAGGCGGCTCATTCGCGATTCTCCACGGGCGGGGCTTGCCGGGCAGAGCCCGGCACTACCGGTTGGGGTTGCCGGCCAGCGGCCGGCACTACCGCAGAGGTGGCTGGGGCAGGCGTAGTCGGGGCCGGGGTCAGGGATGGCTGGAGTTGCCGGCCAGCGGCCGGCACTTCCGGGGCTGCGGTGGGCGGCGCGGCCGGGGCCTCGCCGCCAGCCGTCTCCTGCAGCGGTGTCGCCGACGGTCCGCCGGCTTCGCCGGAGAGGCGCAGGTTGGGCGGAATCCGAATCGCCGCGCCGGGGCGCAGCAGCAGGACGTCGCGGCCGCGGTCGAGCTGGGCGGCGGGCTTCAGTTCGCCGACCAGGAAGGCGTGGGTATCATCGGGGCGCAGCGCGGTGATCTTCCCCACCGGGAACCCGGCCGGGAAACGCCCGCCCAGGCCGGAGGTGACGATCTCATCGCCCACTTCCACGCCCGCGCTGAGCGGAATGTCGCGCAGCTCCAGGGTGTCGCCCCGGCCGTACACGATCAGGCGCACGCCGTTGCGGGCCACGGTCACCGGTACCGCGTGGTCCGGGTCGGTGAGCAGCAGCACCGTGGCATTGCTGCCGGTGGTGGCGATCACCTGGCCCATCAGGCCACCGGCATCGATCACGGCCTGGCCAAGGTGCACGCCGTCGCGGCTGCCGGCGGCCAGCACCAGGCGCTGCCGGACCGGATCCAGGTCGATGTCCAGGATCGGCGCCAGCTGCACGTCCAGCCCGCTGCGCTCGGCCACGTTGAGCAGCTCGCGCAGCTGCGCGTTGTCCAGCGCGGCGGTCTGCAGCCGGGTCAGGCGAGCGTTGGCGATCAGCAGCTTGTTGCGCAGCGCGCGGTTCTCTTCCACCAGCTGGCCATGGCTGGCGGCATTGTCCTTGACCTGGGTGCCCAGCTTGCCGGGCAGCCCGGCCAGCGCCCACACCGGCTGCACCAGCACGTTGGCCTGCGCGCGCAGGCGCGCCAGCCAGCCGGCCTGGTCATCGAGCACGATCAGGGTGATGGCCAGGGCCAGGTAAGCGAGCAGCCGCAGTGGACTGGCGGCGTCGCCCTGGCGGGAGGCTACGGGGGGACCGGCGTAGGGCGGCACGACTGGCTTCGACTGGAGGAAAACGAAAGAAGGATGCGACAACGCCCCGGCGTTGCGATACCCGGCGTGGCAATCACGCAGCGGGCATCACGCCGCAGGGGCGCGTGCAGGGAGCACAGCCGGTTCGGCTTACTCCGGCGCAAAGAACTCGTTGCCGTGCATGTCCACCAGCTCCAGCGCTCGACCACCGCCGCGGGCCACGCAGGTCAGCGGGTCATCGGCCACCTGCACGTGCAGGCCGGTTTCTTCGGAGATCAGGCGGTCCAGGTCGCGCAGCAGTGCGCCACCGCCGGTGAGCACGATGCCGCGCTCGGCGACGTCGGCACACAGTTCCGGCGGGGTCTGTTCCAGCGCCAGCTTGACCGCGCTGACGATGCCCGACAGCGGCTCGTGCAGGGCTTCCAGCACTTCGTTGGAGTTGATCTTGATCATCTTCGGCACGCCCTCGGCGAGGTTGCGGCCGGAGATTTCCATCACTTCCGCCTGCGGGTAGGCGCAGCCCAGCTCCACCTTGATGCGCTCGGCGGTGGCTTCACCGATCAGCATGCCGTGGTTGCGGCGCACGTAGTTGGTGATCGACTCGTCGAAGCGGTCGCCACCGATGCGCACCGAGGCCGAATAGACGATGCCGTTCAGCGAGATCACGGCCACTTCGGTGGTGCCGCCGCCGATGTCGATGACCATCGAGCCACGGGCTTCAGTCACCGGCATCCCGGCGCCGATCGCCGCGGCCATGGGTTCTTCAATCAGGAACACGTCACGCGCACCGGCCTCCTCGGCCGATTCCTTGATGGCGCGGCGCTCGACCTGGGTCGAGCCGGCCGGCACGCAGACCAGCACGCGCGGGCTTGGGCGCAGGAAGCGCGACTTGTGCACCTTCTTGATGAAGTGCTTGAGCATCGCCTCGGTGTAGGTGAAATCGGCGATGACGCCGTCCTTCATCGGGCGGATGGTGGTGATATGGCCCGGGGTACGGCCCAGCATCTGCTTGGCTTCGGCGCCTACGGCAGCCACGGAACGGGTACCACCGATGGCACGGTCCTGGCGCACGGCGACCACGGACGGCTCGTTCAGCACGATTCCCTGCCCACGCACATAGATGAGGGTGTTGGCCGTGCCCAGGTCGATGGACAGGTCATTGGAGAACATGCCGCGCAGTTTCTTGAACATCTGGGAGTTGATCCTGAGGGGTGTCGCGCCCAACGCGGGATGGCGAAAAAATGGGCAGAATTCGAGGTCGACAAGCCTAGCAATCCCCCTGTGCGCGAGCAAGGACAAATCTGGTGCAAAGCCAGCCTTCACGGCCATTCAGCCGAATTTGGCCAGGGTCGGACAGCACCGGTTCTGGCCCAAAGCCGCCTCACCCGTTAACCTTTGCGCCGCAGGGCGCCTCGAGGCGCCGTTTCGTTGCCCGCCTGGCGGGCCTCAAACTCCTTCCCGCATAGGCCTTAATCGATGTCCGCTTTGATCTGTGGTTCTCTTGCCTTCGACACCATCATGGTGTTCCCGGACCAGTTCAAGAATCACATCCTGCCGGACAAGGTGCACATCCTGAACGTGTCGTTCCTGGTGCCGCGCATGCGACGTGAATTCGGCGGTTGCGCAGGCAACATCGCCTACAACCTGCACCTGCTGGGCGGCGACCCGATCCCGATGGGCACCGTGGGCTCGGACTTCGGCCCCTACCGCGAATACTTCCAGGGCCTGGGCATCGACCTGGCCCGGGTCAAGGTGATCGACGAGCTGTTCACGCCCCAGGCGTTCATCACCACCGACCACGACAACAACCAGATCACCGCCTTCCACCCGGGCGCGATGATGCGGTCCTACGAGAACCACGTGAAGGACGTGCCGGGCGTGACCCTGGGCCTGGTCGGCCCGGACGGGCGCGAGGGCATGATCCAGAACTCGCGGGAGTTCTTCGAGGGCGGCGTGCCGTTCATCTTCGACCCGGGCCAGGCCATGCCGCTGTTCAACGGCCCGGAACTGCGCACCTTCATCGAGCAGGCCGACTACGTGGTGGTCAACGACTACGAGTCCAACCTGCTGCAGGAGCGCACCGGCTGGGACGAAAAGGCCATCGTGAGCCGGGTCAAGGCCTACATCACCACCCGTGGCCCGAAGGGCGCGGTGATCCACACCCCGGAAAAGACCTATGACATCCCGCCGGCGCACGAGCGTCGCGTGGTGGACCCGACCGGCTGCGGCGACGCGTTCCGCGCCGGCCTGATCTACGGCATCGAGAAGGGCTTCGACTGGCTCACCATCGGCCGCATGGGCAACCTGATGGGCGCGCTGAAGGTGGAACACCCGGGCACTCAGAACCAGCGCTTCACGTTTGAAGAGTTCAACGAGCAGTTCAAGCAGCAGTTCGGTTACGCGCTGAACGTTTGATCGCGCTGCGATCAGACACCGCCGTGGATCAGCGTCACCACCAACGGTGGTGACCTATCGCTGTATCAGGTCGTGGCCGCAGGCGTCGGCCGGAGGACATTTGCGAGAGGGCCTGACCGGCTGCCAAGCGGCCCCGGACGCCCGCATCACGCCCAAACCAGCACGCGCAGCTGCGCCCGCTCCGGCGCAGCAATCCCCACGCTCCCCCCCCGCTGCCCGCCTCAGGACTCAGGGCTTGGACTCAAGGCTTGGGCTTAGGCGTGGACGCAAGCGTCGGCTTGGCCTTCTCCGGCAACCGGTACAGCTCTTTTTCGTAGGCCAGTGTGCCCCACATGGCATAGGCGTGGGCGCGCCGTGCCAGCGCCGGGTTCAGCGGCTGCGGCTGCAGCTGGTCGCTGGCCGGGTCGTAGCGGTAGCCCTGAGCCGGCTTGTCCGGCTGCAGGATGGCCACCTCGTTGCCCTCCATCCATGCCAGGTTGCGGTCGTACTGCATCAGCGCGCGCCCGGGCTGCAGCCGGCGCGCGTCGGTCAGGTCCTGCCCGACCAGCGGCGTGGGATCGGCGATGCCCAGCAGCGACAACAGCGTCGGCGGCAGATCGATCTGGCTCACGATGCGGCCATCCCGGCGTGGCGCGATGCCACCGCCCAGGATCAACCCGGGGATATGGAAATTGGCGATGGGCACCATGTCCTTGCCGAACACCCGCGAATCATGGTCGGCCACGACCAGGAACACGGTATTTTCCCAGTACGGTGACGCCATCGCCTTGCGGAAGAATTCGCCCAGCGCGTAGTCGGCGTATTTGGCGGCATTGTCGCGGGTCTGCTTGGGCTGCTCGTACAGGTCGATGCGGCCGTCGGGGAACTCGAACGGATCGTGGTTGCTGGAGGTGAACACCAGCCCGAAGAACGGCTTGCCCTGCGCATTCAACTCGCGGAACTGCTGGTCGGCACGGCCGAACAGGTCCTCGTCCGACGCCCCCCACGACCCCACGAACGCCGGCGTGCGGTAGTCCTTGCGGTCCACGATGCGGGTGAAGCCGTTGGCGAGGAAGAACTCGCGCATGTTGTCGAAATGGCTTTCGCCGCCGTAGTAGAAGCCGGTGTCGTAGCCATGCCGGCCCAGCACGTCGGCCAGGGTGAAGAAGCGCTCGCGGGAGGCGGGCAGCTTGACCACCGATTCGGCCGGGGTGGGCGGGAAGCCGGTCAGGACCGCCTCGATCCCGCGCACCGAGCGCGTGCCGGTCGCATACAGCCGCTCGAGCGCCCAGCCCTGCGTGCTCAAGCGGTCGTAGTTGGGCGACAGTGGCCGTCCCCCCAGGCTGCCGATGAACTGCGCCCCCAGGCTTTCTTCCAGCACGATCACCAGGTTGCGCGGCGTGCCCGTGTGCACCGGCGGCCGCACGGCCAGGCTCGGCAGGTCATCGGACACGTACGCCGATGCCGGCAGGCCACTGGTGGCGCGCAGTTCGCTGAGCACCTCGGCCAGCGGCATGTCGCCATACACGCGCGAGGTTTCGCTGCGGGTTGCCAGCTGCCGCGCGGCAAAGCCGACGGTGTACAGCGAGTTCAGCGGCAGCGCGTTGACGGTGGGGTCAGTGGAGAACGCCACAAGCGCCGGGTTCAGGGGGCGATGCCCCAGGCTCGAGCGCACGCCCATGGCGGCCAGCAGCAGCACCAGCAGCGCCAACGGCAGCCGCCATAGCCAGCCGGCCTCGACCGGGACCGTCGGCGCGGGCAGTACCCAGCGGCGCGAGCCGCGCAGCAACACCCAGAACAGCACGATCACCGCCGTCACCTCGATCACCACGGCCAGCAGGTGCCCGCGCAGCAGGGTCATCCCGACTTCCTCGGGATAGATCAGGTATTCCAGGAACAGGCGGTTCGGACGCAGCCCGTATTCGGCCATGAAGCTTGGCGTGGCCAGCTCCATGAACACCAGCAGCACGCTCGCCACGATCAGCCAGCCGCGCAGCATGTGGCGCCAGGCGCGGCCCAGCCGCCCGTCCACCGGCAGCAGCAGCGCCAGCACCGCAGGAATACCATGGAGCAGGCAGAGCGTGGAGACATCCACCCGTATTCCCTGCAGGAACACCGTGGCCCAGCCGTCGGCGGCGCTGACCCGGGAGGCATGCCACAGCGCCAGCCCCAGCCGGGATACCGACAGGACCACCAGGCCGAACAGAAAGAAGGCGGCAATCGGAGACAGACGCCGGTACAGCGACACCCATACAGCTCGGAGCATGAAAGGAATCCAGAAAGGGAACGACGAACAGCCCGTGCCCATCCCTGGCAGCGGGCCACACCTGACCACGTGTTACCCGACACACACACCCGCCAGCGCACCTGCCGCCGCCACGGTTCAACGCCTGTCGCTGCCTGGATCAGGCCGCTCCGGTCGGCGGCGGCGGTTCCCCAACCGCGCCCCGCCCCACGCCAGACCCGTCCGTCATCTATCCGACACACGGCCGGTTCCGAACAATACAGGGAATAACGCTGGCGTCGACCGGAAACGTGATCGCCGGTTTGCCTGCGTTGGGCGGCGGTTTCCACCGGCCGCCCGCCCTGCACTAGCGCTGGCAGTGCGCCAGCACCGCGCGGCAGTCGTCCAGGTGCCAGCAGGCCAGGCCCGGCCACGGGTTGTCCGGTGCATTGACCAACAGCGTGCGGATGCCGGCCGCGCGGCCGCATTCCAGGTCGAAGCGGTAGTCGCCCACCATCACCACCTGCGCCGGGTCCACCTGCCAGCGCCGCAGGAAGTACTGCAGCCCGGCCGGCGAGGGCTTCGGCTCGGCCTCGTCGCGGCCAATGATGTCCTGTTCGGCAAACACGTCGCCCAGCCCGATGGCCTGCAGGGTGACCTGGGCCAGGCTGCGCACGTTGCGGGTCAGGATGCCCAGCCGGCAGCCGGCCCCCTGCAGCGCGCGCACCAGCGCCACCGCGCCGGGCGCGGGCCGGGAGGCTGCGGCGAGGTCGCGCTCGTGCCGGAGCAGCCAGGCGTGTTTGGCGGCTGCCTCCTCGGCGGGCAGGCTGGCCAGGTGCACGAGGATGTCGTCCTGCACCGGGATCGCCAGTTCGCGCTTGATCCGTTCGAAATCGTGCACCGCCACGGTCAGGGTGCCGTCCATGTCGAACACCCAGTGGCGGATCGCCGACAGCGGCAACGCCGCTGCCGGGTCGCCCGCCGCCGTCATTCCCACCACTTCGGCATGCGGTTGGCGTCCACCCCGCCGGTTTCGAACACCGCGGTGCGGGTGCCGCCGGCCTTGACCGGGAATTCGATGCTGATCACCTTGGCCTTGCGCGCCAGTTTCCACAGCGCCTTCTGGTCGGTGATGAACATCGCGATCGCCTCGTCGGTCTTGGGACGCCAGGCGGCCATCGCGGTCGGCTTGCCGCCGTCCACGCTGACCTGCACCTTGCACTGCGGGCAGCGGAAGTCGCCGGCCTGCAGCACCAGGTAGGCATGCCGCTTCCATTCGGGGTGGTCGCGGAACACCAGCTGCACCGGCTTGGCGCCACTGCCGTCCACGTCCACGCGCTCCTTGCTGAAGATCTGCGCCGAGACCTGGCTGCCCTTGCCGCCCACCGGGATCTGGTTGTACTGCCACAAGCCCTGCATGCGGCGCAGGTCGCGCGCCGCATCACCCTTGGCCTTGACCCCGGCAAAGCCAGGCTCGATGCGCGCGGCCACGTCGGTGTCCTTGTACTGGTCCAGCAGCGCGCCGCCATGGATGCGCGCGCGCTCCCAGTGCTGCGCCGCCACGGCCATCTCGTACTCCTTGGCCACGCCTTCGGCCTTCTGTTCCTGCTGTGCCTTCGCGGCGGCGGCGGCGGCTTCCTGCGCCCTGCGTTCTTCCTCGGGGTTGCTGCAGGCCACCAGCGCGAAGGCACAGGCGGCGGCCAGGATCAGTCGTTTCATTGCGTGCTCCGTGATTGGAAAGGCGCCCACTGGCGTCACCCGGCTACTGTAACGGGGGAGCAGGCGCGGCCGCATCTTCATCGAACGCGTTCATCGGGTCCACCCTGCGGGGGGACACGACCCGGGGCGGAGCAAACGCCCTCTGCGTTGATGGTCATGCCGATACCGAACGTGGGCGATGCAACGGCAGTCGATCGGGATGCGACCCTGCCTCGGCAGCGCGACGTCGATCTGACGGAACGCCGCTGCGCAGGTGCGGGGCATAAAAAAAACGGCGGGTTTCCCCGCCGTTTTTTCAGGCATTGCATTGCATGGTGCGCACCGGCCGGGATTGCCGGCCAGCGACCAAGGTTACCTGCTCGCCTTGTCCAGCATGTCCTGCACCGACGCGGTGGTGATCGGGTGGTAACCCGGCTTGGCCTTCTCGAAGGCCGCCTTGGCGAACGCCAGGCCTTCGGGGGTCTTCACCAGTTCGGCGTAGATCGGCAGGATCAGCTTGCGACGGCCCACGCGCTCGATGAAGGCCGCGGCCGGCTCATTGGCCTCGGTGTACCCGCTGCGGATGGCCAGCGGGTACCAGCGCATCGCGATTTCGCCATTGGCGGTGCCGGTGAAGTGGTACGCCTTGTCCAGCGCGGCCAGCTTCTCCAGCGGCAGGGTCTTGCCCAGGCCGTCGATGAAGTGCACCCACTCCTGGGTACCCCATTCGCCGGTGATCTGCACGTTCGGCAAGGTGTTGCTGCCCTGCCAGGCAATGCGCGCGGTGTCGACGATGGAGAAGTTGCGCGAGCGTGCCTTGGTCGCGAACGCCGGGATGCCCGGCTCGTCCAGCCAAGCCTTCAGTTCGGCGTCAGTGACCGCACCGGGCTTCTTGGTCAGCAGGTTCTTCTTCATGTAGGCAACGAACTGGTCGGTGTTCGCGCTCTGGAAGGCGTGGTCATCGAACCAGCCACGCAGGAACGGATCGAAGGTGTCGCGACCGAAACGCTGCTCCAGGAACTGCAGGAACCACGCGCCCTTGACGTAGGCCACCTGGCTCAACGCATCGTCCGGATCACGCTCGGTCAGCGGCGGCAGCGCCAGCGCCTGGTCGGCCGGGCTCTTGTCCTTGATCTCGGCCAGCAGGTCGTTCTGGTCGATCTCGCGCTCCATCTCGGCCATTTCCTGGCCATACAGCGCTTCGGTGATGCGGCCCTGCACGTAGGTCGTGAAGCCTTCGTTGAGCCAGATGTCCTTCCAGCTGGCGTTGGTCACCAGGTTGCCCGACCAGCTGTGCGCCAGTTCATGGGCCACCAGCGACACCAGCGACTTGTCGCCGACGATCACGGTCGGCGTGGCGAAGGTCAGGCGCGGATTCTCCATGCCGCCGAACGGGAACGACGGCGGCAGCACCAGCATGTCGTAGCGGCCCCAGCGATACGGGCCGTACAGCGTCTCGGCGGCGACGATCATCTTCTCTGTATCCTCGAACTCCTTGGCCGCCTTGTCGGCCATGGACGGTTCGGCCCAGATGCCCGAGCGCGCCGAGATCGGCTTGAACACCAGGTCGCCGGCGGCGATGGCCAGCAGGTAGGACGGGATC